>ERZ773007.42-NODE-42-length-57702-cov-4.350703_pt1 | contig 57702 bp, 46 predicted proteins | sample MGYA00580665_ERZ773007 | MGnify/ENA primary metagenome ERZ773007 (study PRJEB29015, sample SAMEA2738122) | human oral metagenome | biome: human oral; feature: human-associated habitat; material: saliva | place: China | collected 2167 ... | reverse complement strand
CGCCGAAGCCGCTAAGAGCACTGCCGCGACCGCTGCATCGGGCGACACGCCGGAAGACAGCGCCAAGTGAGTGCCTTACAGTAAGCCTTTCGCTTTATAATGTTCCGCAATTCTCCGGAAACCGGGGAGCGCATTCCGAACCGTCGTCTCCGCGACACAATACGCGAGACGGACATAGCCCGGGCAGGCAAAGCTCTTGCAGGGCACGGTGAGGATGCGCTCCTCTTTTAATGTCGCGGCAAATGTGGCGTCATCGCCCTCCGGCGCCTGAATCAAAAGGTAAAAAGCGCCCTCCGGCTTTACCAGCCGATAGCCCATCTCCGGGAGTTCCTGAAGAAGCAAGGCGCGGTTATGCTCGTAGACCGAGAAGTCCGCGCGGCAGCCGAGCGTCCGTTTCAGCACGCGCTGCATCAGCGAGGGCGCATTGACAAAGCCGGAAATGCGATTTGCAATGACCGCCGCGGCATACAGCTCGCGCGCCTCCGGAATGCTGTCCGGCAGGAGCAGCCAGCCGATGCGCTCGCCCGGGAGTGACAGGGTCTTGGAATAAGAATAAACCACCGCCGCATGCGGCATCAGCGCCGGAATCCACGGGACCATTGCGCCGTCGTAGACGAGCTCGCGGTAGGGCTCATCCGAAATGACGAGAATACAGCTTCCGAACTCCCGCTCCTTTTCCGCAAGTACCGTCTGAATGCCGCGGATCACTTCTTCCGAATAGACGACACCGCTCGGATTGTTCGGCGTATTCAGAATGAGCGCGCGCGTCTTTTTGCCGACGGCTGCGCGGAGCGCATCGAGATCCGGCAAAAATGTCGCGGAATCGGTCGCGACAGGGCGGAGCACCCCGCCGTAATTCTGCACATAGTTTTTGTACTCCGAAAAGTAAGGCGCAAAGGTCAGAACTTCATCGCCCGGGTTCAGCACCGTCTTAAGGAGAATATTGAGCGCCGCCGCCGCGCCGGTCGTCATGATCAACTGATCGGCACGGTAGGCTAAGCCAAAGCGCTCCTTAAGAGAGTCCGCAATCGCCGCGCGGAGATCCGCAAAGCCCGCATTGTTCATATAGCCGTGGACAGAGACGCTCGGCTCTTCCGCGAGCACCTCGCGAACGGCCCGCTCCACTTCCGCCGGCGCTGTCACATTCGGATTGCCGAGGCTGAAGTCATAGACCTTATCGCTGCCGTACTCTCCCCTAAGGCGCTCTCCCTCCTCAAACATCGCCCGAATCACGGAATTTTGCGAGAGCAGCGCCTGCATCGACTTTGAAATCATTTCCATTGTTGTTTTCCTCCGACAAACCAAAGCACGAACGCTGTCTCTCCGAAGTATACCCAGGTCGCGGGATTCGAGAACCAGGTCGTGAAGAACGATAACATGAGATAAATGGCAAACTGCGCATAGAGCATACAGAAGATCGGGCTGTGCACCGAGCGCAATTTTCTCTCAAAGCGCGCGGCAATGAAGCCGAGCAGTGCCATAAAGAGGACCACGCCGAGGATGCCGAAATCATACCAGGCGTCATAAATCAGGGTGACGGTCGTGAGCTCGGTCTTGGTCACATAAATCGGAAAATTCACGAGCTCCGGCCGCAGGAACTTGAGTCCGGTCAGCGCAAAGAACGGGAAGAGCATTTTGAGCCCGTAGCTGTGCGACGGAAGCTCACGAATCAGACAGTTCACATTGTCGTAGTTATTCGCAATGTAAATATAAGGCTGACTCACAAAAATCGGGAAATTCCGCTTCATCTCGAAAATGCCGTTTAAGTAAGAGACGCTGTGCCCCCGCGCCATGCTGAGAATGCCGTAAACCCCGAGCAGACAGACAAGTCCGAGTCCGGCAAGCGGCGCCGGTATAGGCTTCCGCCGGAAGTTAAGCCAGGTAAAGGCCGCCATCAGCACTGCGAGGAGCAGCTGAAAGCGGGACACGCAGAGCACCGGAATCAGCAAGGATACCGCGACCGCAACCAGAAGACCGAGATTTGTAACTGTACTTCTGTGGTGTACGACATTGACATACAGAAGTGCGAGCGAAGGCACCAGTACGCAGGAGACCGTGAGATAATGCAAACCGCTCACATGAAAGTAGGAGTAGGCATGCGGCATGTGCCGGACCAGAAAGGGCACAAAGCCGAGGATGCGCACTTCCGCCAGAAAAGCCACGGCCGAGAGCGCCGTGAGACCGGTGACGGCGACAAAGAGCCGTCCCGCGCGAATCTCGGTGAGGCGCCCCTCCCGCACTCTCTGCCCGCTCCGCTCTCTGCCGCCGCCGAAGAGGAAGGCCAGGCGAAATGAGACATAGGCGAGGAAAAAGGCCGCAAATGTCTGCAGCTCCCAGGGGCCCTGCAGGCGCGATAGTTTCAGACAGGAAATGCCCTCGCCGCCGACAAAGAAAAGCGAGAGAAGCGCAAGGAGATTGATTCTCCCGCCGTTTCGCCGCTTTTCCCGCAAAAAGAGAACAAGCGCTGCAAAGAGCAGCGCTGTTCCGGAGAGCAAATAATATTGTGTTCTCGCAAAGAGCACTGCCGCAAGATAGCAGAGAAAGTATACGATCACGGGTTTGCTTCCTCCGTGCTGTTACTGCTGCTCTCACCGGTGCTTCGCTCGGTTGCTGCCGCAGTCGTCGCCGCCGTACTGCCGCTCTCGCCGCTCTGTCGCTCCGTGCTCCGCGATTCTGCGCTGCCGCTCTCGGCTGTCGTTCCCACCGTCTCACTCTCGCTGCTGCTCTCGCTGCTCTGCTTGGTCTCCGCTTCCGGCAGACTCACCGTCACCGTAACTTCCGGCACGGCCGTCGCCGTGATGCCCTTCGGCAACGTCAAATGGAGCGGTACCAGATGCGCACCCTCGCCGAGGCTTCCGACCTCGAGATACGCGCCGAGGGATGCCGCGTTCATGTTCTGCAAATCCGTCGAGAGACCACGCACGGCAACAGCGACCGTCTCCGGTGTCAGCGTGTAGCGATACTGTGCCTTCGCGCCCCGGAGCGCAATACCGTTGTTTGCGCTGAGCGGGAAGTTCCGCTCCGTCGTCGCTGTGATTTTGACCGTCACGCTGATATTGGTGTTGCCGGTCGCCGTGATACCGCTCGGCAGATAACTTGAGAGATCCAGCTGGAACGTCTTATCCTCTTTTGCGCCCTCAATGTTCAGCGCAGAGGCCGGGATACTGAGTTCGGTCGTCTTGTTGAGCAATGCGCTGTCGGAAGAAGTCACCGGAATCGCGCGCACCGTGCTCTCGATGCCCGTCAGATTGAAGCCGGCCGCCGGCTCGCCGGAGGTCTGGAAGCGGAGCGTCAGGCTCTTGCCCCGCAGCATTTCGACTTCGTAATTCACTTCCTTCGGCTCGACGGTCAGCCGCTCGTCGCTCAAGGAAATCGCATTGCCGTTCGCATCGTAATACATCACGGAAGCCTTGCCCGAGAAGCTCTCGGTCGCATCCGAAGTCGGAATGCTGATGCCGACCGAAGAGATGCGTCCCACTTCGGACTCGGGGCCGCTGACCTTGACCGCATCGGCGCTCAGGGTAATCGACCCGACTTCGTAGCCCTCGCGCGGCTCGCCGTCTTCGTGCGTGTCGAGCGAAAACGTCTTGTTCTGCACATTCTCGGTCGCAACGCGCACCACGCCCGGGCGCGCCGTCGGCGTACCGCTGATCAGATCACGGTTACCCACCACTTCGACTGTGACCGGCACTGCACCCGTGATATCGTAGAGGTTTTCGAGATCCACGCTCGCATGAAAATCTTCTGTCCGAATTTTATAGGCGTCCCGCGTCCGGACCTGATAGCTGATTGTGACGGTCTCCGCATTCTGCAGACTATAGGTCTTGCCGGCGCGGGTCAGCACGCTGCCGTTTTGCACATCGAGCGGCACTGTCTTGGTGCGTATCACCTCGGGATTCGAGATGTTGACCAGCAACATCCAGACCACATAGCCCACCAGCAAAGAAATCAGCTTAAAGCGCCAATTACTGAGTATTTTCTCTTTCATGCTTCTCTTTTCCCTTCAGGAAATCCCAGCCGTTAAACGTAAAATGCTTTGTCGGCACTTCTGCGTCGCTGAGCGACAAGAGCAGCGCGCGCAGTTCTTCCGGCGTCTGCATGACGCGAAGCTGTCCGCTCCTAGCGACGCTGACACGCCCGGTCTCCTCGGAAACCACAATTGTCACGGCATCGGTCGCTTCGCTGACGCCGATGGCCGCGCGGTGTCTGGTGCCGAGATCTTTCGAAATCCGCATGCTCTCGGAGAGCGGCAGGTAGCAGGTCGCCGAGACAATCGTATTGCCTCGAATCACGACAGCGCCGTCGTGCAACGGCGTATTGTGCTCAAAGATATTGATGAGCAACTGGTTCGAGACAATGCCATCGATGTCGATGCCGGTGCGGACAATATCATTCAGCGAAATCTTCTGCTCAATGACCATCAGCGCGCCGGTCTTCACCTTGCCCATCTCAAACGAAGCCTTGACCAGCTCATTGACCGTGTGCGCGCTGAACAGGCTCTCCTGTTTCGTGTCGCCGAGCAGACCGTTTAAGAATACCAGGAAGTTCCGGTTGCCCAGTTGTTCGAGCGCCGAGCGGAGCTCCGGCTGAAAAATGATAATCAGCGCCGTCACCGCAATGGTTGCGACCTGCCCCATGAGCCAGAGTATCGTGTTCAGATGGAACAGGGTGCAGAAGCCCACAAAGGCGACAATCAGCAACAGACCACGCAACAGAATCCACGCCTTGGTGTCCATGACCCAGGTCAGAAAGGCATAGGTCATCCAGGAAATAATCAGAATCTCGATGATACCGGTGAGCGTGAGCCGCGGAATAAACTCCATTCCGGCTCCCAAATTGTGAAAGAAGAGCTGCATGGCTTACCTCTTTGTCTCGCCCTCGTCCGCACTCTTCCGCGGTCGCTTGGGCGTATTGATGGTCTGTGTCTTGGGTTCCGGCGCCGTGACCGTAATCTTCGGCACTGCCTTTACATAGTAATAGTAGTCGTCATCCTCAAACTGCGAATATTCCGTCCGGGAATAGTCGACATGGAACACCAGAAAGCGGTACATTTCCGCGAGCACGCCGGAAAGCAGCAGCCCTGCGAGCAGCGGAATAATCTTGACACCGACGCTGTACCAGAAGTTGCCGAGGAAAAACACAAAGAGCATCGTGAGAATGCCCGCCAGAATCCCGAGATCCCAGGCATTGTTCACCGACAGGCGGTGCACACACCAGACGACCAGCAGCGACAGCGAGAACGCGAGCAGGTAGAGCAACATGGTCTTATCGAGCAGCACCCCGTTCAGCATCTGCAGGTACTTCTGCGCGACATCCACCGACTCGCCGTTGGTGAGCGGCGCCGCATTGTTGTGCACATAATTCAAAATGTACGAGAGGACTATGCCGCCGGAGAGCGGAATCAGCGAAAACGCCGAACCCCCGAGGCCCACCAGAATGGGCAACACATAGGGAATTTTTAATTCGAACAGCACCGGCGTCAGAATGAGGATGATGCTGTCCCGCGGCGAGAATCCGTAGTAGAGCAGCGCGACGACCAGCAGGAAGGCAAGCGTAATCAGCGCGAACTCCGCGGAGACCGCAAAAATATTGAGCAACACACAGATGCCGAGCAGCACGCAAATGCCGCCCCAGGGGAGAAAGGCGGAAACCAGCGAGAGCAATATCACCACAATCGGCGCGCGGAGCCGTCTCTCATACCCCATGCCGTTGTTCAGCAGAACGAGGGCGAGCAGCGCCACGGCAAAATGCAATACCGGGATGATGACATTCCCGTGTCGCGCGTAAAACGCGCGAAGCTTCTCGCGAAACAAAATCAGATTAAGCATTCGCGCTCTCCTCCTTCTCAAGTTCCTTGATTCTCTCTTCGGTGTCATAGCGTTTTTTCAGGCGCTTTAAACAGCGCAGATGCTCTTCGCGCCGCGCCGCCGACTCCTCATAACGCCGTCGGAACACAAAATAAGTCACGAGCTCGAAAAGCAGAAGGCCCGCGGCATAGATCACGACACAGCGGAGCACAAAGCGCAGTACAATCGAGACATTGACCGCGTTCAGAATGCGCTCCAGAAAATAGAGCAAAAAGACGCCCAGAATCAGAAGATAGCTCAGCGTATAGCTGAAAAATGACTGCAAAAGATGCATACTGAGATAATCGCCGCGAAAGTACTCTTTCGCGGGGCGCTCGTACTCCTCCGCGCTCTTTTCGTATTGTGCAATCTTGTGCATCAGACGTATCTTGTCTTCGCGCAGCATAAAAACCTCCGTTCGTTGCTTTTCAGTATAGCACAGGGGAACTCTCATTGTCACCGCTTGAGTGCCGTGCTAAAATGACTGGAAGTGTTCCGGTTTCGGAACAATTTGGAGAGCCATGACAGGAGGTCTTACATGGGCGAAGTATTTATCAACAAGCACCCGCTGGTGCAGCATAAAATCACGCGACTGCGCGATAAGACAACCGGCACGAACGAGTTCCGCAGCCTCGTCGAAGAAATCGGCATGCTGATGGGGTATGAGGCGCTCGCCGATTTAGAGACCGAGGACATTGAGGTGGAGACACCGCTGGAGCGCACACTCTCTCCGGTCATTGCCGGCAGAAAGATGGCCGTTGTGCCGATTCTCCGCGCAGGTCTCGGCATGGTGAACGGCATTCAGGCGCTGGTCCCTACCGCAAAGGTGGGGCACATCGGCCTGTACCGCGACCCGGACACGCATGAGCCGGTCGAGTACTACTGTAAACTCCCGACGCCGATTGAGCAGCGCACCATTGTGGTCACCGACCCCATGCTCGCGACCGGCGGTTCCGCCTGTGATGCCATCCGCATGATTAAGCAGCACGGCGGCAGAAAGATCAAGTTCATGTGCATCATCGCAGCGCCGGAGGGTTTGGAGCGCCTTCAGAAAGAGCACCCCGATATCCAGATTTATGTGGGCCACTTAGACCGTCAGCTGAACGAGCACGCCTACATTCTCCCGGGTCTCGGCGACGCGGGCGACCGCATCTTCGGCACGAAGTAAATTTGATGCATCAAACGAAAAAAGCAGAGCAAATCGCTCTGCCTTTTTGTTTTTCCTTCGTTTGAGTCGCCCTTTCCTCTTTACCGACTCTTTTTTTTCATCACTTTAGCTTTGCTTCGACGGCTTTGAGAAGCAAAAGAGATACACGCCGAAGCCGAGCTTGATTGCCGCATCCGCATAGGCGGTGCAGACCAGCGGAAGTTCCGGAAAGGCATAGCCGAGCGCAACATTCACGGTGGAAACAAGACTCAGAAAAAGCATCGATTTCCCGTGTACATAATAAAAGGGCAGGAAATGAAGTGCGGTGGCCAGAAAGGCGCCGAGCCAGATGCGTCTCCAGTTTTCGTCTGCGAAATACGGTCCGCCAAACAAAGACATCAGCACAAATAATAAAATAATTGCGTAAAATCCCGCTTTTCTTTGAAACGGACTCGAGGGACCCTCGGAAAAACGCCTCTGCAAACTTTGATTGACATTGACCGAAAGAAACGCTGCGATATAGCCCATGCTGAACACCGTCATATTGATGATTTGCTTTCCGCCGATCAGCGCGGCTGCAAAAATCACCAGTGACACCGCAATCAACCAAAGGCCGCAGGCTCTCTTATGATTGAACGCGAGTATCTCTCCCCTCGGATGCAAAAATGACATTCCCTCTCTCCTCTCTGTTTCTTAGAACATTCACGGTGTGCAATCCATCATTTCCCGCTTTCCGTCCGGATAGAAAAGCGAGACAGCCCTTGCTGTCTCGCTCTTTCTTTATGTTTCCGGGAACAGCGTATCCGCGTAGCGCACGGTGTCCATGGCTTCTTTCGCGTAGCAGTCCGCGCCGATATCGTCCGCGTACTCCTTGGTCATGACGGCGCCGCCGACCACAACCTTTGCGTCCGGTTTCTTCTCGCGAATCAGTTTGATCGCTTCTTCCATGTTGACAACGGTTGTCGTCATGAGCGCGCTTAGGCCGATCAGCTTCACGTCATGCGCGACTGCGGTCTCGACTATGGTTTCCGCCGGCACATCACGGCCGAGATCGTAGACCTTATAGCCGTAGTTCTCCATGAGCACCTTCACGATGTTCTTTCCGATGTCGTGAATATCACCCTTCACGGTCGCGAGAATCACGCTGCCGCGCTCCTTTCGCGCGGTACCGCTCATCGCGCTCTTAATGACTTCAAAGGCCGCCTTGGCAGCCTCTGCCGACATGAGCAGCTGCGGCAGGAAGAGTGTGCCCTTTTCAAAGCCTTTTCCTACCACATCGAGAGCCGGAATCAGCTCCCGGTTCACAATGTCGAGCGGCGCTTCTCCCTCCTCGATGCGACGCTTCGTCTCCTCGGTCGCCTTCTCGCCGAGGCCGAAGCGAATTGCATCGATGAGCGGAGAACCCTGCATGCCCTCCGGAAGTTCCGCACTGCCGATTTTCGCCTTCTCGCCGCCCTCTGCCGCGGCGACGACAACCTTGCCCTTGCCCGCGAATACATTGGCCTTGCCCGCATATTCCGCGATATAGCCCTGGCACTGCCGGTCAAATCCCGAAAGCGCGAGGTACGAGCGGTAAGCTGCCATCATCGCTTCGTTGTTCGGGTTGATGATGGCACAGGAGAGGCCGCTCTTCATGGCGAGCGCAAAGAAAAAGCTGTTGATTAATTCGCGCTGCGGCAGGCCGAAGGAAATATTGCTGACACCGAGAATCGAGTGCCCGTGCAATTCGTCGCGGACGCGGCGCAGCACTTCGAGCGTCACATTCGCCGAATTGTCGTCGGTCGAAATGGTCATCGCGAGGCCGTCGATGATGATGTCCTCCGGCGGAATGCCGTACTCCGCCGCGCGCGCATAAATCTTCTTTGCGACGCGAATGCGCCCCTCGGCGTCCTCGGGAATGCCGCCTTCGTCGAGCGCGAGGCCGACGACCACGCCGCCGTACTTGGCGACAAGCGGGAGCACGGTCTCAAGACTCTCCTCCTTGCCGTTGACGGAGTTGATCATCGCCTTGCCGTGGTAAAGGCGAAGGCCGCGCTCAAGCGCCTCTAGGTTGGTCGTGTCGAGCTGGAGCGGCAGCGCCGTGACGCCCTGGAGTCTCGTCATCACAGTCTCCATCATGTCCGGCTCGTTGAGTTCCGGCAGGCCGACATTCACATCCAGCATATCAGCGCCCGCGTCTTCCTGCTCAATGCCCTGCTCTAAGATGTACTCAATGTCACCGTTTCGGAGTGCCTCTTTAAAGCGCTTCTTGCCGGTCGGGTTGATACGCTCGCCGATAATAATCGGGCGCTTGCCGAGCTCGACAGTCTGCGAGAACGAGGAGACCACCGCGCGGTGCTTCTTCACCGGCTCACAAAACGGTAACTCCCTGGTCTTCTGAATTTCCAGGCGGATGTGTTCCGGCGTCGTGCCGCAGCAGCCGCCGAGCACCTGCACGCCGAGCGACGCAATCTTTTTCATCTCGTCCGAGAACGCCTCCGCCGAGAGATCGTAATAGGTCTTGCCGCCCTTCGCGTGCGGCAACCCTGCGTTCGGATTCACGACAATCGGAATCGAGCAGACTTCCGTGAGCTTCTTCACAATCGGATAAAGCTGCACCGGGCCGAGGCCACAGTTCACACCGAGTGCGTCGATGCGGAGTCCCTCGAGCATCGACGTGACGCTCTCGACCGTGCCGCCGGTCAGCGTTTTGCCCTTTTCGTCGAAGACAACGGTGACAAAAACCGGCAGATCCGAATTCTCCTTGGCCGCGAGCACGGCTGCCTTCGCTTCCATCGCATCCGACATCGTCTCAATCAGCACGAGGTCTGCGCCCTCTTCTTTGCCCCAGCGCACCACCTCGGCAAAAATTTCGACGCAGGTTTCGAATTCGAGATCGCCCATCGGCTTTAAGAGGCGTCCGGTCGGCCCTAAGTCCAGTGCGACAAAGCCGTCGGTGCGGCCGCTACGAGCAAGTCCCTCCCGGACATGGCGCACACCCGCGCGGACAATCTGCTCAAGTTCCGCCCTGTCCGCATAGTGCAGGCGATTCGCGCCGAAGGTATTCGTGTTGACAATGTCGGCACCCGCGCGGAAGTAGGATTCCGCAATTTCAATCACATCTTCCGGGCGCTCGAGGTTCCACCGCTCCGGCAGCTCGCCGCCCTTTAGGCCCTTCTCCTGTAACAGCGATCCTGTGCCGCCGTCGCAGTAAAGCCACTCTTTTCCAAGACAGGCGCGTAAACTTCTCTTCTCCATCTCTCTCATCTCCGAAAACTACAATTGGTCTTACCACAGCTCTCACAACCCTGCAGGACACAGTGTGAATCCTCAGGCGAGACGCCGATCAATGCCGTGACCGACTTGGTCGGCATCATCAAAAGGCTCTCGGTCAGCGTAATGCCGGTGTGCTTCTGAATTTCCAGCACGCGGAACAGCTCCGGCTGAATGGCGAGCGGCAAATCGCCGTAGCCCGGTGAGAAGCGCGGGCGGAGAAACTTGCCCTCGGCCGCCGCCTCTTCTTTTAACTTCCGGTTCAAGGTGTCGCAGTAACTCTCAATCAGCATCGCGCCGGCCGCCTGGTAAATGACCGCGCGGCTCATGCGCCCGATTGCCGCGGCGCGCGCCGCGAGCCGGTCCATCGCAAATCCTATGGTCGCCGCCATGAGATAAGCCTCGTCGCAACCGCGCATGTTCCTGGAGAGCGCCCGACTCTCGAGCTCCATATCACCGATCAGAAAGCGATTGTCGCCGAGAAACTTGAGCGGAAAACGCCGCGCAACCGACTTGAGCTCTGCCTGACTGACCAGATCTTCCACACACTGCTCGACCACATGTCTCACTTCGCCCTCCGGAACGCCCTTCCGGTAGCCCAGGTAGCGATATACCTCGCTGTAGTCGAGCTCTAACTCGCGTGCGTCCATCAGTCCAGAATCTCCGAGAGCTGCTCTAAGATTGCCTTCGCGATTTTCGGGCGATTCATCGTGTAGACGTGGATGTGCCCGACGCCGTTTGCAATCAGGTCGACAATCTGTTCCGCCGCATAGATGACACCTGCCTGCTCCATCGCGCCCTTTCGCTCGCCGAAACGGTCCACAATCGCGCGGAAGCGCTGCGGCACCTCCGTACCGGACATCGCAACCGAGCGCTTTAACTGCTCTGCCCTGGTAATCGGCATAATGCCCGCGATGATCGGAACAGAGATGCCCTTTTCTCTTGCGCGGTAGAGGAAATTATAAAAAATATTGTTGTCAAAGAACAGCTGGGTTGTCAAGAAGTCAAGTCCCGCGTCGACCTTCTCCTTGAGATAGCCGAGGTCATCTTCCTTGTGCGCACATTCCACATGTCCCTCCGGATAGCAGGCCCCGCCGAGGCAGAAAGTATCGCCCTCTCTCTCCTTGATGTCGCGAATCAGCTCGACCGCATAGCGGTAGTCCTCCGAACGCGTTCCGTCCTGCGGCAAATCGCCGCGGAGCGCCAGAATATTCTCAATGCCCTTCTCCTTGTACAGGGAAAGCATTTTGGTCACATGCTTCCGCGAGGAGGAGACACAGGTCAGATGCGCGAGCGTCGGAACACCGTAACCGTTCTGGATCTCCGCCGCAATCTCCGCCGTAAAGTCACCCGTGCCGCCGCCCGCGCCGTAGGTCACCGACATAAAGTCAGGATGCAGCGCCGCAATCTTCTTGGCATTCTCTGCGGTCGCCTCGTACTTCTCCGAAGTTTTCGGCGGAAATACTTCGAGCGAAAGCGTAACGGGTTTCTCTTCCAATAAATGACTGATTTTCATAACAAAATACCCCTCCCTGTAATCGCCTTATTGTAGCACAGAGAGGGGCAGTTTTTCTAATGTCTTTATATTATCGCAATCGATTCATTCTTTTAATACAAATGCTTGCGCGGCTGTTCATAGCGCGAGCGGACGGGGGCGTGTTCCCGAAGACTCTCCTTCAGCTCCAGAATGCGCTGGTTTCCGCTGCCGCGGAAGCGGAGGTTCACATCCTTTTCCGCGAGAATAAACTCGCCGTCCACGAGGATATCCGAGAGCTCCAGAATGCGCTCGGTCGCCTCGGTGTGACAGCGCGGATTTTCGCTGTCCAACAACTCCTCAAAGGTATAGCCGGAGTAAATCCATATCGTGGCGTGCGGCACTTCCTGTTTGACGCGCTCTAAAAACGGCAACAGCGCGCGCTGGTTCTGCGCCTCCATCGGCTCTCCGCCGAGCAATGAAAGTCCGTCAATGTAGGAGGGACGGAGGTGCTCTATGATGTCGTCCTCGACCTCTCTCGTGAAGGGCTCTCCGAAGTTAAAATCCCAGGTTTCCTCATTGAAGCAACCCGGACAGTGGTGCGTACACCCGCTCACAAAGAGCGAAATGCGCGCGCCTATGCCGTTCGCCGTATCCGCATAAAAGACCTGTCCGTAGTTCATGCTCTCTCCTCAATGTCTCAGTCTGCGACGCTCTTGCAGCCCGCCTCCCGCTTTGCGGTCGAGACATGCAGGACGCGATCGCGAATCTCCTGCGTTCTTCCCTGGTTCCAGAACTGCGTGCCGATGTAGCCGCAGGTTCTCCGCGCAACAAAGAGCTTCTCCTGGTCTCGGTTACCGCAGTTCGGGCACTCCCAGATAAGCTTCCCGTTTTCGTTCTCGCGAATCTTGATCTCGCCGTCATAGCCGCAGACCTGGCAGTAATCGCTCTTCGTGTTGAGCTCCGCATACATGATGTGATCGTAGATGTAGCGCATAATCGAGAGCACCGCCGGAATGTTGTTCTGCAGATTCGGCACTTCGACATAGCTGATGGCACCGCCCGGCGAGAGCTTCTGGAAGTCCGCCTCAAACGAAAGCTTCTGGAACGCATCGACCTTCTCGCTCACATGGACGTGATAGCTGTTCGTGATATAGTTCTTGTCCGTGACGCCCGGGATGACGCCGAAGCGCTTCTGCAGGCACTTTGCGAACTTGTAGGTCGTGGACTCCATCGGCGTGCCGTAAATCGAATAGCTGATATTCTCGGCAGCTCTCCACTCATCGCACTTCTCATTCAGGCGCTGCATGACCTTGAGTGCGAACGGACGGCCGGTCTCCTCATCGGTGTGGCTCTTGCCCGTCATCCGCATGCACATCTCGTAGAGGCCTGCATAGCCGAGCGAAATGGTCGAGTAGTTGTCAAACAGGAGCTTGTCGATGGTCTCACCCTTCTTTAAGCGCGCGAGGGCGCCGTGCTGCCAGAGGATAGGCGCAACGTCGGAGACGGTGCCGAGCAGTCTCTCGTGGCGGCAGCGGAGCGCACGGTGGCAGAGCTCCAGTCTCTCCTCGAGGATCTCCCAGAACTTGTCCATGTCACCGTAAGAGGAGCAGGCGACATCGACGAGGTTGATGGTCACGACGCCCTGATTAAAGCGACCGTAGTACTTGTGCTTGCCGTTTTCGCCGAGTCCCGCAAGATCCGGGGTCAGGAAAGAGCGGCAGCCCATGCACGGGAACACATCGCCGTTCTTGTACTCTTTCATCTTCTTTGCCGAGATGTAATCCGGCACGAGACGCTTCGAGGTGCACTCCGCAGCGAGCTCGGTGAGCTCCCAGTACGGTGCGTCCTCGGTGATATTGTCCTCATCGAGCACATAGATTAACTTCGGGAACGCCGGGGTAATCCAGACACCCTTCTCGTTCTTCACGCCGCGCATTCTCTGCAGCAGCACTTCGCGGATGATGCTCGCGAGGTCGTCGCGGAGGCGCCCCGCCGGCACCTCATCGAGGTACATGAACATCGTGACAAACGGCGCCTGGCCGTTACAGGTCATGAGCGTAATCAGCTGGTACTGAATGGTCTGGATACCGCTTCGAATCTCCTCTTTCAGTCTGCGCTCGGTGATGCGATCCACGATCTCGTCGTCCGCAGGCTCGCCGCAAAGCTCTCTCTCCTCGAGGACCGCCTTGCGGATCTTCTGACGGCTCACGTCGACAAAGGGCGCGAGGTGCGAGAGCGTAAAGGACTGACCGCCGTACTGGTTCGAAGCGACCTGCGCGACAATTTGGGTCGTGACATTGCAGGCCGTGAAGAAGCTGTGCGGCTTCTCAATCATGGTCTCGCTGATTACCGTGCCGTTCTGCAGCATGTCCTCCAGATTGATGAGGTCACAGTTGTGCTCGCGCTGCGCGTAGTAGTCAGAGTCGTGGAAGTGAATCAGTCCCTCCTCGTGCGCCTTCACAATCTCCTCGGGGAGCAGAATGCGGCGCGTCAGGTCCTTTGAGACTTCGCCCGCCATGTAGTCGCGCTGCGTCGAGTTGATGACCGGATTCTTGTTCGAATTCTCCTGCTTCACCTCCTCGTTCGCCTGATCGATCAGGGAGAGTATGCCCTCATCCGTCGTATTCGCGTTGCGCGCCAGGCTTCTCTTGTAGCGATAGCGGATATACTTCTGCGCGACCTCAAACCCGCGCATCTCCATGATGCCGGTCTCGACCATCTCCTGAATGTCCTCGACATTGACGGCGCGCTTAATCTTCACGACCTCCGCCGCAATCTTGTCGGCAATGGCCTGAATCTGATAGGGGTTCATCTGGTGAATCGGATCCACCTCGCGATTGGCAGCCTCGATCGCATTGACAATCTTGGTGATATCAAATTCCACTTCCTGCCCGTTGCGCTTGATTACATTGGTTCTGACCTTGGTTTCCATCCCGATTTCCTCTCTAAAAACACGGTCCACACTATATATGGATTTAAAATACTATAGAAGCCCCATAAATGGGGCTTCTATAGTTTACCTTGCTTTGGCAGAATTGGGAACATGGCAAAGCGCTGAAACGCCTGACCAAAATGCGCACCTTCGCGCCGCGGAAACCGGCAGAGTTCACAAGAATTAAAATGCAATCGGCAAAATACACAAGCTTTTTCGCATTCTTTCGGCGAACTACCACATATAGTTTCTTATTCCGAAACTTTTCCCTTCATTTGTGTTTCTCGCTGTCTGTCTGCGCCACACGCGGCAGCTCAAACCAGAACAGTACGCCGGACGGACAATTCTCGACGCCGCAGGGCATGTTGTGCTGGGTCATAATCGCGCGCACAATCGAGAGCCCGATTCCGCTCCCGCCGTACTTCCGGGTGTGTGCTTTGTCGACCTTGTAGAATTTCTCAAAGAGTCTGCCGAGATCCTCCTCGGGAATCTGCTTCCCGCTGTTATAGACCTCACAGCGCACCCGATCCCCCTGCGGCAAAAGACGCACAATGACTTCGCCGCCTTCTTCCACATGGTGAAACGCATTGCTCACATAGTTCATCAGCACTTCGTCGATGCGGAACGCGTCCGCCCGCACCGAAACCCCTGTATCGGGGGCCTCCAGCGCAACCCTCGCCCGGCTCTCTTCGGCGAGTACCTTGGTCTTCCGGAGCACACTCTCCGCGCTCTCTCGAAGACCAAAGACCTCCATATTGAGATCCGGCTTATCGGACTCGAGCTGGGAAAGTGTGAGAAGCTGGCGCACGAGCTTGTTCATGCGCCCCGCCTCATCGAGAATCACGCCGAGATATTGCTCGCGCATCTCTTTTTCTTCGCAGAGCCCGTCCTGCAGTCCCTCTGCGTAACCCTGAATCAACGCAATCGGCGTCTTCAGTTCATGCGAGACATTCGCAATGAACTCTCGCCGCATCCGGTCAATCTCCTCCTGATGCGCGAGATCGTCGCGGAGCTTCCGGTTTGCCTCCCTAAGCTCCGAAACAGCTATCTCCAACTGCTCTGCCATGCTGTTCATATTGTTGCCGAGCACGCCGATTTCATCTTCATTGGCACCGCGATAGCGCACCGAAAAATCCATATGCCCCAGTTTTTCGGAGATGGCTGCGAGCGAGCGTATGGGATCTGTGATCCGAGAGGTCATGCCCCAGACCAGAAAAACGCCAATGAGCAGGGTCAAGGTACCCATGTAGAAGAGAAAGCGGTTTGCGAGCCGCACACTCTCCTTCAGATTGGCGACCGGCGTCGTCATGAGGAGCAAGGTCTGGTTGTCGGAGAGATAGGCGAAGCAGTCGATATTCGCGCTCTGGCTGCCATCGTCGTAAGCCTGCAGTATGGTGTAGCTCTCCGTCTTTTTTAGGACAAGCGTCTTGCTGTCCTCATCCTGCCGGAACAGATAGCGCTGTACCCGCTGGTAAAGATGGCTCTTGCCGTTTTCGGTGCTCTGCAAAAGTTTTGAATTCGCCGAGTTGACGAGCGCTACCGTGATGTTATAGCGGCTGCTGTAATAGCGGAGCAGCTCTTCCATTTCCGTAGAGTCCGTTCCCTTCGACGCCGCGATTTCATCGAGTGTACGATAGGCGCTCTCGAGGTCCAGCACTTTCTGACGCCGGTAAAACCGCTCGAGCCCGAAGCTGTTCACGAGGAACAGGATTGCCATGAGCACCGTGAGCACTGCGAAAATCAGCGCCGTGAAACGGAGTCGTATCGAGTGTTTCACGCTTCCTCCGGCTCGAACTTATAGCCCATGCCCCAGATGGTCCGAATCAGCGCGCCCTTTTCGCCCATCTTCGCGCGGAGCTTCTTCACATGCGTGTCGATGGTGCGCGCATCGCCGAAGTAGTCGTAATTCCAGACATGGTTCAGAATCTTTTCCCGCGAGAGCGCAATCCCCTGATTCTCGAGGAAATAGCGGAGCAACTCAAATTCCTTGAAGCTGAGCTCCACCTTTTTGCCGTCGACCGTAACTTCGTGGGCGCGCTCGTCGAGGCAGATGCCGGCCGCTTCGAGCTGCTCATCGCCCGTCCCCGCGGAGGTGCGCTTCAGAATCGCGTCGATTCTCGCGAGCAGTACCTTCGGGCTGAAGGGTTTTGCGATATACTCATCCGCGCCGAGTGAAAAGCCCTGGAGTTCATCCTGCTCTTCGGCGCGCGCGGTCAGCATGAGCACCGGCACATCCGAGATGTGCCGGAGTTCCTTTAAGGTCTCAAAGCCGTCCATCTCCGGCATCATGACATCGAGGAGAATCAGCGCGATGTCCGGTTCCCGCTGGAATATCTCGAGCGCCTCTCTGCCGTTTTCCGCCTCCAGCACCTGGAAACCCTTCATCCGGAGATAATCGCGGACCAGAGCGCGCATGCGCGCCTCATCGTCCGCAATCAGAATTTTTCTGTTCTCGCTGCTCACGCCTTGTTCTCCCGGAAGCAGAGGGACAGCTCTTCCATCTGCTTCTCCTCAACCACATCCGGTGCGTTCATCATGAGATCCGAGGCATCCTTGACCTTCGGGAAGGCAATGACGTCGCGAATGGTATCCGCCCCTGCCATCAGCATTGCGAGGCGGTCCAGGCCGTAGGCGAGACCTGCGTGCGGCGGCACGCCGTAGCGGAAGGCCTCGAGCAGGAAGCCGAAGCGCTCCTCTGCGACCTCTCGCGTGAGGCCGAGCACCTCGAACATTTTTTCCTGAATGTCCGAGCGGTGAATACGGACCGATCCGCCGCCGATTTCATTGCCGTTTAGGACAATGTCATAGGCCTCGGCGCGGACTGCACCCGGGTCGCTGTCAATCTTGTCCCAGTCCTCTTCCATCGGCATCGTGAACGGATGGTGCATCGCCTTGAAGCGCTGCTCCTCCTCCGACCACTCAAGGAGCGGGAATTCCGTGATCCAGACAAAACGGAACTCGTTCTTATCGAAGAGTTCAAGCTGCCGTCCGAGCTCGAGCCGGAGTGCGCCGAGCACATCGAAGACGACTTTATTCTTATCCGCCGCAAAGAGCAGGAGATCGCCGTTCTCGCCGCCCATCGCCTTGATTAACGCCTGCATCTCCTCTTCCTTCAGGAACTTTGCGAACGAGGACTTTACGTTGCCGTCTTCCTGGATTGCGACATAGGCGAGACCCTTTGCGCCGTAGCCCTTCGCATACTCGACGAGCGCGTCAATCTTTTTCCGCGGCATGTGACCCTGTCCCTTGACATTCAGGCCGCGAACACTGCCGCCGCCGTCGAGCGCACCCGAGAAGACCGCAAACTCGCAGCCCTTCACAGTCTCGGAGACATCGGTAATCTCCATGCCGAAGCGGAGATCCGGCTTGTCGGAGCCGTAGCGCTCCATCGCCTCTCTCCAAGTCATGCGCTGAATCGGAAGCTTCACCTCGACGCCGAGCACTTCCTTGAAAATCGTGTGCAGGAGCTTTTCGTTGACCGCGAGCACATCGTCCGCGTTCACAAAGGAGAGCTCCATATCGACCTGCGTGAACTCCGGCTGACGGTCTGCGCGGAGATCCTCGTCGCGGTAGCAGCGCGCCAGCTGGAAGTAGCGGTCATAGCCGGAGCACATGAGGAGCTGCTTCAAGAGCTGGGGCGACTGCGGCAGCGCATACATGCTGCCCGGGTGGACACGGCTCGGCACGAGATAGTCGCGCGCGCCCTCGGGCGTCGACTTAATGAGCGTCGGCGTCTCGATCTCGAGGAAACCCTCGCCGGTCATAAAGCGGCGAATCTCCGCCGCGATTTTCGAGCGCAACATGATTCTCGCCTGCAGGTCCGGACGGCGAAGGTCTAAGAAACGATACTTTAAGCGGAGCTCTTCCCTGGTCTTCGAGTTCTCCTCGATCGGGAAGGGCGGCGTCTCGGACTCCGAGAGGATGCGGAGCGTCTTGGCCCGCACCTCGAGCTCACCGGTCGGAAGCTTCGGGTTCGGATCGGAGCGGCGCTCCAAGCGTCCCTCGACCGCGATGCAGTACTCGCTCTTTAAGCTCTGCGCCTTGTGAAACACCTCTTCGCCGCAGTCATCTTCCTCAAAAATAAGCTGCAGAATCCCGCTGCGGTCGCGAAGATCGGTGAACACGACGCCGCCCTTATTGCGGCTCCGCTGCACCCAGCCCATGACCGTGACTTCACTGCCGAGGGTTGCGCCGACAACCTCCCCACAGCGATGTGTTCTCTTTAAACCTCTCATTGACTCCGACATACTGTATCTCCCCTCTTATGCCTCAAAATAATCCCGGAATACGGTGTAACCCTGCTGCGAGAGCTGTTCCCGCTGGAACTTCTTGTTCTTTGCCATCTTCGTGACCAGCACGTCTTTTCCCTCTGCGCGGAGCGCTTCGGCCTCTTGTAGCGCTTCGGTGCGGCGCGCTGCGCCAAGCTTCTTGTCGAGCAGAATTGCGACCTTTTCTTTCTGTGTGGGGATCACATACTGCTGATCCATGAGAATCGCAATGATGCGCTCAAAGCCGATCGAGAAGCCGCAGGCCGGGACATCGGTGCCCGTGAACTTACCGACCATCTTGTCGTAGCGGCCGCCGCCCGCAACCGAACCGCCGAAGCCCTCCATCGAGACCTCGAAGATGGTGCCGGTATAATAGCCCATGCCGCGCACCAAGGTCGGATCGAACTGTACCTTGACTGCGCCGCCGCTCACGCTCTGCACGGCCTCCATGATCTCCGCAAGTCCCTCCGCCGTACCGGGCTCCAGGAAAGCGCCGAGCTTCTCACCGAGCGCGCGCACCGCTGCCGCGTCGGTGCCGAGGTCTTTTAACAGACCGAGATACTGCTCTGCCGACGCCTCGGACGCGCCGTTCTCAATGAGCTCCGCGCGCACGCCGTCGGTGCCGATTTTATCCATCTTGTCGAGCGTAATCAGAACGCCGTCCTCCTGCCCTGCCGGGAAGCCCGCGAAAGTCACCATCGCGCGGAGTATCTTCCGGTCGTTCACGCGGACCAGGAAGTCATTCTCCGGCACGAGTTTCTTCAAGGTCTTCGCAATCGCGAGAATCAGCTCGATTTCCGCGAGATTGCTCTCCTCGCCGAGAATGTCGATATCGCACTGCGTGAACTGACGGTATCTGCCCTTCTGCGGGCGGTCCGCTCTCCAGACCGAACCGCACTGCAGCGCCTTAAACGGGCTCGGCAGCTTTGCCGCGTTGTTCGCATAGTAACGGGTCAACGGGAGCGTCAGGTCATAGCGGAGGCCGCTGTCGCAGAGGTCCTCTTCGCCCGCTGCGTCCGCGAGACGGAGCTTCTCGCCGCGCTTCAAAATCTTGAAAATCAGCTTCTCGTTGTCGCCGCCCTGCTTGCTCGTCAGATTCTCTATGTGCTCCACGCAGGGGGTCTCCATCGGCGTAAAACCGAAACTCCGGTAAGTCTCCTTGATCACACCGATCAGATAATCCCGCAGTGTCATCTCGTCCGGCAGAATATCCTTCATCCCGGTGACCGGTTGCTTTTTTAAACTCATCGCCTTGCCCTCCTTGTTCTCTCTTCGGCTGTCATAACCCTATCTTCTTTATCCTAGCACATCTCCCGCAAGGGCGCGCTGCTTTTTTGCGAGCAGTTCCGGTAAACGCTCGATGTAGAGCGCCGGATCCTTGACATTTTCAAGGCGGTCATACTGCCCTTCGCCGCGCATCACGCGGGTTGTCGTGCCCGCCCCGCAACCCACAATGGTCTCGAGTTCCTCCATAATCAGAATGTTATAGAGGCCCTCTTTGCCGGGACGGCACCAGCCCACATTTTCAAGATTGCCCGCCATATTTTTCTGCCGGTACAGGTAATAGGGCGAGAGCCCCATTTCCTCGCAGTAGGAGGCGGCGAGCTCCACCATCTGATTGGCATCGCCGTAGTAGATATCCCGGTAGTCTTCGCGCTTCGTGTTGAGACGCGCCGCCCGCTTCAGCGCGAGACTGTGAATCGTCACATCATCCGGCGACAGAGCGCGTATGCCCTCCATGGTGCGCCGCACATCCGCCTCGGTCTCGTTCGGCAGCCCCATGATAAGGTCGGTGTTGATGTTGTCAAAGCCGAGTTCCCGCGCCAGCGCGAAACTCTCCGTGAACTGCTCGACCGTGTGGAAGCGCCCGATTAAGTCAAGCGTCGCCTGCTTTAAGGTCTGGGGGTTGATGCTGATCCGGTCTACGCTGTTTTCTCGGAGCGCGAGCAGTTTCTCGCGGGTAATGCTGTCCGGCCGCCCGGCTTCCACCGTAAACTCCCGGCAGGCCGAGAAGTCAAAGGTCTCCCGCACAAACAGAAGCAGCGCGCGGAGCTCTTCGGCCGTCAGACTGGTCGGCGTGCCGCCTCCCACATAGACCGCGTCGAGACGCCTACCCGCCATCATCTCTGCCGTGAGGCGAAGTTCCTCCCGGAGCGCCGCGAGGTAGGGCGCTGCCTTGTTTTTCCCCGCCGGATAGGAGGGAAACGAGCAGTAGAGACAGGTGGTCGGGCAGAACGGAATGCCGATATAGAGGCTGTAGCCTGTCGTAAAGTCGAGTCCCCGGATTGCACGGCACTCATTCTCCGCGGTTCTCACGCAGAGTGCATTTCTCGCATCGCTCAAAAAGAAATCGCGCTTAAATTCGGCGCGGATTTCCTCTGCCGTCTTGCCCCGCTGCAACAAGGTAAGAGCGAGCTTTGCCGGGCGTATGCCGGTCAAGGTGCCCCAGGGGAGCTCTTTCCCCGTGAGCGCCACAAGCGTCCGGTAGAGCGCCCGCTTTAATTCGTTTTTGGAGGCAAGGCGCTCGGAAAACCACGGACTCTCAAACGAAAGCCGCTCGCCGCGGTCCGTCAGCACGGCAGCGTGATAGGTTCCGAGACGCCCTGTCTCTTCGTTCCCGGCCTCCGCCTCCGCCGTCATGATACAAGAAATCATGGCGTCTTGTTCCGGCACATGACTGAAGCTCTGTCCCGGAAAAAACGCCATGAAAAGTTCCCGGACGTCCTGTTCGAAGGGGACGTCCTGTAATTGTAAGGATATCATCTGTTTTACCCTGTCTCAGTAATAGAAAATCGGGTTGTTCTTCCGCTCTTCGCCGATGCTGGTCTGTCCCATGTGTCCCGGGAGCACGAGCGTGTCCGCCGGCAACGCAAACAGGCGATCCAGCGAGCGCTTTAAGCTCGCCATGTTGCCGCCCGGCAAATCGACGCGCCCAAATGAGTGTTCGAATAAGGTGTCGCCCGAGAAGAGCAGCTTCTCCGCCGGAAAGTAGTAGCAACAGGAACCCGCCGTGTGCCCCGGCGTAAAGAACACTTCGATTTCGGTGCCGAGGAAAGAGAGTTTTTCCTTGTCGTGAAACAGGCGGTCCGCCTTGAGCGAAAGTCCCTGCCGAAGCCATCTCGCATCGCCGTTTAATTCCGGATTCCGCAGTGTCTCTGCCTCGGTCTCGGCGGCGCAGAGCGGCACCTGAAAGGCATCCCGAAGCGCCGACGCCGCGAGCACATGGTCAAAATGTCCGTGTGTCAGCAAGAGTGCCTTGAGCGAAAGTTCCCGCTCCCGGATGACTTTCTCAATCTGCGCGGCATCGTCCGCAGGATCGATCAGCAGAGCCTCCTTGCTCTCTTGATTCCAGATCAGATAGCAATTGGTCTCCACCATGCCCAGTGTCATACAAAGAATCGAAAGTCTGCTCTCTTCCATGGCTCAAACCCTCTCAATGTCAATGATGCCCTCGCACTGCCGTATCTTATCCTGCAGGGAGCGCAGTTCCTCCGCCGAACCGATGTCAAAGCTCAGGTTCATGGTCGCAATGTCCTGCTTCGAAGTGCGCGTGTTAATCGCCTTGATGTCTATGCCGCGCTCGGTAAAGACGCGGGTGATGTCGACAAAGAGCCCCGTGCGGTTGTGCGCAATGACGCGGATACTCGCGAGGTACTTTGTCGCCTCGCCCTCCGGCACCTGCCATTCGGCCGGAATAAGGCGCGCGCGCTCCGCCTCCGGAAGCGACAGAATGTTGACGCAGTCCGTGCGGTGAATTGTGATGCCTCTGCCGCGCGTCACAAAGCCGACAATCTCATCGCCCGGCACCGGCGCGCAGCAGCGCGAAAAGTGAACGGCCAGGTCATGGATGCCCTTTACGACAATGCCGTTGCCGGACTTCCGGAGTGTCGCCTCGGCATTCTCCTTGTTGTAGGCCTCGATGTTGGCGAGCACCGTCTCATCGGAAATCTGCTTTGCGAGTACCTTTTTCCGCTCCTCGATCATGCGGTTCACGACCTGGCCTTCCTTCAGGCCGCCGTGTCCCACGGTCGCGAGCACGGCATCCCAGTCGTGCATCGAGTAGCGGCGCAGCACCTTCTCCTGGTACTCCGGCCGGTTTAACTCATTCCAGTCCTGTCCGCGGCTCTTCGCGTAGGCGGCAAGCAGTTCTTTGCCGCGCACAATGTTCTCTTCCTTGAGCTCGGTCTTGAACCACTGGTTAATCTTATTCCGCGCCTGCGAGCTCTTGGCCTGCTTCAGCCAGTCCCGGCTCGGTCCGCGCGAGTTCTGAGAGGTCAGAATCTCGATGCGGTCGCCGTTCTGAATCCGGTAGTCGAGCGGCACCATGCGCCCGTTGACGCGCGCGCCGACCATGCAGTTGCCGACTGCCGAGTGAATCGAGTAGGCAAAGTCAATCGGCGTCGAGCCGGTCGGCAAAGTCTTCACATCGCCGCCGGGTGTAAACGCATAGACCATGTCGGCAAACGGGTTCAGCTCGTTCTTCACGTCCGAGAGAAACTCTTTGTTGTCCGGCATCTCCCGCTGCCATTCAAGAATCTGGCGGAGCCAGCGCATTTTCTCGGCCTCGCCGCCGGTCAGCGTCGGGTTCTCGCCCTTTGCCTTCTCCTTGTACTTCCAGTGCGCCGCAATACCGTACTCTGCGACCTTGTCCATCTCATAGGTGCGAATCTGCACCTCAAACGGCGTCCCGTTGTGGAACAGAAGCGTCGTGTGCAGGGACTGGTAGCGGTTCGGCTTCGGGCGCGCGATGTAGTCCTTGAAGCGCTCCGAGAGCGGCGTAAAGTGCACATGGAGCTGCCCGAGCGCCGCATAGCAGTCGTTTAAATCCTGCACGAGCACGCGAACCGCAAAGAGATCGTAAATCTCATCAAAGGTCTTATGCTGATTCACCATCTTCTTGTAAATCGAGAAGATGTGTTTTCTGCGCCCGATCACCGAACTCGGAATTTTGGACGAGTTCATGATGCCCTGTACTTCCGCGATAATGGTCTCGAGCAGGCGCTCCGTGCTGTGGCTCTTCTCCTCGATTTTTTCCTCGAGGTCCCGGTAAGCTTTCGGCTCGAGATAGCGGAGCGCGAGGTCGTCGAGCTCCACCTTGAGGCGGCTGATACCGAGGCGGTCGGCGAGCGGCGCATAGATTTCGAGCGTCTCTTTCGCCTTTTCGCGCTGTTTTTCCGGCCGCATGTGCTGAAGGGTGCGCATGTTGTGGAGGCGGTCCGCGAGTTTAATCAGAATCACGCGGATGTCCTGCGACATCGCGAGAAACATCTTCCGGAGATTCTCCGCCTGGATGTCGAGCTTGTCCGTGGTCCAGGTAATCTGGGTCAGCTTGGTCACGCCGTCCACGAGCACGGCGACATCCTCGCCGAACACACGGGAAATCTGCTCCTTCGTCAGTATCGTGTCCTCGACGACATCGTGCAGGAGACCCGCGATAATGGTCTCTTTGTCGAGTTCAAGATCCGCAAGAATAATCGCGACGCAGAGCGGGTGAATAATATAGGGCTCGCCGGACTTCCGCTTCTGGTCCATATGCGCATTTTTTGCGGTCATATAGGCGCGGTGAATCAGTGAGGTGTCATCTGAGGGATGATAGCGCTCAATGGCGGCAATCAGCTCCTCATACAGTAAATCCGGGTCTGTAAACTCTGCCGGATTCTCCAGTTCTCTCATGTTTCGCTCTTCCATCTTGTCCGGTTCCCCCCTTTCCCGGCGCCGCGCAAAGCCCCGGCGCTGTTTCTGAACTGCTCTTCCGCTTTCGGATATAGTAAGCTTCAATTATAAAGAGTTCAAACATGAAATGCAAGCTGCGGCAAACACGGCCGCGGCCTCACAATTCGTAAGTAAAAAGCCCGCGAGATCCCCTGTCATGCCGCCGAACGAGAATCGGGCGCGGCAAGCGCTGTAGAGCGCTGCGGCGAGCACGGCTGTCAGGATCACAAAGCCTGTCAGCCTTGTTCCGGTCAGCATGAGCAATCCACTCCCGAGAAACAGATAGAGGAGCGAGATTCCCCGTCCTCTCCGCCGCTGCTTCTCGGCCGTGAAGTCGTAAACCGTACCGGCTCCCCGTGCATTCGGGAGCGCAAAAATGGAGAATGCGCTGAGCGAGCGGCTTAAAAGAAAGCAGCAGAGCACCTGCGGCAGTATCCGTCCTGCCGCCCCGCCCGAAAATACAGTCTCCCAGGAGGCAAACCCGCAAAGGAGTAGTAAAATCCCCTGCAGTACAGCCGCCGAACCGGCGTGGACATCTTTCAGAATCGCAAGCTTTTCCGCTTTGCCCTTCCAGGAGCCGAGCGCATCGACCGTGTCCAGAAAGCCGTCAAAGTGAATGCCGCCGGTGAAGAGTAACGGTGCCGCCGTCATGACAAAGGCGGCGAGCGGCGCCGAAACACCGCCAAGTAACAGTAAGCGCGCAATGCCGTATAGGAGCCCGCCCTCTATGACGCCGAGCAGCGGAAAGAAAAAAAGCACCATCGCCTTGCTCTCCTCGTCCCAATGCACATTCAGCACCGGAAGCCGCGAGTACATCGCCGCAGCAATGCAAAAGGCACGGAGATATTTCATAGCTCCTCCTTCCGTTTGAGGCAGCGCACCAGGCCGAGTTCCGCGAGATACACCGCATCCGCTCTTGCGGCGAGCCCATTCTGCAGCGCGGAAAACAGGCGCACGTAGCGCTCGGTGTCGGAAGCTCCGTATCGCGGCTCCTCCGCGAGCAGGGCGCCGACCAAGATAAGTTGCCCGCACTTTTTTTCAAGCGCAAGCAGACTCTCATTCAGCTCCCGCAGCACGGTTTCTTCGCTTCGCTCCTCTGTCTCCGGCGAAAAAAGCTCGTTCCCGACGAGATTGCCGAGGTCTTCCAAAAGAACCACAGCGTCCGCGGGCAGCGAAAGCTCGTGTACCGCGCGCGTCTTTTCGACGGTTACAAAGCCTTTTTCGGCGCGCTGCGCCCGGTGCTTTTGAATCCTCATTTCCGCCTCCCTGCCGCCGCGCTCCATGGTCGCGAGATAGATGAGCGGACACTGTGGCTCTCGTGCCGCGCAAACGGCCGCCGCTTCCGCCGCCTCGGATTTCCCGCTCGCGCTGCCGCCTGCGTAGAGCACTAGCATAATTTTCCCTCGCGGGCGCGCCCGAAGGCGCGGCAGGCAACCGCAAAGCGCGCCGCCGCCTTTCTTCCCGCCGCATTCGCGAGGTAAAGGTGCGGGTAGCCCGCAAAGAGTGTCGCACCTCCCCGCACGCAGGACCAGGACTTACTGCCGTTTGCCTTGGTCGCAACGCAGCTCCCGCCGTTCTCCGTCGCATCCCAGTAGTGGAACTCGTGCCCGCGGAGGCTTTCGCCCGGCGAAAGCAACAGAGTCTCCTCTTCCGCCCGGACTTCGATATAGCCGAAACGTTGCAACTTCTCTGTCCGGAAGGCACGGCCGGTGAGTGCCCCCACCATTTCATGCGGTATGCCGTTCATGTCCTCGAGACTTTCGAGCAGGTACATAAAGCCGCCGCACTCGGCGACCGTCGGAAGTCCGCCCCGCACGGCGTCCCGGATATCCTCCCGGAGCGAGACCTGGTTGCTGAGTGCCTCGGCATAGAGTTCCGGATACCCGCCGGGCAGCCAGAGCCCCGAGAGCCCGGCGGGCAGCGAGCGGTCCGAAAGCGGGCTGAAATAGACCGGCTCTGCGCCGCACTCGGTCAGCACGCGCAGATTTTCCGGGTATAGAAACGAGAACGCCGCATCTCGCGCAATGCCGAGGCGAAAGGCCTTTGCCGTTGCCCCCGCACTTGTCCGGAACTCGGCCGGAAGCGTCTTTCGGAGTGCCTCCGCCATCTGCCGCGCAAAGCGACAAATCTCTTCGGTCTCGAGCGGCACCACGAGTCCCAGATGACGGCTCTTCAGTTCATGGCTCCGAAGCGACGGGAGGCAACCGTACACCTTGACCCCGGCGAGCTCCGCCGGGAGCGAAGCCTCCGACACCGTGCCGTCCTTGCCTCCCTCGTTTAAAAGTATGCCCGTGAGTCGCGCGCGGTCCTCCGGAGACAGCGCTTCGATTTTGCGCACCGCCTCGCCCTCCTGTCCCCGCGCGACCAGCAGCAGCACGGGAACATCCAGCACCCGCGCGACTTCGAGCGCCGAGGCTCTGTCCCCCTGTCCGGCAATTCCGTCCGTGAGCCCCATCGCGGCCTCGATCAGCAGGATATCCGCATCGCTCTGATAGCGCGAAAAAGTCTCGCGGAGCTCGGAGGAATCCAAAAAATACGGATCCAGGTTAATGCAGGGGCGGCCGGTGATTGCGCTGTGAAACTGCGGATCAATGTAATCCGGCCCCGTCTTATAGACCTGCACAGTCTTGCCTGCCTGCCGCCAGAGAGCCGCGAGCCCCATGGTGACACTGGTCTTGCCCGCGCCGGATGTGAGCGCCGCAACCATCAGTCTTTGCATGTTCCGTCCCCTTCTATCAGGAAGAGCAGCGTCGGATTCTGCCCGAACAAAAGGTGATAGCGCCCCATCTTTTTGGTCTCGGCCGCGCTGAGCTGCAAACACTGCGTCCGATACCCCACGCTCTCATAGGCCGCGCTGAGCGATGAGAGTTCCGAGACAGTTTCAAGGCTCACTGCCGTCGCGACCACGCGCGCGGCGGGATTCTTTGCAAAGACGGCTCCGAAGATTTCTCCGATTTTACCCGTGCTGCCGCCCACAAAAACGCAGTCCGGCGCCGGGAGATTGCCGAGTGCCTCCGGCGCATGTCCGAAGACCTGCTCTACCTGCGAAAGCGCAAAGCGCTCCATGTTTTTCCCGGTGAGCGAAAAGGCGTCCGCATCGCACTCGACGGCATAGACTCTGCCGCGCGGCGCGGCCATCGCAAGTTCTGCGGTCATGCCGCCCGTGCCGCTCCCGATGTCATAGCAGATACTGTCCTCTTGTACGCCGAGAAGCGAAATCGCGGCCGCACGAATCTGCCGCTTGGTAAGCGGTGTCTTCTCCCGTAGAAAACAGTCATCCGGGATGCCGGGTGCAAGCGGCCGCGCCTTGCAGCTGTCCGGCAGAACGAGGTACAGGCAGACCAGGGCGTGCGGCGGCAAGGCCGCAAATTCCGCCTCGAGCGCGCCCTCGCGAAGCTCTGCCGCGCTGCAGGAAAACAGGGTTTCGTCCGGCAGCGACAAATTCACGCCGAAGTGAAATTCCGCTTCCCCGGCTCCCGCCCTGCAGAGCGCCGCCGCAAGTGTGCGGAGCTCTGAGAGCTGTGCACTGCCTTCCAGGATGACAAACACCCGCCGTGCCCGCAGTAAGACCGGGAGCACGGCGTCCTTTTTCCCGTGCAGGCGAAGATCCGGCACTGACTCTGCCGAAAAACCGAGGCGCGCGGCCAGACAGCTCTTGGACGAAATACCCGGCAGCACAACCGCCTCCCTGAGACCTGCCTCCGCCAAGGCGCGCCGCAGCTTTTTGGTGACCGAAAAAAAGCCCGTGTCACCGCTGCAAAGCAGCGCAATGTGCTCCGCCCGGCTCTCTGCGACTAGGCGCGCAATCTCCTCCGGCTTGTAGCTCGCAACCGTCGGCGGCACCGGGAGGCCCAGTTCCCGCAAAAACGCCTCTGCAAAGGAATTCATCCGGGACGCGCCGATGATCAGCCCAGCCTCCGCGATACACTGACCGGCCGCAAAGGTGAGCTGTGAGGTCTCGCCCGGGCCTATGCCGACAATCGAAACCTGCTTTTTCCCCGCCTCGACTTCCGATTCCGTCTTGGCTTTCGCTTTGGTTTCGGCCTCTGTCTTGCCCTCAGCTTCCCCTTTGCTCTCTGTTCGGATTTCTGTTCGGACTTCTTCTTGCATGTCCCCTCTCCTCTCCGGTGTCACACACGCCGCGTACCGTGCCTGAAGAAGCGCCTTGATCTCGGAAAGGGCGTATCCCTCCCGCTCCGCAGGCCGCCGGATTGCGACAAAACAGATGCCGAGTTCCTCCGCGGCGCGCAGTTTTTCAAGATAGCCCCCCGGCTTTCCGGACTGCTTCGTGACCAGAAACTTTGCGCCATATTGCTGTAACAAGGCCTGATTCAGCAAAACAGAACTTCTTCCCTGCATCGCAATGATATGATCGGGCTGAATCCCGGCTTCCGCCGCTTTCCGCAGCGCCTCTTCTCCCGGCAGGATGCGGACCGTGAGCCGCTCGCGCGGCAGCGCCGCATAGGCCTTCAGCTCCTTGCTGCCGGTCGCAAGAAACACAGTTTCCTCTGTTTTCGCCAGCCAGTCCGCCGCCTCTTGCTGGCTGTCAAAGAGACGGAAGCAACCGCGCGCGCGAAGCCGCGCTTCGATCTCTGCCGCCTCCGAAGCGCTGTCCTCGTCCCGCAAAATGCGATAATAGCGGACACCCACCGCCCTTGCCGCGGCATGGATATTCTCAGACACCTCGGTCGCAAACGGATGCGTCGCATCCAGGACCGCAAAAAAGCCGCCGGTTCGTAACAGTCTCTCCATTTCGGCCGCATCGAGCCGCCCGCACGCCGCGGGCAGCGCCTCCTCCCGAAGCAGCGCTTCGCCGTAATCCGTCGCGACATGACTCAGCGCCGGAATGCCCGCATCTCTCAGCCAGCGCGCAAGCTCTCTTCCCTCTGTCGTGCCGCCAAAGAGCAACACTCTGTTTTCCTGATTCTGTTTCATCTTTCCGTGCTCCTCTCCATCAGCCTCCGCGCGTTCGCGCTCTCCGCGAGCACACCGTCCTCCAAGGTGTAGAATAAAATGCCGACTTCTGTCTCTCCCCGGGTCCGCACGGCGACTGCGCGCTCCATCGCCCTTAACAGACTCTTCGAAGTTGCTTCCAGAAAGCCGGACTCTTTCAAGAGTCGCACGGCCTCGGTCGTGAGCCCTGCCTGCAAAACCGCTGTCACAAGTTCTTTCGGCGCACCGACCTGAAAGGCATGGATTGCGAAGAGCTCAAGACGGCAGTCCGCCTCCCGCGAGTGCGTATTCATAATGCCGCCCGCCAGTTTCACGAATTTCCCTATGTGACCCGCGAGCAGCACGCCCTTTGCGCCGTACTGCACCGCGGCATCGAGCGTCTCGCCGATAAAATTGCTCATCACGACAGGGTCAGCCGCCCCGACGCCGAAATGCGCCTCGAGAAAATGAAGCCCGTAGCTCCCCGGCACCGCGAGAAAGTAAGGGCGCGCGGTCAGATGGAATTTTACATCCGTCACAATGGTCTCGATCAGCGCTCTCCGGCTCATCGGCCGGACAATGCCCTCGGTTCCGAGGATTGAGAGCCCGCCCGCAATGCCGAGCTTCGGATTAAAAGTCTTCTTTGCCTTCTCCTCTCCCTCCGGGCAGAAGAGAGTCACCACGATGCGCCCTCCGGCACGGAGACCTTGCAAACCGCTCTCCCGATAGGCGCTCCGAACGGCCGCCGCAATCATATTCCGCGGCACACGGTTAATCGCCGCCTCCCCGACCGGCTGGTCAAGCCCCGGCTTGGTCACCGTGCCGATTCCCGGTCCGGCGCGAAACGCCACCGGAATCTCTGTTTCCTCTGCAGCACCGGCTCCTGCGCTTTCTTCCGTGCCGACGCGCGCATAAAAGAGGAGCCCGTCCGTCACATCGGGGTCATCGCCCGCGTCCTTTCGGACGGCCGCGACCGCACTTACAACGCCGTCTTCCGTCACCAGCTCCAGAGATTCAATCGGAATCGGCAGCAGCGCGCCGACCGGCGTCCGGATTGAGGCCGCCGCCAATCGCTCTCCGGAGAAAAGCAGCGTCGCCGCTGCCAGCGCCGCCGCCGCGGCTGTCGTGCCCGTCGTGAACCCCGCGCGGAGCCGCTTGCCGTCCTCAAACGCCGCATAGGGGGCAAGCGCCTGCTCGAGTGCCTCGCTCCTCAAAACTCCACTCCCTCTCTGGCGGGGATTCCCTCGTCAAAGGGGTGCTTCCGCTTCACAATCTCCGAGACATAGTCCGCGCGAGACTTGAGTTCTTCCGGCGCATCTCGCCCGGTCAACACGAGCTCGAGATTCTCGGGCTTACGGTCCAGAAAGTCGAGAAAGCGCTCCCGCGGAATGAGCCCCAGCCGGTAGGCCGCAATGCTCTCATCGAGCACGAGAAGCGCCGGTTTTTCCCGCTCGACCGCCTCTAAAATTTCCGCGAAGTAGCGCTGCACCGCCGCTTTTTCTTTTTCCTTCTCTGCGTCACTGAGCGTCCAGAAAAAGCCGAAGTGCTCCTCCATGCGGAGGCAGTGCAGTTCCGGCAGTTTTTCGAGGGCAAGCAGTTCCCCCGAACTCCCGTCCTTTAAAAACTGCGCGAGCAGCACACGCTTTCCGTGTCCCGCCATGCGGAGTGCAAGCCCCATGGCCGCACTGGTCTTTCCCTTGCCGTCACCGGTGTAAATATGGATACACGCTCTCATCTTTTTCCTCTCCGCCTTTCCCGTTCGGACTTCTCCGTGCAGAAAAAGCGCTGCCCGAAGCGGACAGCGCCTTATCTTACTTTCCCTCGTAACTCACCAGCGAGAAGACCGGATAGCCCTTCAGTTTTTCTCTGCCGTGCAGCCCCTTTAACTCAATCACGAACAGCATTTTCACGACCTCGCCGCCGAGCTTCTCAATCAGGCGAACCATGGCCTCTGTCGTTCCGCCGGTCGCAATCAAATCGTCCACAATCACGACCTTCTGTCCCGGTTTGATTGCGTCCTTATGGATTTCAATCGTCGCATGTCCGTACTCGAGTTCATACGTCTCCGAGATGGTCTCTGCCGGCAGTTTTCCCTGCTTCCGGATCGGAATAAACGGTTTGTACTCCGCATACGCGAGAGGCACGCCGAAGATAAAGCCGCGGGATTCCGGACCCACAACAAGGTCGTAGTCAACGCCCCGCAGCGCTTCGCGAAGGCCGTCGACCGCGAGATGCAAGCCCTCCGCATCCTGCAGAATTGTCGTGATATCCCGGAACATGACACCGGGTTCCGGGAAGTCCGGAATGGTGCGAATATAATCCGCCACTGTCTTCATCGCTTTTCCTCCAAATGCGCAAATTTCAGCCCCTACTATAGCAGTTCAGCGCGCAAATTTCCATGCTTTCAGCACAAGTTGCAAATTCCGCCTGCCCATGTATTCGTTAATTTCCGGATAATACAAGACGGCGATGGAACGGCTTCCCTCCATCTCCGCGAGAAACGCATCGCCGTCGGTGAAAGCGAGTGCCTCCCGCACGGTTCCCGCCTCATCCCGCAGGGAGAGTTTCACGACATTCCGGTTTTTGCCGAGTACACGCGCCGCGCGAATTTCGACATTCTTCTGCCCGAAGCAGGGACGCGCATTGCCCTGACCGAACGGCTCCATGCGCGAGAGCTCTGTGACAAGCTCCTCGTTCGCATAGGCAAAGGGAAGCGCAATGTCAATCCACTGGGTCTCTGTAAGCTGCTCGTCGCTTAACACGGCATTCCGATTGAGTTCCTCCCGGAAGCGCCGGAGTGCACTCTCCGGGAGTGTCAGCCCGGCCGCCATCGGGTGCCCGCCGAACTTTGTGAGCAGCGGCGCCACTTCCTCGAGCGCGCGGAACATGTGATAGCCCTCTATGCTCCGCCCGGATCCCTTTAAGAATCCGGCCTCCTGACTGTCCGTCAGGACAAAGCTCGGACGGTAATACGTTTCCTTGAGCCGCCCCGCGATGATGCCGGCGACCGACTCGTGGCAATCTTTTAAGTACACCACCAGTACCTTCGGAAGTTCGGGCAGCGCGTCAATCTCCGCCGATGCCGCGCGGATTCCCTCCTCCGTCATCTGCTTTCGCCGGTCGTTCAGCGCTTTCAGACGCTCGGCTGCCGCGTCGGCGCTCTCTTCCCCAGTCTCCAGTAACATCGAGAGTCCGAGCTTTGCGCTCTCGAGGCGCCCGCCCGCGTTTAAGCAGGGCCCGATCACAAAACCGATGTGGTAGGCGGAGAGTGCCGCCGGATTCAACTCACAGCGCGCAATCAGCTTTTGAAGACCCGGGTTATCACAGCTTCCGATTGCCTTTAAGCCCTCGCGCACAAGGATGCGGTTCTCTTTTTGGAGCGGCATCACATCGCCGACCGTCGCAATCGCCGCAAAGGGCAGAAAGACGCGCGCCTCCTCCCGCCGCTTTCCGAAGAACAGAAACAGCTCTTCGACCAGTTTCCAGGCGACCACTGCCCCGCAAATCGAAGCAAACGGATATTGCGAGCCCTCGCGCTTCGGATCCACCACCGCGGCGGCCGGCGGCAAGAGCTCTGCCCCGTCTTCGCCGTGCGCGACCTCATGGTGATCGGTCACAATCACGGTCAGCCCGGCATCCGCCGCGGCGGCAATCTCCTGCCGCGCCGCGATGCCGTTGTCACAGGTCACAATCGTATCAATGCCGTCCGCGACCGCGCGCTCCACAAGGCGCAGATTCAGCCCGTAGCCGTCCGCAATGCGGTCCGGAATATCATAGTCCGCAGCAGCGCCGAGCGCCCGCAGCCCCTGCACCAGAATGTAGGTCGAGCAGACGCCGTCAATGTCGTAGTCGCCGATGATGCGAATCGGCGCTCTGCCGCGTATCTTCTCCGCCAGAATGCAAACGCTCTCCGCCATATCCGGCAGCAGCGCGCCGCCCGGTATGTCATCCAAAGTGCCGGACAGATATTCGCCGATCTCTTCTTCCGCGACGCCCCGGTTAATCAGAATCCGCGCCAACATCGGTGACACGGAAAAGCGGGTCGAAATCGCTCCGAAATCGGCCCGCTTGCTGTAAATCTTCCATCTGGTTTCTCGCATAGTTCTCCTCTATCTAATAGAGCTGCGTAAACGTCTTATAGTGATCCTCGGTGTAAAAGATGAGCCCGTCGTTCGAGTAGACCAGACGCTTGGCATTCCGCCTGCCGCCCGTATAGTCGATGTCACACTCGTAATAACGGCGCCCGCTCTTCTCCGGGAGATTTCCGTCGTAATTGCCGAAGCGGGAACCGCCGACACTCATGCCGGGAAACGCCTCGCCGAAATCACCCTCGCCGAAACGGAAGCCCTGTTCCTCGGCTTCTTTCTTCGAGATGAAATTCTTCGGGAGCTTTCCGTACGTATGGAGGTAAAGCGCGACCTCATCGCGAGAGGTATAGCTTCCGTCCTCGCTGATCCCGTTTCCCGCCTCTGTACCGCGCTCCGACGCCCGCGTCGCAGAGGCACTCTTCTTTGCGGCGTGCGTTTCCTCGGCGGCTGTGCCCGACAGTGCTTCACTTGTCTCTGCTTCGGACAGCGTTTCGGATGCGGTTAAAGCCGCGTCCTCGCTCTGCCGCTTGTCGGACTTTTGGGACTTCTTGGATTTTTTAGACTTCTTCTGTTTCTTCTTCGACTTTGCGGAACCGCGCTCCGAACTTTCCTTTTGTGTATGCTCCGCTTCCGTTGTAAGCTCCGTGCGCCCGGACGGATTTTCTGTCTGTCTCTCCGCACTGCCGCCCTGTGCCGCGCAGCCTGCCAGAAGAAAGAGCACCGGGAGCAGAACCAATAGGCGCTTCAGCGCCCGCGTAAGCTTGGCTCTCATTGTTCGGTCAGATAGCGCACGGCGCTCTCCACGGCATTCGCACCGTCGGCAACCGCCGTAATCACCTGGCGGAGCTGCTTTTTCCGCACATCGCCCGCCGCGTAGACACCGGGCACATTGGTCTCACAGGTCTCGTCCGCGAGCACATAGCCGCGCTCATCCGTCTCGAGGAAGGGGAAGCTCTTTGACTCGGGGACTATGCCGACCGCGATAAAGAGGCCGTCGATGGCAAGTTCGCTCTCTGCGCCGCTCTTTTTGTTCTTCACGAGGATGGCCTTTACCTGTCCCTCGCCGCGGATTTCCTCGACCGTCGAGTCGAGCACCAGCTCGATATTCTCCGCCGCACGCACTTTGTCCTCGAGTACCTTTGCGCCGCGGAAGCTGTCGCGCCGGTGAATCAGATAGACCTTCTGACAGAGCCGCGCGAGATAGAGCGCATCGCCGAGCGCCACATCACCGCCGCCGACCACAGCCGTGACCTTGTTCCGGTAGAAATTGCCGTCGCAGGTCGCACAGTAGGAAACGCCGCTGCCGGTCAGCTCCTTCTCGCCCGGCACACCGAGGAGGGAGTGCTCCGCGCCGCTCGCAATCACGACGGTTTTCGCCGTATAGTCCGTTTCCGCGCCGACCACGGTTCTGGTGCCGTCCTCGTTGATGCGGACCTCCTTTACCTCATCGGTCACAAATGTGGTTCCGAGTTTTTCCGCATGCTCCCGGAACTTCTGCCCGAGCTCAAAACCGCCGATGCCCGGCAGTCCCGGATAATTGTCCACTTCCAAGGTATTGATAATCTGACCGCCGCTGATCATCTGCTTTTCGATGACAATCAAATCCAACTTTGCTCTCTGTCCGTAGACCGCCGCCGCCAGTCCCGCGGGGCCGGACCCGATGATAATCATATCGTAAATCTGACTCATACTGCCTCACTTTCGTATACAAAAAGGGCGTGTGCTCTACACGCCCATAGTCTAGCACAGCACTAGGAATTAGCGCAAGTCCCGCCGTTGTGCTACACTGGTCTCATTCGAATCATTCAAAGGAGTTGCTCTTATGACAGAAATCTCAAACATGAATCCGGACACTTCCGTTTCCCGCCGTCCGGCAGCTCTCCTGACCGGAGCTTCCCGCGGCATAGGCCGCGCGATTGCCCTGCAACTTGCCAAGTCCGGCTACGATCTCTTTTTGCTCGCGCGAAAAGAGCAGGAAAAGCTCGAAGACTGCGCGGCACTCTGCCGCGCGACCGGTGTGCGCGTTGTCACCCGGCTCACGGATGTCAGCGACAGCGCTGCCTGCGCCGAGGCCTTTTCGAACTTTGACCGGCACTTTTCCGCACTGAACCTTCTGGTTGCAAACGCCGGCATCTCCCACCTCGGTCTCCTGCAGGACATGACACCCGAGGACTGGGATCATATGATACGCACGGATTTAAGTTCCTGCTTTTATCTCTCGAGACTCGCGATTCCGCGCATGTTGCGAGTCGGCAGCGGCAAGCTTATCTTTCTGTCCTCCGTCTGGGGCAGCCGCGGCGCCTCCTGCGAAGTCGCCTACTCCGCAGCCAAGGGCGGCGTCAACAGCTTTACCCGGGCGCTCGCCAAAGAACTCGCGCCCTCGAATATCCAGGTCAACGCGATTGCGCCGGGCGCAATCGACACGGACATGAATGCCTGGCTCGATGCCGAAGAGCGCCGAGCGCTCGAAGACGAAATCCCGGCGGGCCGCCTCGGTACAGCCAAGGAAGTTGCTGCCCTAGTCTCTCAGCTGACGACGGCGCCCGCCTATTTCACCGGCAACATTCTGACCCTCTCGGGCGGCTGGGAAATTTAAGCCGCCTCAAGTCTCAAAGAGATCAAAGAGAGATAGCTGTTGCCCCGCCCGCCTGTCAAGAAACGCGTGGCGATAGGCAAACAGGGCCTCCTGATCGGTGACCAGCCGGCAGGCCGCCGTGCTCTTTTGAAAAAAGTCGGCAAGTGTCGCCGCGTTCGGCGACAGAAACATGCCTGCTTTTCTCGGCTTGCCGGGCGGCAACAGGGCCTCGTACTTTTCCGGCAGTTCCGGGTCAAGTTCCCGGAGACAGGAGAAGAAATAGGCGGAAGAACCCGCTCGGAGCGTCACGCCGAAACCGTTCTGAATCACACCGTAGACCCGCGCCTCGACGCAATCGCCGAGCAGGGCTTCTAGATTTTCAAGGCTGTCCGTCAGATAAGGCAGCACGGGGCCGAGTGTCACAACCGTCGGGATACCGGCGTCGCGGAGTGCCCGCAATAACTCCAGCCGCTCTCCGACCGTGCTCTCCGCCGGTTCGAGACGCGAAGCAAGTGTCTCATCCGCCGTGGTCAGCATGACCTCGACCACACAGCGGGTTTTCCGCTGGATGCTTGCCAGAATATCCAGATCTCGGAGCATGCGAAGCGACTTGGTGCGGAGCGAGACGCCGAACTCCATGCGGTCTATGACCTCGAGCGAGCGGCGCATGAGCAAGGTCTCCTCTTCCTCTTTCGGGTAGGGTTCGCTCGCCGAGCCCACCATAATCATGCAGCGGCTCTGCTTCCGCCGCAGGGTCGCCTCCAGAAGTTCCGGCGCGTTGACCTTCGCCTCAAGCTCCCCGTCCGACTCCCGAAAGCGGCTCGAAGCTATTTTTGCGTCGCAGGACAGGATACTGCACACACCGCCTCGGTAAATGTTCAGACCATTTTGCGTCGACAAGATGGTTTTTGCCACGCGCTCGTGCATCTTCTCTCTCCTCTCCCGGCAGCAAGAGGCGCACCACCCGCCGGCCGCCTAAATGCTCTCTGCGAAAATATTCCATCGTCTCGACAAAATCTTCCTTGCCGTCGGTCGCGTTGAAAAAGCGATAGCGCGCGGGTGTCTCGTCGCTGACGCGCACAAAGGCAATGTAATGCGGCTCTCTGCCCTCGATATAGCGGAGAATACCGCGCGGCGCGCCGCACTCCCGCACGATGCGCACCAGTTCCTCACCGCTCCCGTAAATGCGTGTGATCGGAATGTGTCTCTCTTTAAAATAGCGCACCATGGTCGGAAACGGTGTGCCGTGTGTCCCCTCATAGGGGAGAATGCGGCGCATGGCCTCATAGACCGCCTCAACAGCTATGCCACGCCCCGCAGCATGTTCTGCATTGTAAATCGCAACCCAGCCGCAGCCGTTAAACGAGGTAGGATAACGCCCATACGGAAAATTGCTCAGATAATCCTGATCTTTTAAAAATCCATCTTTCGAAAATGCGCGCGGATCAATCTTCATCGTCTGTGATACCTCTCTACTTATGCCGGAAACGCGGAGCCCTAAAAAGGACTCCGCGTCGTCATCAGCGCTATCTTTTATCTTAGCATATCTTCACATTTGCTACAATCCTAATCTCCGACTGCGCAAGAAAAAGCAGAAATAGTGCTCAATGTAGCAGAATCGCAGCGAGAATCCCGCCGAGCGTCAGCATGAGCGCCCCTATGCTCCTGGTCACAATCTGCGCAAAGGGCAGGAGCGACATGCGATCCGCCGCCGAGAGCACCGCTACATTTCCGGAACCGCCCATATTCGTCGTGCACATGCCGGCCGCAATCGAGGCTTCGAGCGGATAAAATCCCATGAGCCTGCTGCCCACAAAACCTGCAGTCAGGGTAATCGCGAGTACACCGAGCACAACGGTCAGGAGATACGGAAGTGTCAGCACGGCCGCGAGCCGGTTTAAGTCGAGGAGCACTATGCCGATGCCCGTGAGTGCCGCCGCCGTAAAGGCGCGAATCACGAACTGTCCCCAGACAGCCGCTGCCTCTTCCATCTCCCCCGGCAGGACAGAAAAGCCCTTCGCCGCCATAATGCAGAGTATCATGCCCGCATAGGCGGGAAGTGCCGGAAGGAAGCCGTGTAAGAGCGCCCCTGCCGTATAAAAGGCGAGTGAGAGCAGAAGTCCCGTGAGCAGACTCACAAAGTCTGCCTGTGCCGGACTTTTTTTCTGCGTCGCTCCCTCCCCCCGAAGGAGCTGCCCGCCGCCGCTCAGCTTCGGAAAGCGCGCCGTAAGCCGCACCGAAAGCGCGCCGAACAGAATCGAGACAATGTTTCCGAGCACCGTCGCCGGTGCAATCCTGGTCAGAATCTCACCGGCCGGTATGCCGCTCGCCTCCGCATAGATTGCGGAGAGCGGCACCGCGCCCGCGGTCATCCCGCCGGAAGTCATCGGAATCGCAATGTAGAGCAGGCTCTCCGGCACCGAAAAACCTTGCAAGAGACCGAGCAGCACCACTACCGCCGTCCCCGCCGCGACACCGGCAAGCGCGGTCGGCAGAATGCGGAGCGAGGCGCGAAATAAGAGTTGCCGGTCAATCTGAAAGAGACTGCCCGTAATCAGCGCCGCAATGTAAAAAATCAGAAATCCCTCGCTTTGAATAAAGCGGCCGAGTATCTCCGTGCTGTCCTTCGGCAGAAGGCCGCTCGCCCCGATTGCCGCGCCGCCGAGCACACAGACCACCGAACCCCCGAAATAGGTCCGCACAAGCGGCACACTCTTTCCGAGCTCGTTCAGGCCCTCGCCGAGCACCAAAAGTAAAAATAAGCCGCCCGGCATGCCTGCCGGAATGACACCGCGCCAAAGTGCCGGGAAGAGCAGTCCCAGCACGGCGAGGTAGAGCGGCAGCGGAAGTCCCGCGACCCGTTTCATCTCTTTCCTCATTTCTCGCGCTCCGCTTCCGCTGCCATTCCCTCTGCGGCTGCCCGTATCGCAAAGAATTCCCGAAATGTTTTTTCTTCTCCTTCGATTCCCTGCTTTATTTTGTTTAGCCTCCGTTTTCCGACCCTTCGGTCCAGAATTGCGAAAATGCGCACCAGCATATTTTCGCTCGCGAGACTCTCTTCTATGCTCTGATTGTCAAAAATCGAAAAGGCCTCATAGAAACAACGCTGATCAAAGATTCCGAGCTGAACCGCGGTGTCGTCCGTAAAAGCCATCTCTTCTTTCATTCGCCTCTCGTAGCGCTCATCCCACGGAAAGAGCTCGGCCTTCAGCCAGTTGTTGTAATAACAGCCCGCAATGATTTCTTTCCCGTCCAAGAGAATCGCCGCGCGTCCCTCGTGGTCCGGACTCTTGCTGTAACTCGTCGCATAGTAACGGATATGTCCGCGGAGAGCCCCCGCCAGATATTCCTTTTCAAGCTTATTCCGCATGCCGCTCCAACTCACAGTCATTCCTCCCGTTTGATACCGCTCTTATACTTTCCTTCTCATGCTTTTCTTCTCATGCTTTTCTTCTCGTCCTATTTTACCCCGCAATTCCCTGTTAAGAAAGCGACTTCGGTGGCATAATAGCGTTTAAGCGATAACAATTGATTCCCGAAACTCAGTTTGTTCTTAGGAGGCTCTATGCGCTACCCTCACTTTTTACCCGAAAACGGAAGCATCGGTTTTATCTCTCCTTCTTTCGGCGCCGCAACAGAACCCTATCGCTCCGCCTTTCTGAATGCCCGTGCCAAGTTTGAAGCCATGGGCTACCGCTGCGTGACCGGCCCGAACGCCTTTGTGCAGGAAGGTGTCGGCATCAGCAATACGCCGGAGGCCTGCGCAGCCGAAGTCAATGACTTTTTTACGCGGAAAGACACGGACATACTGATCTCCCTCGGCGGCGGTGAACTCATGTGCACCATTTTGGACGAGGTGGATTTTCCCGCGATTCAAACTGCGCCGCCCAAGTGGTTCATGGGCTTTTCGGACAACACAAACCTCACTTTCCTCCTGCCGACTCTCTGCGATACGGCGGCCGTTTACGGCCCCAATGCCCCGCCTTCGGCATGGAGCCCTGGCACCCAGCCCTTTTCGATGCCTTCGATTTACTCACAGGCAAACGCGCGGCATTTGAAAACTATCCCCGCTGGCAGTACACCGCGCTCCGCGACGAAGAGCACCCGCTGCTCCCCTACAATTTGGACCGCGAGACCAAACTCTGCTGCTTTTGTCCGGATGCGCACGGCGACATGAAGGAGACAGAGGCGCCGCTCACACTCCGCGGCCGCCTGCTCGGCGGCTGTCTCGATGTGCTGCGCGGTCTCGCCGGCACTTCTTATGACCGTACGGAAGCGTTCCTTCAACGCTATCCGGACGAACCCCTGCTCTGGTTTTTCGAGTCCTGCGACCTCAATGTCTTTGATATGGAGCGTTCCCTCTGGCAGCTCGAGCACTGCGGCTGGTTCTCTCGCGTCGGCGGCTTTCTGATTGGGCGCCCCCTGCACTATGACGAACCGCTCTTCGGGCTCGACCAATACACGGCTGTCCTCCGCCGCCTCGAAAAATACCGCGTTCCGATCATCATGGATGCGGACTTCGGGCATCTCCCGCCGGCGCTCCCGCTGGTCAGCGGCGCCCTTGCGACCGTCGCGCGGCGCGGAAATACACTCCGCCTCTCCTACGATTTTCACTGAAACGCTGTTATCTATCTCATAAATATCCATGCATTTTACTGAAATTCGACCGCCTCTGTTTACAGCGCTTTTTTCCTGTGGTACAGTCACGCAAACATGTTCACTTTGCATACAAGGAGGAACCAATGGAAGAAAAACGCGAAAGGGTAAACATTGCGGAACTGTTCGGTGAAAATGTATTCGGCGACCGCGTGATGCGGGAGCGCTTGCCGAAGGCCGTCTACCAGCGCGTGCGGGAAATGATGACCGAGGGCTACGAGCTGGAGCCCGCGATTGCGGATTCCGTCGCCCAGGCGATGAAGGAATGGGCCGTCGAGAACGGAGCAACCCACTACACCCACTGGTTCCAGCCGCTCTCCGGCGTCGCCGCCGAGAAGCACGACAGCTTCCTCTCCGGCGTGGATTCCGAGGGACGCGCTCTGCTTGAATTCTCCGGCAAGAACCTGGTCCGGAGCGAGGCCGATGCCTCGTCCTTCCCCTCCGGCGGTCTCCGCGCCACCTTTGAAGCGCGCGGCTACACAGTCTGGGACTGCACGAGCCCTGCCTTTCTCCGGAAAGAGGGTGACTGCGTGACACTCTGTATCCCGACCGCCTTCTGTGCCTACGCGGGCGAGGCGCTCGACCAGAAGACGCCCCTGCTCCGCTCCATGCAGATCTTAAACCGCGAGGCTCTTCGTATTTTAAAGCTCTTCGGCATAGACGACGCAAAATGGGTCAAGCCTTCGGTCGGCGCCGAGCAGGAATATTTCCTCATTGACCGCGAAACGTATTTGAAGCGGAAGGATCTGATTTACACCGGCCGCACGCTCTTCGGCAGCATGCCCGCAAAGGGGCAGGAGCTCGACGACCACTACTTCGGCGTGCTAAGGAAGCGCATCGCCGCGTTTATGCGCGATGTGGACACAGAACTCTGGAAGCTCGGCGTCAGCGCAAAGACCGAGCACAACGAGGTCGCCCCCTGCCAGCACGAGCTCGCGCCGATTTTTGAAGAGGCAAATCTCGCGGTCGACCACAACCAGCTGACCATGGAAATACTCCAGAAGCAGGCCGGTCGCCACGGTCTCGAATGTCTGTTGCACGAGAAGCCCTTTGCCGGTGTCAACGGCTCGGGAAAACACAACAACTGGTCCGTCTCGACCGACACCGGCTTAAACCTCTTAAATCCCGGCAAGCGCCCGCACGAGAACCAGCTGTTTCTCCTGACGCTCGCCTGTGTGCTCGCGGCCGTGGATACGCACGCCGACCTCCTGCGTCTCTCTGCGGCAAATGTCGGCAATGATCACCGGCTCGGCGCGGACGAGGCACCGCCCGCAATCATCTCCTGCTTCCTCGGCTCCCAGCTCGAGGATATTGTCGCACAGATTATCGAGACCGGTGTTGCAAGCAGCTCGCTCTCCGGAAAGAGCCTCGAGACCCATGTCGACACGCTCCCGAATCTCTACGCCGATGTGACCGACCGAAACCGCACCTCGCCCTTCGCCTTCACCGGCAACAAGTTCGAGTTCCGCATGGTCGGCTCCGGCGACAGCATCGCGAGTGCCAACATTGTCCTGAATACCATCCTCGCAGAGCAGTTCCGCCTCGCGGCCGACCGCCTCGAACAGGCCTCGTCCGTCAAAGAAGCGGCGTGGGAACTGATCCGCGAACTCTTGACTGCGCATCAGCGCATTGTCTTCAACGGCAACGGCTACTCTGAGGAGTGGGTGCAGGAGGCAGCGCGACGCGGGCTCCCGAACTTGAAGTCCTCGATCGATGCGATTCCCGCCTTTACGAGCAAAAAGGCCGTGGAACTCTTCTCTGCCTTCGGCATCTACTCCGAGACCGAGTTAAAGAGCCGCAGCATTGTCGCCTATGAGAACTATGCAAAGCGCATCAACATCGAGGCGCGCGCCATGATCAATATCTCCGGCAAGCAGTTGATTCCCGCGGCGATTCACTATGTGACCCGGCTTGCGACCTCGGTGAATCAGGTGAAGAGCGCCTGCGCCGCGGCCGATGTGAGCGCGCAGGAGGATCTGCTGCTCCGCGCGAGCGAGCTCCTCGGCGATATGAAGCGAAGCCGCGAGAAGTTACAGAGCGATACCGATCTCGCTGCCTCCATTCAGGATCCGGCTGCGCGCGCCGCAGCCTACCACACGCAGATTGTCACGGACATGCGGATTCTCCGCGAGAGCGCCGATGCGCTCGAGACCGTGATTGACAAGGATCTCTGGCCGCTCCCGAGCTACGGCGACATGCTGTTTGAAGTCAGCGAACCGTAAACAAGCCGCTACGAAAAGAGAGGCACATGCAAATTTGCATGTGCCTCTCTTGTTTGTCTAGAAGCGCTTTTCAGACCGCCTCTCTTTACTGCAGTGCCTGCTTCAGAACATCGAGGTTCTTCTGCATCACGCCGAGGTAAGTTTCGCCGTCCGCCATGTTCTTCTCGGTCACAGACTGCATGGAGTCGAGGACCAGAATCTTCTGGTTCTTCTCCTTGGTGTTCTGCTGAATCGTATTCGCAATCTTCTGATCGGAATTCTCAATCACAAGGATGCTGCCGAGCTTCTTCTCATCCACCTTGTCCGCGAGGAAGCGAACCGTCTCAAAGCTCGCCTCGGTGTCCGCCGAGCAGCCGACAAACGCCGCACTATAGTCGAGGCCGTAGTCGTCCACGAGATAGCGGAACGGGAAGCGGTCGCCGAAGAGCAGGTACTTATTCGCCGCGTTCTTCACGACATCCGCATACTGCGTGTCGAGCGCGGAGAGTTGCTTGTTGTAAGCCTCTGCGTTCTTCTTGTAGCTCTCTGCGTTTGCCGTGTCGAGCGCGGAGAGATCCTCGGCAATCTTGTTCACATAGAGCTCCGCGTTCTTCAGCGAGAGCCAGACATGCTCGTCGTACTCGGTCTCCTCGTGGTGGTCGTGCCCCGCGAGCTCGTCGGCGACTTCTTCGCCCGTGAGCGCCGCCGGATAGAAGGTCGGCCAGTAGCTCTCGGGATCCTTGATTGCGTCAAAGCTCTCGTTGCTAAAGCGAATGTGGAAGTGCTCCGCCGTCGCGGGCTCAATCATGTGATCGTTGATCTCCACATAAATCGGCGCGCCGGAATTCTTATCCTCAGCTTCGAAGCGGTACATCGCAGCCTTGGTGCCCGTGGACCAGTTCTGGATGTAGGTGCCGAGATACTTGTAGGGGGACTTCACGGTCTTGCCGCTCTCGTCCGTGAAGCTGATCGTATCGCCGTCGATGTTGATCTTTGCAATGTCGGTCTCGTAGCCCTTCGTATAGTACGCCTTGTACTCCTCTGCGGTCATCTTGCCGGTCTTCTCGGCCTTCTCCTTAAATGCCGCATCGAGCGCGCCGCTCTTTGCGAGCGGGTAAGCGGACTGCCAGTCGCCCTTCCAGTCGGCGAGGGTTCTGTCCTTTACCTCGCTGTCCTCGAAGGTAGAGACTTCCTTGCCGTGGCTGTGCTCGTGGTCATGCTCGTCCTCGCTCTCCTGCATGCCCTCCTTCATCTCCTCTTCCTTCGCCTTGTCGCCGAGGGTCTCCATGAGGTTGATGACCTTCATGTTCTTGTTCTTCGCCTCTTTGAGCGCATCGTCGACCCAGCCGTCGGACTCGCCGCCCACATAGATGAAGAGATCCGCCTCGCTGATTTTTGCGATGTCCTCTGCGCTCGGCTGGAAACTGTGCAAATCCACGCCGTTCTTTAAGAGCAGCGTGAGCTCCGCATTCTCCGCCTTATCGCCGAGCACTGCCTTTGCCCAGTCGTACTCCGGAAAAATGGTCGTGACAACCTTTAACTTCTGACCGCCCGCAGCCGTGCTCTCTGTCTTTGCCTCACCGCTTCCCGCCGCGCTGCTCTCTGCCTTCTTGCTTCCGCCGCAGCCGGCCAATAATGCTGCCGAAAGCGCGGAGACCAAAAGAAACTGTCTGAACTTTTTCATATGCCTCCTCTGTTATCCCCTTGATTGATATTTGCAAACTGCTTCCATTTGCAATATGATTGCAATTTTAGTCCGAAACGAAGGCATTGTCAAGGAAAACTGTTAGATTTCTATAACTATTTTGGGTCGCGTGGAGTTACTATGACAGAATCTGTTGCAATTGTTCAATCAGAAATCAAGACCCTTTTTGCGGGAGATGCGAGCGGCCATGACTACTGGCACACACTTCGCGTGTACCGCCTCGCGCGGCGTCTCGCCGAAGCGTATCCCTGCGATGAGACCCTGGTGGCTCTCGCCGCTCTCCTCCACGACGCCGATGACCCGAAGCTCTTTTCAGGAAATGACTACCGGAATACCCGCCGCATTCTAAAAAAAGCTGCCATCTCCGAAGAGATGACAGCGAACATCATTTCCGTTATTTCCCAGGTCTCCTTCCACGGCACGGACAGCATTGCCCCGGACAGCCTCGAAGGGAAAATCGTACAGGATGCCGACCGCCTGGATGCCCTCGGCGCCATCGGCATTGCGAGAACTTTTGCCTACGGCGGATCCAGAGGTCGGGCCATGTTTGACCCGACCGAAGCACCTGCCTTAGGTCTCGGCAGCGAAGCCTACCACAATCACAAGGGCAGTTCTCTGCATCATTTTTTTGAAAAGCTCTTCACGTTAAAAGACCTCATGAATACCGAGGCCGCAAAGGCCATCGCGGAACAACGCGAGCGCTTCCTGTGGGAGTTTGTCATCGAGTTCTACGATGAGTGGTTTTGAGCCGCTCTCATCCGCCGCTTATACCGTCGGGATAATAATCTCCACACGGCGGTTCTGCTGTCTGCCCTCCGCGGTCTCGTTGGTCGCGACCGGACGGCTCTCGCCGTAGCCCTGCGTCGTGATCTCTGCGGTCACGCCCTGCGTTTTCAGATATTCTTTGACCGCATTCGCGCGGTTCTCGGAGAGCGTCTGATTATAGGCATCGTCCGCATTGGAATCCGTGTGACCGTCAATCTCAAAGGCCGTAATCCCTGCCTCCGTGAGGAGCTTGGCAAGCTGATTGAGTGTCTCCCGTGCCTCCGGGCGAATGTCGTATTTGTCGACATCGAAGAGCACGCCGGAATCCAGGGTAATCAGGAGACTGTTGGCCTCGAGACTCGGGATGGCGGGAACCGCGCTGAGCCGCGGAAGGCGCGGCAGCGTGCCGAGCGGCGCCGCATCCACGGTTGCCTTCTGCGTTCCCTTGGTGACGGTCGCCTTGCCCTTGCCGTCATTCTCGATTTTGAGCCCGCTCTCCGTGTCGGAATAGCTGCCCGATCCGTTCTTCTTCTGCGTAATCTGCACTTTACCCGCGCGGTAGCTCATCTCCTCATCGTCCGCCGTGACGGTGACCCCGTTCTGCGTATTTGTGTACAGACCTTCGCCGTCGTCATCGACCATCAGTGAGATACCGTAGCGCTTGTCCTGATAGCTGCCTGCGCCGTCATCATCCACCCAGAGGGAGATGCCTTGCTTGCTGTCGAGGTACTGACCCGAACCGTCGTCGTCGCGCTGAATCGTGATGCCGCGCTCTGCGTCGATATACTGCCCCGCACCGTTTCCGTCGGTCTGCACGGTCAAATTCCCGTCTTTATATTGCCCCTCGCCGTTGCTGCCGAGCTGCATAACCGTAGAACCGCGCTGAATCTGATTGTTCTCCACTCTGACCGGCGTGACTGTGATGCCCGGAACCGAGCTGAGCGCCTTAGTCTTGTCGAGCGTGATTTTTGCGGCCGGATTCTCCGAAATGCCGAGATCCGGCAGGACGATCGCCGGAATCTCCGGAATCTGTCCGGGCGCGTACCCCGGCACCGCCATGTCGGAAGCAGCCGCCGCTGTTGTCTCGGCCGCCGTGCCCGCAGCTTGCGTCGAAGCGGCCTCGGAGCGCGCCGCCGCAGTGCTCGCCGCACTGCTCTCTGCCTTTTTGCCGGATGCGCAGCCTGTGGCCGCAACGCTGAGTGCCAGAACAGTCGCGCAGAGCATTGTTTTCTTCATCTGTGATCCTCCCTAAGTTTTGATATTTGCCAATCATAACAGAGCCGCAAACTGTTGTCTATCCACACAAAGACCGCAAATCTGTCGATTTCCTTAGGGCTTTGCGGGCTTTTCTCTGCCAAACCTGTCCGCCCGGCGAAAATCTGCTGCCGGATTACAGCAAGGCAGATGCCCGCGCTTCCGTGTCCTCGCTCTCATCGTAGGCATCGTAGGGAGCAGCGGGATTAAAATTTCGCTTTCCCGAAGTCTTACAACAGAGATCGCAATGCGCAAAAACAAAATCAAGATCTGCCGAATAACCCGTGTGCCCCGTAATAAAGAGCGGGTTTAAGTTGCGCGCGCGGAGCTTTGCCTCGAACGCCGCCAGAGCGCGAACCGCAAGGCGATTATCCTCCGCGAGCGAGGCGAGGAAGCTGTATCCCCCATCCGGGCCGAGCCATATGGTATCTCCGGTCAGAAGATAGCGTCCGTCGAGGAGATAAACCATATGTCCCCAGGTATGGCCGGGCACCAAGAAGCACTCAATTTGAATGTCGCCGATCGAGAAGATCTGTCCGTCCTTCAGCAGCACCTTTTCGTTCGGAATCTTGACCCTCGGGAGGCTCCCGAGCCGGTAGAGCACGCGGCGCTTCCGCTCACCCGTGAGATAGCGGTTTTCGATCTCTCCGAGGTACACGGTCGCATGCCGGAACAAGCCGCCGCTGTCCGCCTCGACCGCCCCTATGTGGTCGGTGTCCAGATGTGTGAGCAACACATGGGAAATTTGCGCAGGCTTTAGGCCGAGCCAGCCCATTTTTTCTTCGAGTCGCTCATAATGGTAGCCCGCATCAATCATAAGCACCGTGTCGCCCTTTCGGTAAAAAAACACATTGGCGACCCACTCCCGCACACAGGCCAGATGCTCATCAATCCAGCCCGTATTCAAAGGGTTAAAAATCCCCTTGCCCCGATACATCCAACTCATAACCTTGTGCTGAAACGACGTTGCTTTCTCTGACATATCACCACTCCTTTACCGCCTTTTTAGAAGGCATGCCGCTGCTTCACTCTCTCAAATTCCCGGCTGCAGTCTGTATTCCCTTCTGGCTTGTCGATATTTCTCTCTGTTCCGCCTTTCCCCGTAAGCTCTGTTTATCGCTCTGCCTGACAGCAGATTCTTAACCACCCCGGCACAGCGTTATACAGAACTATTATACGCTTTTCGAAGCGCAATGGCAGGGCTATGAGAAAAACAAACGCTCTGTTTTACGCCGCGCAAGGCTGAAAGCCGATTGCGGCTCTCTTGGTCTCCGCCGGCGTCTCCGGGGCGGAAAAATCCGCCCCGCGCAGCAGAAAATCCTGCTCTTCTTCGATTGCTTCGCCTTCCTCTCCGCCGTAGACGCGCAGCGCATAGGAAAGCAACGCATTATCGACTAAGTTTCTGCAAAAACGACCGTTGCCAAAGCCCGGCTTCTGCGCCTCCGGTGCAACGAGCGTCTTGATGCTCTCTTCCGCATCCGGCGAAAGCGCAAAGCCGCGCTGTTCCGCTTCCAGGGCAGTAATCTGAAGCATCTCCTCGAGCGAATAATCGCAGAAATTGATTTTGAAGGGAACACGGGAGCGGAGTCCCGGATTTCTCGCAAAGAAATCCTCCATCTGTTTCGGGTAACCCGCGAAAATCACAACCGTATCTTCCCGGTTGTTCTCCATCTCCTGCACAATCGTATTGATGGCCTCGTCGCCGTAGCCGCCCTCCCAGTGCTCTGCCAGGGAGTAGGCCTCATCGATAAAGAGGAGCTTACCCTTGGCGCTCCGAAACACTTCCCGGACGCGCTCCGCGGTCTGCCCCTCATAGCCTGCCACCAAGGAGGCGCGCCCCACTTCCACGAGCTCGGAACTCTCAAGAATGCCGCTCTGCTTCAAAATCCCGGCGAGGATACGCGCAACCGTGGTCTTTGCCGTGCCCGGGTTTCCGCTGAATTCCATGTTGAGCGCCACGCTGAGCTGCCCCTTTCCCTTCTCCGCAAAGTCTTTTTTCATCTTGGCAAAAGCCGCAATTTTTTTAACTTGTGCCTTTACCTCGTTGAGACCGATCAGTGAATCCAGCTCCGCAAAGTAATCCTTTTCGGGAAGATACGTGAGTGACGGAAGATGTCTGATTTCTTCCAGTTTCATTTGAATCTCCGCCACACTCCAGCGCCCCAGATTTCGGATGTGCCTGAGCTCATTCTCGCTGAGACGCTTCAACTGCTCAACCGTAAGAATGCCGGCACGCTTCAGGCAGTTATAGCTGCGGACGCTGAGTTCCAAATCTTCAATGAGGACAGGATTTCGGCAGTAGCCCCGCAATTCCATCTTCGAATCAACCTCTTCCGGGCCTTCCTGCTCCTTCCACTCTGCGGGAACCTCCTCCTCATTGCGTCTCTGCTGCCGCCGCTCGAGCGCAGAGAGCAGCAAAAAGAAGTGGATCAACTCCTCAAAGAGATAAGATTCGCTGACAAAGGCTTCCTGCGTTTCCGTCTCTGCTTCCTCGGAAAGCGCATGAAGCACGGTTCCCGGGAAAGCGAGCGCAAGCTGAGCGCGAAGGCGCAGGCTGATTTCACCGGGGAGACTTAAAAGAACAGAGCCGCGCGTGCAAACGGGGTTTTCCCTTCCCGCTGTGCTTCCCGCCACAAAGCGAAGCAGGCCGCCCTCGTTCATGAGAAGCTTATAAAACTGCAGGATCAAATCCGCGCGGGAACGCTCTTCCGTATACTTCCGGTAGAGACTCTCGCCTTCCTTATGAGGCTTTTCATCAAAAGCCGCGCCTTCGCCGCTCGCGCTTTCGGAAAAGGCATACACCTTGCGCCCCTCCGCGAAGAGACTTTCGAGCGCCTTCGCCTCTGTCGCTTCCTCCTCCGCACACCCCTCAAACATCCAGCCGTAGTCCTCATCGCTCACCGCCGTATCCGGTGCCGAGAAGAGAAAAAGTTCTTGCTTTGCGCCGCGCTCCGGTCTTAACTCGATTCCGAGAAAGCCCTCCGCCGGAAGCTGCGCCGAGGCCTGCAAAAAGCGCTCTGCAGCCTGCCCCGCCGCCTGTCCCGCGGTGCGCTCACCGTCAACGGGTAAGCGCAGGGTAAATACCATAACCTTTTCCTGACGCCCGAATACCTTATCATTCATATTTTTCATAGTCTTGCCTCACTTTCCTGTATGCAAACGTTTGTTGTCTGTTCGCTGTCTTTTTCTTGCTGATTTGCTTTTATCCGCTTTGTTTCTTGGTCGCAGTCAGTCGGGATTCGCACCTTGGCACGCTCTCTGCGCTTGCAGATCCCGGCGTACTTCCCCGCTCGCTTGCTCCGAACAGCTGCGGATTCACTTGTCAAGGTGCGACAGGAATTGAGGCAAAACAAAAAACCGATGCCTCACCAGAGTGAAAATGGGCGCACGAATCCTGTCTTCGCACTATTCACTCTGTTGAAGCATCGGTCTCAACGATTTGATTTAGGCCTTATTTTACGCGCCTGGGCAGGGGTTGTCAAGGGCTATGCAAAAATACATGCAGGCAAAGCGTCTCGACAAATTCATACTTTACCGAGACGGGAAGCTGCCAGCGGCAAAGCTTGTACCGGTCTCCTGACCGCTGCCGCTCAGGTACAGCGCAACATTACTCTCGGTGATATCAACAAACCGTATATTGTAACATGCGTCGCGATAATATTTTTCAACTGTCTCATGCATGCGCTTTGCCTGATCCGGGCCCACCCAAGCCTCAGCATTTTCATAGTAACCCCAGAAAATATCGGAGTCGTCGTATACCGTCAAATTCCCGTCACTCCCTACACCGAGCACTCGGGTAATGTTCTTCCCACGCATTCTTCCGATCACAATCCGATGTGAAGAAGGCATCAGATAATCCCAAGCCTCGATTCCATCCAGGGCATACTGATTTAAACGATCCGTGTAGTAGAAGAGTCGGGAAATCGCATCGTCATAGCCGCCGGTATCCAACTTCGTCAGCAGCTCCCAGACCCCGTCTCCGTTGATGTCCACAACAGCGAACTGCCCGCCGGGCAGCTTTCTGCCGTTCCAACTCCGGTCGAGGAGGATGTTTCGGTACGCTTCGACCGCCTTTTCATTCCGACTCTTCTCGATTTTCTTGCCGTTCTCATCCAGCTGATAACCGTCCGGCGTCGTCGTCGAGACCAGCATAACGCCGTCCGCGCCGACATAGTAATCCCCGTCCACCCAGCGGTTCACCGCCATACTGCCGTCCTCGAGGAAATAATAATACTTTCCGTCTAAGTTCCGCCAGCCGTTTGCAACAACACCGCTCTCATCGAGGTAGTAAAATTTGTCGCCGAGTTCCAGCCAGCCCGTCATCATCTCGCCGTTCTCGGCAAAGTGATACCACTTGCCGTCAATCTCCCGCCAGCCGACCACCGGCACCCCCGTATCGTCGTTATAGTACCAGCCACTGTCCTTTTGATACCAACTGTTCATATGGTACTTCTCCGGGTCGAGTTGAATCACGTAACGCAGCTCCAGCGGCTCACCGGCCTCTCCCTTTCGATTGACCGCATAGCAGCGGAGACGGTAGGTACCGTTTTTGCGGAAGCGAAGCGGCTTCTCGTAATCCTGCTCTTCCGCGCTCCCGCCTTCGGGCGCTTCCGTCAGGGTATAGCGTATCAAAACGCCCTTACTCGTTAGCTCTAGCTCCACCGGATCCTCATAACTGCCGGACGCAAGCGAGGCCGTGACCGTGGGGTTGTAGCGCTCCAGTGCCTCTTCTATGAGAGCCGCATCGTTCGAAGACTTCCCGGACATCGCCTCCGCAGCGGTCTTTAAGAGGGAAACCGCATCCGTATGCCGGTCGTTTCTCTCATAAATCTCCGCGAGCGCGAGGTACGCCTCCGCCCGCTTCGGTTTCATTTGAATTGCCTTCTCGTAAATCGGGATTGCTTCTTCCGTGTCTCCGAGCTGCCACTCCTGTTCGGCCGCCTGCACCGTCCGCGTATAGCGCGTGCTCTCATAGCCCGCAAAAACCGCAATGCCGAGAACCACGCCCGCCGCAAGAACTATAGCGGCAAGCTGTTGCTTTTTCATCTCGCCCTCCTTTTCTACGACATTTCAGACTCTCAATCGCTCAGATACTGCGCAGGCGCATAGCCGCGTCTGCCGTTATATATAATCTCATAGAAACCGGTTTCCGCAGTTCCGACATAGCTCACCGAGGCACCGAGTGGAATGTGTGCGAGGTCTGCACCGCTCGTATTGCTCGATACCGTACTGCCCGCCGGTCTTGCTGGGCGCTCCGATACCTCCCGTCTGTTTTATTCCTCCTCATCATCACTTCCGTTCGACTGAATGCTGTCAGTCCGGAGCCAGTCGCTGTCCGGCCGTGTGAGCAGACGGCTGTTGTTATAAGCCAAGTCAAGCGGCAACACGGTCTGCCCCTGATAGGCGCCGGACTGCAGATGCTCGACCACAAGCGCCAAATCCACCTGTCCTTCCTCCGAGAGGCAGAGCGGCAACAAAAGCGAGCAGAGATTTCTGGTCGGAAAATACACCGGAATCGCCGTCTTATAATTCCACTCCACACGCTTTAAGGTGAGGTGAATGGCCGCTTCCAGCCGGTTTTTCAAACTGTTCAGCACCACGGGCGTATTGTTGATGCGCTCGCCGAGCTCTTCGAAATAGCGCTTCCTCTCGCTATCCTTGGCGTGCTTCGGATAGACATCTTCCAATTTCACACCGTCGATTTCAAGCATATACGGCGGGCAATTCTCCTGCAGGAAGCGAAGCGGAAAGCGGCTGATGCGCTCCACAATAATATGCGTATAGTCGCAGAGCAACTGCGTCGAAGTGTCATAGACCATGTTCTGGAACTTGTTTTCAAAATAATCGGCGCGCTTCGGCAGCGGATAAAAGAGCCTTGCCAAGGTTTTTCCGGACTGCTCTCCCGCCACGACAAAGTCAAGCAAGTACCAGTAGGGCTGCGGCGTCATCGTGTTCTTTTTAAAGAGCGCGTAGATATACTCGTACTTTTTGTCGACCAGCCCCGTATTGAACGCCGCATACTCTTCCCCGGCGTGTTCCGGATCCGTGGTATTCCCGAATAAAATCTTGTCCTCGATTGCAAGCCGCTTGAAGGTGTAGGCGAGATAGTTCTTTAAAATCGGGTAATTCTCAACCTCACCGGCATTCGCCGCGCCGTAATACCACTTTTCCTCCAGCGCCTTATCCGCGAGCTCTTTGATTTTTGCATTCGGAATTCTGGACCAGTTAAAAAGCCAGGAATCCCTTGTCGGAAATTTTCCCTCCACGGTTCTGTGCGCTGACACGGGAACATACGGCGACTGCGGCCTGACTGTCGTTCTCGCAGTCTTTCCGGCTCCCTCTCTTCTGTCATCCGCCTTGAGACGCGCATAGGCAACCCAGGCCTTACCGCTTGGCGTCGGCTCCCGCTTTAAAGCAATCAGTTCCGGAAACTGCTCGAGGAAAGGCAAAATCTTCTGAAAGCCGAGCTGCTTCACATCGATTCCGTTTCCTTTGAGCGCCTCCCCGATTCCGGCTAAGTTGACCCAACCCGCTTCATCCGAAGCAGCACGCTGGACCGCCTCACAAACCTTCGCGCTGAGCGCTGCTTTCTCTTCCGCAGAGAGCTCTGAGTGCAATGCTTCTTCGCTTCCCGAAGCTGCCTTCGTTATCCGGGTGCCAACAGGCGGCACAGACGGTTCAGCGACCGCGTGTACCGCATCCGCACGCACCGTATGCTGTACAGGCGTATATCCTGCGCTCTCCGACGAAAGCGCGGACGCCGCATCTCGAAGCTTCGCATAGACGACCCAGGCCTTGCCGCTCGGTGTAGGCTCCCGCTTTAAAGCAATCAGTTCCGGAAATTGCTCCAGAAACGGGAAAATCTTCTGAAACCCGAACTGCTTGGCATCCGCCCCGTTTTCTTTGAGCAGCGCGCCGAGACTCGCCAAGTTCACCCAGTCCCCTTCATTGGAAACCGCACTTCGAAAAGCCGCACGAATCCTCGGTGCAAGCGCTGCCCTCGCCTCCGCGGAAAGTTCCGGTTGTGCGGGGCCTTCCGGCGAGACAAGCCGTAACGGCTGTTCGGAAGCTTCCGCTTTCTGCCCCGCTGTCGCTTCTGAAGCCTCAAAGTCCTTCAGCTGCACATAGGATTTTGCGGGAAGACCACCGCCCGCAGGTGCTCCGTCCACCAGATTTAAAACTGCCCGGAATTCATTCAAAAAATCCCGAAGGCTCGCAAAACCGAAGTCCGCATAGCGAAGTCCCTCTGCCGCAAAGAGCGGTTCGAGCGTCGCAATGTCCACCATATTGTAGGCCGAAGCCTGCCGCTTCCGAATGATATTCCGAATTTGCGGCTCCAATCTTCTTTTTTCTTCCGGATGCATACTGCGTTTCCACCTTCCTAACGATAAAGTAGCGCGCTCTGCGGTGCGTTTCGCCTCTTTCAACTTCCGCTTTCCCGTACCAAGGCCTGCTTCTTTTCATAAAATATTCATAAATTACCATACTTCCACGGCTGTTTTTCGTCAAGTTGCAAATGCGAAAAGAGCCCGAAACCATGGGGGTTCGAGCTCTGGCCTTCACAAAGCGCAATCCAAATGCCGCACAAAGATACCGCCGTCAAAGAAGATGTCCTTCAGCTCATTGGTCTTTCGCAGGTACTAGGATTGGCGCATCCGGGCGCCGGGTGATGTTCATCGGCTTACTGCCCTCGTGCTTTACGTAGTTCGCGGTTCCGAGATAGGTATAGGCCGCTGCCGTGTTATAGCCGTTTCACCATCATATACTCATTCACAAACGATCCATCACTCATGCGTATGGCATCCGGCTTTACCCCTGTAATCCGAAATCCCATTTTCTCATACAAGCCCCTTGCTCTCTTGTTACCCTCTATAAAGTCAAGTTCAATCTGACGGACATCACCACGCTCTCCGGCTACTTGGAACATCTCTTCAAACATCCTTGTTCCGATTCCGAGATTCCAGAACTCTTGCAGAAGGGCAATCGCAACGGAAGCCCTGTGACGATCTTTTTCCCCGGTACGAAAAGAAATCTGACAGCTTCCTGCAATCCTGCCGTCTACAGCGCAGATGATCATCAGTCCGTTCTTATTATCATAGTTCGCCCGAAGAAAGGCTTTTTCCTGATCAAGCGTAAACCCCGCAAATTCCTCCGGAAACTTCATCAGGAAATCTGTCTCACCCGATGCCTTTATGATAAATTGAAGCATATTTTCCGCATCATCCGCCGAAGGACTCCGAAGAAAAGCATTGCGTCCATCTTTCAGTTTGAACTCTTTTTCCTTAAAAACCATCTAATATTTACCCCTTTATCGTAATTCTATCCATGAAAAGAACTTCTCCAAGCATTACATCGCAGGGGTATTATCCCACCACCAGCTTGTTGGTCTTCCTAAGATACTTTGCGGGAATAGGACAATCCAGCTTCCATGTAATATTCATCGGCTTGCTGCCCTCGTGCTTCACGTAGTTCGCGCTTCCGAGGTAGGTATAGGCCGCAGCCGTATTGCTGATGCGGTCCGACTTGAATTCGCGAACAAAGAGCAGAATACGGCTATCGCGCTCCTTGTGGTGGATGTAACGCTGACCGGTCGCGGACTGCTCTCCCGTGGTGCTCTGGCTCTGCCAGTGGAACAGCGTCTCGTTAATCGAGTAATCGTTGTACATGGTGGTCGGCGAATAGTCCTTGTCGGACTTATTGAGCGTCACAAAGAAGACATCCAGCTTTTGCTCCGGAAGCCATTTGACACCCTCGCGGACGGTTGCGGGCTTTAAAAAGTCCATCGCTGCCAAAATCTGATCCCTGCTGTAGCTGCAATGCAAGTCCAGCGGGCAGTCAAAGCCGAGATCTACCGGCTCATCGATAAAATCAATGCGGTCATACTGATAGCGAAGGAGTTCCTGCAATTCTCGCACCATAAGCGGACTTTCCGCAAGCGCTGTGAGCTTTTCTGCCAACGCTTCCCGGCTCTCCTCATCGAAGACCTTGCCCCAAACTGAGATATAGAACATGCGGAACATCCGCAGTTCGAGACCAGTGAATTGCTCAAGTTGAAGCGTCGGTAAGTTCTCGAGCATTTTTAGAATGAACTGAATCCATCGTCTGGAATCCACGACCGCGAACTTTGCCATCGCCTTCGTCAAAACCTCCTCCAAGGGCTCCGTGAATTCATCTCGCACACCCGCGCGCGCAGACAGGCGCGAGAAGGTAGCAAACTTATAAAGGCTTCGCGGATCCAAATGGTAGTACCGGAGGAAATTTGCAAGGTTCAGTGCCAAACCGCTGTCCTCTTCAAAGGAGGCAATCCTCGCCACCAGTCCCGCTGTATTTCCATAAGACGCTCTTATATTCTCAAGGATATACTTCGCTGCCTGCCGCTCCAGTTGGATATAGCAGCCCTTCGGCGCTGAGACAAATCCGTTTTTAATCTCCCGCGCTACGCTCTGCCCGCTGTTCGAGAGCAGGGCGGCAAACTTATCCTCGAAATGATACTTTTTGTTTGCCTGTCCAATGAAGTCGAGAACCGTCAGGCACTCTTTTCCCTCTGCAAGACGGAGTCCGCGTCCCAGCTGCTGTAAAAAGATGGTCAGCGACTCTGTTGGCCTAAGGAACATGACCGTGTTGATTTCAGGAATATCTACACCCTCGTTGTAGATGTCAACGACAAATAAGAAGCGAAGCTTGCCGGAAACCAGTGCGCTTCCGGCGCTGCGGCGCTCCTCCTCCGGCGACTTTCCCGTCAACGCCAGGGAAGGGATGCCATGTTCATTGAAGAAGCGACTCATAAATTCCGCATGTTCCACCGTCACGCAGAAACCGAGTCCCTTTACGTCGTTAATATCTGTCACATAGTTCAGCATGGAGGACAGAATTAAGTTGGCGCGCTGCTTTGCCACATGACCACTCATGCTGTAGATATTTGAGAGTGCGGATTTATCATAGCCGCCCGCAACCCACTTTAAACTGTCCAGGTCAACACTGTCGGTCACCCCGAAATACTGGAAGGGGCAGAGCAGTTTGCGGTCAATGGCCTCCGGAAGCCGTATCTCTGCGGCGATGCGATTGCTCAGATAGGCCAAAATGTTCTTCCCGTCCATGCGCTCCGGTGTTGCCGTGAGTCCGAGTAAGATTTTCGGCTGATAGTATTCAAGTAAACTCTGGTAGCTCCTTGCCGCTGCATGGTGAAACTCGTCCACCACGATGTAATCATAAAAGTCCTCCGAAGTCTTATCCGTAAATGCTTGACTGCTAAAGGTCTGTATGGAGAGAAAGAGGTGGTCAATTGAATCCGGCCTATGATTTCCGACGAACAACTCACCAAAATTTGCATCTTTCAAAACTGCACGGAAGGTATAGAGACTCTGCTTTAAAATCTCCTCCCGGTGCGCGACAAATAACAGGCGGCAGGGCTTGCCCGGGTTTTGTTTCCGGAAGCGGCGATAGTCGAGCGCTGAGATAACGGTTTTACCAGTACCAGTCGCCGCCACTACCAGATTGCGAGTATAGCCCCGAATGGACCGCTCGGCCTCCAGTTTATCCAGAATCTCCTGCTGATAGGAATAGGGCTGAATGTCCATCGTGTAGACTTCGGTAGTCTGTTCTCCAATGCATTTTTCAGCCTGCAAGGCGCGGCTTAAGCGCTCTTTCTGCCCCTCGTCGTAGTATTCAAATTCCTTGTCATTCCAGTAGAACTCAAACGTAGCTGCAACTTTTGCAATGGTCTCCGGAAGATCCTGCTTGGTAATCTTGGTATTCCACTCAAGTCCGCTCGTCAAAGCCGCGTTCGATATATTCGAAGAACCCACATAAGCAGTGGTAAAACCGCTGTCGCGATAAAAAATGTACGCCTTCGCATGAAGTCGCGTAATCTTCGTGTTGTAGCTGACTTTAAT
>ERZ773007.39-NODE-39-length-59456-cov-14.924277_pt1 | contig 59456 bp, 77 predicted proteins | sample MGYA00580665_ERZ773007 | MGnify/ENA primary metagenome ERZ773007 (study PRJEB29015, sample SAMEA2738122) | human oral metagenome | biome: human oral; feature: human-associated habitat; material: saliva | place: China | collected 2167 ... | reverse complement strand
TACATCCAATTTAATGACCTAGTGTTCCTCGGTAGAAAATCTATTGATGAACAGACAGAGAGCATTAGTTTGCGTGAGAATAAAACCTCACGCACTTTTGCTAATGGGTCTTATGTTGGTAATGTGTCTAATAAATCACTGATTGATAGCAACACTATCTCACTTAAAATTGCCTTAAGGACTAATACATGGTCTGAGGAGCATATTCAATCTCACTATGACTTTATCATGGAACAACTACTAACTCCTGGTAAGCTATGGGCTATTAACACAGGACTACAGCTTGTGTGGTGTAATGCCTATGTAACTAGCATCCAACCAAGCAAAGAGTGGGTTGTTACAGATGAAGATTATCTTGTGTTTAGGGTTGAGTTTGATAACCCTGATGGTGTATGGTATAAGGCTGATGAGGCAAAGACTTACTTAGAACCTTTTGAGAACTGTGACTTTTTAGACATGAAGGCTAGTTGTGTAGCTAAGTCAAGACATTGCTGTAATAGTCTACCTAACTGTAACAACATTTGTGAGTGTTGTGAGAGTGATTGTGATGACTTGGATGGTATGCTTGACTTCTGCTCTGCTCAGAACAACCTTAGCTTCATCAATGACTTCTTCAATGAGTGTAATTCTAGTTGGAGAGTTGTGTATAACTGTTCTAAGGGTAAATCATGTAGAAGCCTTAAGGACTTCTACAAACACACTGTCTGTGATAACTGTGTAAATGAGGTTATGAATGGTCATTTTATCTCAGATACAGTAATTGATAGCCACAGATGGAGCTTTGCCTTAGATGGTGAGTTCAAAGACCCTGTAGTAAGGATTAACAATATTGACTTCAAGATTAAAGGTGAATATAAAGGAGTCCTTACAGCTAATTACAAAGGTGAAATTAGATATGCTAAGTCTTGGGAATGTCTTGAGTTTAGCTACAAGGAAGTTTCACTATCAGTGCTAACTATCTGTGCAGAAATGCCTTACATTAAGAAAGGTCTTAATGATGTATCAGTTAGTGGAATAACTAGTGAAAATGCTTGCTTATTTATTGATTATGAAAGTGTGACTGTGTGATAGGATATATTGAGAACTCCATAAGTTCAGGACTAGGCTCTGCTATTATAGCTAGAGAAGACTTCTTAGGTGATATTGGTATAGAGTTTTCCCTTATGGAAGTTCCCTCTATCCAATTAACTCTACCAATCAGATACTCTAAAATGATGAATGGTAATACCCATATTGTCATTAAGACTGATGATTGGACTTATAGAGGATATGCAGGAAAGAAAGTAAACAACTTTAAAGATATGACTGTGACAGTAGATACCTCTCATGTGATAGGTAGACTAGGTAAGAGAACACTTCCTACCAATGTCACAGTAAAAGCTCGTTCAGTAGTATCTGCTGTAACACAAGCTCTAGGGTATTGGCAAGGTGAAGACCACAAGGATGACCTTCTGAATGACTTTAAGGTTGAATACCTAGATGACTATGCAGAAAAGAACTTGATTGAGTATGAGTTCTCTAACGAGTCATTCCTTGAGTTCCTGACAAAAGTTTGTGAAAAGACTACAGCTCTTTATTGGAGAGTTAGTAAGTATGACCCTTACCTTATTCAGTTTGGTATTTTTGGTACAAAGAAGGACATACTAATCAATGAGTATAACTACCTTATCTCCTTAGATGATGTAGAGGAAAACTATGAAGACACAGTGAATATTGCTGTGGCTATGTCAGATAAGTCTGATAGTGGAGCTAGTTCCCTTACCCTTAGAGACATCTTCCATAACCCTAGATTCATGCTAAAGGGATTCCCTGTTATTAAGACAGGTAACAAGGTAAACTCTCAGCGTTACTATGATTACCCTCAATTACCTGTGTTTGCTCCTGAGATTATTGGAGATGAGTTTGCTGTACTTGATGAAGAGGGTATTGCCTTAGAGGCAGGAGAGCTTTATTGGGGTACTGTGACAGACAATGACACACAATCCATTGCAGAGGATAATAGAGAGATTACTGATTCTGATAGGCTTAAGGCTACAGAACAGCTTTATAGAACAGCTATCAGAAGACTTATTAACTCACGTAGAAAAGTTACCTATGACATTACTATTGAGCCTCTTAAGCCTAGAGCTATAGATGTAGGTGATAGGGTAATGTTCACACTAAATGCAGGTGTTTGGGAGCTTACAGCTTGTACAAAGTATTATGAGAAAATATTAAAGGAAAGTGATTGGTTCTTTGTGACACACATTTCTGATATGTATTCTGTAGGAGATGCTCATGTACAAAAGCTAAAACTCTCTAAATACCTATACAGTGATAGAGATATTACAGTAAACCAATAGGAGGTCTTATGTCAAGCAACTACATAAAACTAGTAAATTCTGTAGCTAGAACTAAGGCTAGAGTAATTCAACAGTCTAAACAGCGTAGAGGTGGTGTAACTGACCTTTATGCCCTTGATTATGTATCAACTTTCTCAACAGCTAAATCTTGTGCTCCTTATGGTGATAAGGATGATGATGAGAAGGAATCAAAGGATGTTCAAGGAAGAATTAAGCAGTTTGTGAAAGCTATCAAGAAAGAGATACCTGATGCTAAGGTAGAGGGTATATCTGCTATTATTGGTTACTTTGGTATTGAAAGTAATGTAACAGCTAAACGTTATGAAACTGACTATCTTACTGATTATGCCTTTGACAAGATGAAGGAAGAGCCTACAGCAGAAAACCTTGTAGGTAGTTGGGGTGCTTTTCAAGCAATGTACCCTAATCAGGAATTGTATGAACCAGGCTATAATGTAGATGGTAAACACTGGATTGGTGTAGGTCTAGGACAATGGACTGGTGTGAGATGTAAAGCCTTATTTGACTTTGCTAAGAAGGATGGTAGAAGAAATATCTTCACCTTTGGTACACAGTTCAAGTTCATGCTATCTGAAGAAGGGCTTAATAACGTGGTAAAAGAGGTTGCATCTAGCAGTAATAGTATAGATGACCTTACAGCACGTTTCCTCAAAGATTGGGGAGGAGTTCCAGGTAATAAGTTAGCAGACCGTATTGCTTTTGCCAATAAGCACAAAGACTTTATTAAATCTGTGCTAGATGGAGTAGATAGCTCTAAGGAAGAAGACAAGAAGAATCCTGAAGACACAGTGCCTATCAATAAGAACTCTAAATCAGCATCCTTCCGTGTGCTAGTTCCTTCAGACCTTGATAGATTCCAAAGATGGTTCTTAAAGTTCATTGTAGAGCAAGATAAAAGCGCTTGTGAAGGTAAAGTAAATCCTCTAACAGATGTACACTTAGTTGTATCTGCTAAGAATGAACGTACAGGAGATACAGCAGAGATTGAGCTTACTGAGATTTTCAGAAGACAATGGGGATGTAACTGGATTGGTGATGATTCTAGTGGAGAAGGTATTTTCCCTAACAACAAGCCTTTAGAAGGTTATGACCTAATGTACTCTGCATGGTATCTCAATAATGCACAAAGAGATGCACTATTCAGCGCAGGAGAGAAAATCTTTACTGTGTATGCTTTAGGGGAAGCTAAGATTACACTTAGAAATTTCCTTAAGTTCAGTCATATAAACTAGGAGGGGTTATGAGCCTATATGGTACACATAAAAATGTGGTATTCAGAAAGAACCATAGAGAGGTAAAGCAGTTTAAGCTAGAACAACATCTACTTAAACACCCTACTGATTACCAGTCTGTGATTGCTAATGAAAAACTAAAGAGTGAAATATTCTACCTTGAGTACAGACTCAAAGAACTTGTTAAGGAGATGGAACTAGATGGTGAAGCGTATTAGAAAAGACCTTGTTCAGCGTATGGAGAACAGAATCATGGCTGAGCATATTGTAGAGGAATTTGTTAGACAACTCATTCATACTAATGATAGAGGAGGAGCTAAGGAATTTCTAGACACAGAGGACTTCTATCTCAGACTAGAGGAAAAAGAGGTTTATTGCTTTAGAAAATCCAATGTTATAAGGCTAGATGGAGAAGAGTTTTACTACGATTTTACCTATCTAACTAATTTGTGTTTGGGTTTACTAGAGGATAAATTTTAGGTATAATTATTATGACAAATGCTTATAAAGTTGCTCAACAATACGTAGGGCAATGCCTTGATTATGATGGAGCATGGGGCTATCAGTGTGTAGACTTAGTGTTATTTGTCTCCAAGCAGTTTGGATTTGAATTGTGGGGAGATGGTAACCAAATAGGTACTATAGGAGACCTATCTAACTTTGCAGATATTATCCCTTACTCAGAAGGTATGACATTGCAAGTAGGTGACATAATTTCTACTGATGATGAACCTGGTGCTGAGGGTCATGGTCATGTCTTTGTCTATGGTGGTGGTGAGTTATCAAATGCTCTTGTTATAGAGCAGAATGTACGAGGTTCATGTACTATTGAGCACAGAAGGGCTGTTGTAGGGTATGGTAATAGAATCCTTAGAGTGGTTCGTATTAAAAGCCAAGATAACTACACACCTACTGATTCTGATGGAGCATTGATAGGTAATGCAAAGGAATCAGAAAAGTTTGTTGCTAGAGACTTCTTTGAAATCACTTGTGATAAGGTAGAGGGAATAAAATCCCCTGGTGATACCACAGTGATAGAGACCTTCTATAAGTGTAACAAGGTATCAGGTAAGATAAATGGTGAATGGTTAATCTATGATAAGTACGATAACTCTGTAGCCTATATTCCTGTGTCTTGTGTGAAGAAGCTTGATGACTATTCTACCACTAAGAAGGAAGAAAAGAAGAAGTATGATAAGCCTAACGGATATGATTGGTTTACAGATAAGACTAGTGATGGTTTAGACCAATCAGGAACACAAAAGATTTACTCATTAGCTCAGTTTATCTCTCTAGGAAGAATAAAGGAAGCTAACTATGAGTGGACTTACTCATCAGGAGACTCATTCCCTAGCAATGTAAATGTGTTAGGAAAAGGTTATAATGCCTATGGGTTCTTGTCTGATGGAGATGGTAATTTAATTATGTCAGCACCAAGTTCCTTTGGTGATGTCATTGGTAAGGTCTACAATACCCCCTTTGGGTTTAAAGGTAAAGTGTACACAACAAATGAGAAGACATCCTTTGATGTCTATGTGAGGTAAAAATGGTATATACATTAGACAAAGCAGACCAAAGATGTGATGTTACTTATGTTGATTGGTCTAAAAAGTATTCACCAATCCCTAAAGCAACTTGTGAGATGATTCAACCTAAGTGCTCTAGTGGTGGAGGTGGTGGTTCTTATGATGATTCAGTAGAACTTAAGTGTGAAGACCTTAAGAAGCTAATTCATGGTGAGGATAAGCCTAAAGAAGATAAACAAAAAGAAGATACTCCAAAGGAAGACAAGCCTCAAGAAAATAAACCTAAAGAGGATGAAAAGCCTAAAGAAGAGGAAATACCTAAAGAAAATGAACATGCTCCTTCACCTAAAGTAGATGAAAACCCTACAGAACCTACTCCTGAACCCCCTGTAGCAGATACACCTAGAGAGGATACACCTACAGAAGGTAATGCTTCTGACCATTTAGGTGATACACCTACTGGAGATACCCCAGAGGTAAATCTTCTAGAGCTAATGCCTAGAGTAGAGGATAAGTTCTCTAAGGTTTATTTCAATGGGAATAGTGTAACATCTGTGGGAGAAAATAGTCCTGAAGAAAAAGTTGCTTTTGAAAATAAGATAATCACAAAACTTAAAGGTAAGTTACCTGAAGGGACAGTAGTAGAAGCTGTACTGAGTGAGCCTTTCTTCAAAGGAGGAAGTGAGTTTGTTACAGATAAGACTAACTATACTCTCCATGTTAGAGTTACTCTTAAAGGGAAAGTCTATGAGCAAGAGTATAATGTACCTAATGAAGCTTTTGCAGTTCCTATTGATAGCATCTAGGAGGATATATGGATAGACTAATTGTTAGATTGCTAGAAAACCAAGCAGTAATGTCAGCTATTACTTTACTGATTACAACTGCTTGTGGTCTAGGGGTTGCTTATCTTGCACAGAAAAGAGAGCAACTAATTGAATTAAGTAAAGGGGTTAAACGCTCTAGTATTCGTTCAGAATACCTTCAAATCTATAACTCACATGACTTTACTGTGACTGAGAAATGGGAAATGACAAGACCTATTGTAAGTGAATATTTTGACAACCTCCAAGGTAACCATTATATTCATGGATTAGATGAGAAGCTAGAATCATTATATGAAAAGGAGAAACAACGTGGTAAACGTAGAAACTCATAAGATTAGATGGAATACTCCACAAGTAGGGTATGAGCCTTATAGACAAGTTCATGCACATTCTACAGGGAATAAAAATTCTACTGTGGATAATGAAGCAGACTACCATTTAAGAAGACCTATTGAATCAGGATTCTTCACACACGTTGTGGGTAATGGTAGAGTATTACAAACAGCCCAAACAAACCGAGGAAGTTATGATGTTGGTGGAGGTTGGAACGCAGAGGCTTATGCTTCTGTTGAGTTGATTGAAAGTCACCAAACTGAAGAAGAGTTCCTTGTGGACTATAAATTGTATGTTGAGCTTCTACGTGAACTTGCAGTAGAGGGTGGTATTCCAGTAACATTAGATACTGATGATTTAGCAGGAATTAAAACTCATTACTACTGTACTTATCATCAACCAAATAATAATTCAGACCATGTTGACCCTTATCCTTACTTAGAAAGTTGGGGTATCTCTAAAGCACAATTCAAGAGAGATATTGAGAATGGTATTGGAGCTACTGAGGGATGGAAAAAGAACTCTACTGGATGGTGGTATCAATATGCTGATGGTTCTTACCCTAAGAATAGATTTGCTAAGATTAAAGATGTATGGTACTACTTTGATGGAAGTGGTTACACATACTCTAACAAGTGGATTAAACATTCAGATGGATTCTGGTACTATCTAGCTGAAGACGGTGCTATGGTGAAAGATGGATGGAAGAAAATCAATAACAAGTGGTATTACTTCCTTAAAGAAGGAGCTATGAAAACTGGATGGCTTAAAGACAAGGAAAAATGGTACTACCTTGATGCTGACAAAGGTGACATGAAGACAGATTACATGGTCAAAGGTGTCAATGGTTGGTACTACCTAGATAAAGATGGTGTACTTGTGACTAATAAGACCTTCACTGTGGATGCTGAAGGTGTGATTGGTACTGAAGTAAAGGAGACTAAATGACAAAGGTAAAAGTTGAGCTTGAGTGCTTGAAAGACCTATTGAAACGTGAGCCTATTGTTAAGGTTGTAGAATCACTTCCTGATAAGGAAACTGCTGACCTTAACTATATCTATGTAGTTCCTAAAGAAGGAGAAGGAAAAGATACTAAGGCTTATGTATTAAGACCTGACAGAAGTGGTTATGATGCTATTGACCTTACTCCTCAAATTGTTAGTGTTCTTGGTGAAGGTTATATCACTGTGGAAAAAGAAACACTTAATGAAAATGGTGATGTAACTTTCACAGTAAAAACCAATGAGACTTTAGCAAATCTACTAGCTTCACTAGGTACTAAGAATGATGAGCAAGATGGTAAGCTTACTAACCTTACTGATAGAGTAGTAGCTCTAGAAGGCAAGGAAGATAAAGATACTATCTACAATGACACAGAAGTTAAACAAGGTATCAAAGCTAATGAAAGTGCAATCCAAGGAGTTGAGGGTGACTTAACTGCCCTAAGAACGCACACAGACTCTCGTCTTACAGCTTTAGAGGAAAAGGTAGACAATGACACTATCTATGATGATACAGAGCTTAAGAATAGAGTTAAAGCATTAGAAGATAAACCTGAACCTCCTCATGAAACACACCTATTCTATGCTAAAGGTGATATTATAGGTATTGGTACTGAAACTGATATAAGAATTACAAGGGATGAGCTTGTTAATGCTGATGCTATCAAAGTAGGAGATACAGTAGTAGACCATTATTGGGATAATAAAGTCTTCAATACTGGTATGTTTAAAGTAGTTTCTATAGATGGAGATAACATTGTCTTAAATGGTATCAATAACATCAATTACAAACACCCTAAACAAGAACTCACCTTAACAGGAAATGAATTGTCTATCTCAGATGGTAATTCAGTTACACTACCTAGTGGTACAGTCTATGATGATAGTGCTTTGAAAGAAAGAGTTTCTACATTAGAAGGTAAGACTGATAACTTTGTATCTAATGTTGGTGTGTCTAGAGAAGGTAACACAGTAAAACTTACTTACACTATGGTCAATGGTGACAATAAGGAAGTTGAGTTTACTGACAATGATACTGTTTCTGTGGCTTATGATGACAGTGCCCTTAGAGGAAGAATTGAAGCCTTAGAGAAGAAACCTGACAAAGATACTGTGTATAATGACACAGAGCTTAAGGAACAAGTAAATGACTTAGGTAGTTCTGTAGCTAGTGCCTTACATGACATTAGTGAGATTAGGGTAAACAATGAGTCTAGACTTAGTGCTCTTGAGTCTAAAGAGGACAAAGACAAGCAAACATTATCCCTTGGAGGAAATACCTTAAGCATCTCTAATGGTAACTCAGTGGAGCTTCCTACAGCTCCTACAGCTAAGCCTGTTAAAGTATCTAGTACATCAGAAGGAGTAACAGTAACTCCTGAAGAGGAAGAAGGTACTACTAACTATAAGGTGAACATTGATGGTGCTTTATCTAAATACTATGATAAGTCTAAAACTTACACAAAGAATGAAGTTGATAACATTATCACTAAGCAAGAAGCTAAAGCAACTGATATTACAGTCTATAGAGGTACTTTTGCTAACAGGGAGATGGTTCAAGAAGGTACTTTTGATACAGATAGGTCTCCTAGAATGACTCTTACTTACTCTAGTAGCACAGGTGTAGGTATCTTGAAAGTAGACTTTAAGATTCTTAAGGCTGTTGGTCAAGGAGCTGTTATTGCTAATTTACCAAGTGATGCACCTAGACCTGCTGAGCTTGTTGAGGCTCAAGTATGGGTAGGAGATAGTTATACATCTATTTGGGTAGATAAAGGAGCTAATACAGTAAGAATGTATGCTACAAGTGACCCCAATATCTTTAACAAACGTATCATTATCAACATCCCTGGTATCTTTAAGAAATAATGAGGTAACATAATGAAATTGAACAATGAAGTATATGACATCCTAAAATTCATTGTTACAACAGCACTCCCTGCATTTACAACATTTGCAGGGGTTGTTGGTGTTCAATTAGGATATGACATGACAACACCTGTTGTTATTTTAACTGCTTTAGATACTTTCCTAGGAGCACTTATTGGGCTTTCAAGTATCTCTTATAAAAAAGAAAATGAGTAACTAACATGGCAGATAACTGTTTGAGCAAAAACTGTGAATGTGAGAAAGTTGAGCCAAGACCAGATAACTGTGCCAAGTTACTAGAACTAAATGACCTGAAGATTAGACCTGCTATGAGGAAAATTTCAACCTCTGACTGGTGTAATCTTCCAGAGGCAATTAGACAAGCTTTCTATGGAGTATGGTGTGTAATCAAGAACATTGTAGGATTCTTGTGTCATATTATTAGAAAATTGGAATGCCTAGAAGAGAAAGTAGACAACCTGTGTGAAGTTGCTCAATGTCAAAATGAACTAATCAAGGAAATGGTAGAGAAAACAAAGGAAAACATGCTTAAAAATATTACATTTAGTATGCGTTCTAAAGGCTCTTCTGTTGAGATTCATGGTGCAACTACCTATACTGATATTCAGACAGCTAGTGATGGAACATTTAATCTTAAATGGAACATGGTGTGGCAAGGTCTAGAGCGTGGTGTAGGTACTCTATCAGGTAAGATTATACAAATCAATACCCTAAATGATGATAGCTCTATAAACTCCCATGTTTCAAGAGTACGTTTTGAGGGTATTACTTATCATGGTTATGGTGGAACATTCCCTGAGCAAGCTAGTTTCTCTATTAAATCTTCCAATGGACGTACACACTTCTCTAGAACGTATGATGTAGGCTCTGACTGGACTGCATCTGTTGAGGATTTAGTTATAGAGAAGGACTTCTTATTCCAACCTAAACAGTCTACCGTTGTAGAGCTATTTAACACAGCAGATGAGTGGACTAAAGCAAACACTTATGGTAGTGTAGAAGCAACTTACACTAATGAGAATGAAGTTAGACCTCAACCTAAGTTCTGTGAAGTTAAGTGTGATAAGTGTTAGGAGGTACTATGTCAAGTTGTAATTGTAACTGCAAAGACAGAAAGTTTAATGGTAAATGGTGTGACAACAATGAAGAACAGAATGACATTAAACGAGCTGGTGATATTGTAAAAGACTCTGAGCAGTGTGACATTATTCCTAACACTGAAAGAGGAATACACCTAGTTTGGTGTAGATTAAGAGAAATCATTATCACTATCTGTGACATCTTTAAGCGTTTAGCTAGGTTACAGAAAAAGATAAAATACTTATGTGAAGTACAGAAGTGCCTTAAGAACAACATAGAGGCTTTTGGTATTCCATACACATGTAAGACATTTAACTGTGATTTTGATTGTTTAGGAGATAACTAATGGCAGATTGCGTAAATTGCAAGTGTGCTGACATTGTTGTTGGTAAAACAGCATGTAAGTCACTAAAAGCACAAAATGATGATGTAATAAAACAACATGCCCTAGTCCTTAGAGACACACAACTGTGTGATATTGTAGACCAAACAGCTAAGTTTGCCTACTCACAGTGGTGCTTTAATAAGAACATGTCTAATCAGCTATGTTGGATTGCAGAAAATATGGGTGGAGGTAACAACTCTGCCCTTGAAGCTGAAAATGCAAAACTAAAAGCCACACTACAGAAGATTATTGATAACCTTCAAGCTAGTGGAGCTTGGCAAGGTGGACTAGATGGAGACTTTGTACCTAACCGAAACATTGCTACAGGTAACATTAACCTCTTTGGTGGAGCTACTGATGGTGGACACTTTATCCGTACAAATAATGGAAGTACAGAGAATGACTTAGCAGGAGGAATTGGATAATGAGTTGTTATTCTTGTGGAGGAAATCCAAACACATTTTGTAGAGATTGTACCTACCCTAAAGACACTTGGATTGCTCCTGTGGATAAACTACCTGATACTTTCATGGGTGATTTTGACCACTTATTCAGAACTCCTGATGGTAATCTATATGCACTAGCTCCTGAGAGAGATAGATGGATTCGTGTCAATGGAGAAGCAGGTAACTCTGTTTCTTACAATGACACAGAACTAAAGAAAAGGATTACAGCCTTAGAAGGAAGAACAGATAATTTTGTATCAGGTATTGGTGTTTCTAGGGAAGGTGGTAAAGTTAAGCTTACTTACACATTTATTGATGGTACTCACAAAGAGGTAGAATTTGAAGATAAAGACACTAAGTCTATTGCCTATGACGATTCTGCTCTTAAAGCTAGAGTATCAGCTCTTGAAGGTAGACAAGATAGGGATACTGTATATGATGATACAGCACTTAAGGCAAGGGTAAAAGCTTTAGAAGACAAACCTACTCCTACAATTCCAAAAGAAACTGTTCACAGATTTTACAATGGTGATATTCCAGGAGCAGGTAATCCTGCTGATATAAAGACTGTGAGCAAAAATAACTTCAGAAATCCTGATGGAATTAAAGCTGGGGATACACTAGAGGATTTTGCTACAGACTCTAATAGTGTTAGTAGAGGTATTTGGAAGGTATTAGAGGTTGAGGGAGATAATGTAAAAGTACAAGGTATTGGTAATTATTTCACTAACCTACGTAAGAACTTAAATTACAATCCTGACACAAAACAATTATCTATTGATGGTGGTAACACAATCACTTTACCTAGTGACAAACAAACCATCTCTAAACAAGGTAATAAACTCATTCTATCTAATGGTGGAGGAGAAGTTGACTTACCACAACCAAACAATGCAGTAGCTTATGACGATAAACCTTTACGTGATAGAGTAACTGCTTTGGAAGGAAGAAGAGACAACGACAACCAAACTCTAACACTTAATGATAGAACCCTATCAATTTCAAATGGAAATTCAGTGACACTACCAAGTGATAAGCAAACTATTTCTAAGCAAGGGAATAAGCTTGTGTTATCAAATGGAGGGGGTGAAATTGATTTACCTACTCCAAAAGACTCTGTGCCTTATGATGATACAGCATTGAGAAATAGGGTTAAGGCTTTGGAGGATAAACCTGCTCCTGCTAAACAAAAATTATCCCTTTCAGGAAATACACTATCTCTTACAGATGGTGGCTCTGTTACACTACCAGACAATAACCAACCTGTGCATAGATTCTATGATGGAGATATTCCAGGTAGGGCTGATACCAACACAGTGAAAACTGTGCCTAAAACAGGATTTAGAAACCCTGATGGTCTTAAAGTAGGTGACACAGTAGAGGACTACTGGTCTGACAGAAATACTATCAATAGAGGTATATGGAAAGTCACAGAGATTAGTGGTAATAATGTTAAGGTACAAGGTATTGGTAACTATGATGCTAATATCAGAAGAAACCTATCATTTAATGCTAACACAAGAACTCTCACTATTGATGAAGGCGGTAGTGTTACTCTTCCTAATGATAAACAAACTATCAGTAAGAGTGGTAACAAGATTGTGTTGTCTAACGGTGGTGGAGAGGTAGATATTCCTACTGCAACACCTTACAATGATGCAGATATTAAGCGTAGACTTGGTGTGCTTGAAGCTAAGCCTGATAATGACAAACAAACACTATCTATCAGTGGAAACACTTTGTCTATCTCCAATGGAAACTCTGTGAATATTCCTCAGCCTAACCTATCAGGATATGTTCCTATAGCTGAGTATAACAAACTAAAGGGTGCATTAGAGAAATTGCTTACTGACCTTAAAGGTTCAGGTGCTTGGAGACAGACTGGCTCTACTGTGTTTGAAGGAGAACTTTACCCTAACAGACATGTAGCCACAGGTAACATTAACCTCTTTGGTGGAGCTACAGATGGAAGCTCGTTCATTAGAACTAACAATGGAAGCACAGAAAATGACCTTGCAGGAGGTATTGGTTAATGGCTAGTTGGAAGGATGGTAAGGGTCTTTATACCTGGGGTACATATAGTAACCGAGGAGACCATACCAAAATTTATGTAGTTGGTGGGCCTGGAGGTGGTGACAGTAACTACTTCTATATCTCTAATGAAGAAATGCAAGCTCTTAGAGCTAGAAACTATGGTACAGGGGTTCACTTTTGGTGGGAAGGTAGTACACTAAAAATCACAATCAACTTGCTTATCCTTACAGCAAGAGATGATTACAGAGTTCTTACTGGTGAAAGGGTTAAATATGTTGGTGATAGTAGTGCTGACTATAACTTCTTTGCCAATATCCAATACCAAACTAGGGATGGTCAATGGCATAAGCTAGGAGACCACTTAGTAAACACTCACTATGGTGGAGAACCTATCTACCCTAAAGAAGGATGGGATACACAGAAATCAGGTTATCTATGGAATACATTCTCCTTCCCTGATATCAACATAGATGATGTTAAGCAATTCTCTCTTGGTATTCATGGTGACTATGATGAAGTAGGTAACTGGGTTTACTACCCTATTGAACAGATTAAACCTACACCTAAGAAAGTTAATCTTAGGGTAAAATATGTTGATGCTGAGACAGGTAGAGAGCTTGCTTCTCCTATTGTGTACAGTGTAGATGCAGGTACTAGTCATAGAGAAGAAGCTAAAGACATCCAAGGTTACACTCCAAGACAGACATTCTTCCAACTTAACATCAATGAGGACACAGAATTTACTTTCCATTACTACAGAAATAGAGAGTATAGAGATGTTACTGTTGAGTATGTAGAGGAAGGAACTGGAAGAAAGCTAAAGACTGATACAGTTATGACTAGGCAAGAGGTAGGTACTAATGTAAGTGCTCCTGCTCAACCTATAGAGGGTTATCACCCAGATAGTTCATTTAAGACTATCTTGGTAAATAAGGGAACTAATGTCATTAGGTTTATCTACTCTAGAAATATCACGTATATCAGACCATGGGCTATTAGAAAAGCAGGTGTGTGGAAGTCATTCACCACTAATAGCACAAACATGATTAAGCGTGTAGGAGGTTCTTGGAGTAGGAAAGATACTTCAATGGATTCTTCTCTAGCAGGTAGGGATAAATCAGCTAGTGATACTAATGGCAATAAGTCTGCAAGCTATATTCGTAAAAGTGGTAACTGGAAGAGACAAGGAAAGATAGGTAGCTAATGGTAGCAACTGATAAGAAAGAAACAAAACTTAATGAAGCGTCCTTCACAAGCTATAAAGACAACTCAAAAGACCATTGTTGGTATGATAGCTGTGACTGTGATGACATTCCTGTAGCTGACTGTGATAGACTTGTGGATGAGAATAACAAAGGAGTAGGTAGATTTGCCTGTATGGCTGAGTCACAAAAGTGCTATAATCCTAAGTTCTTTAGCTCATTCATTAAGAAGTTAGCATGTCAGCTTAACCATTATATTGAAAACATCTGTGCCCTATGGGATATGGTACAATGTATGGGAGAATACCTAGCAACTATTGGTAATATGGGTACTGTTCAAGTAAACTATGCACGTAACTCTGCTGTATCTTCTGCTACGTTCCTTTACCCTATCACAAAAGAGTATGATGTATCCCTTTACATGGATTCAACTACAGGTGTTGACTTTGATAGTGATGACAAACGTAGAAAGCTAACAGACAGAAAGTATAGAGTCTACATTAGATGGTGTGCTGATGGTACAACCCTTAAAGCTAATGAAGATAACACAATGCAGTTTGTGGTATATCACAGTGGAGAAAACTACACAGATGATATGCTTAAACAGCGTTCAGTCCATTGGCAAATGACAGGAGTTACTGATGGTGCTATGGAAATGAGTGACACACTTATTATTCCTGAAGGACAGTACCTAAAAGTTAGAGTAGTTCCTGACAACAATGCAAGTGGAGTATTTAGGGTTCACCAATTCAAGGTTGAATATGTTCCTGTGGTAGATGGTAAGGACTTACCTGACTGTCTCAAGTTCACAGAACAACCTAAGAATGATTGTGAATGTAAATAAAAAGAGCCTTAATTGGCTCTTTTCTTTTTATACTATTAGACCTATTTGTATAGGCTTAACACTTGAATTATTTACATAATAGCATCTATTTTGGAATTTATGGGTGGATAATGTAGAAAAAGCTGAGTGGAAATACAGACTATTTACTGAATCACAAATGAATAATTCCTCTTCCATATTACTTATTTTAAAGGCTGTACCTATTGCATGAGGATACTCTAACATAACTACTCTTCTGCATGATAAGGCTCTACCCCTCAGTAAGTATTTATTTAACTCTTCAACTGTAACCATAGATAACCTCCTATACTTTTAGACCTAGGGATTCAAATTTAACGTAGTGTGGTAATACATATATTATCCTACTAATCCAAGGATGGTGATGTATAAGTACCTTTGACCCTGAATGGAATGAATAAGGAGGAGTACCTTCATCCCTAATGAAGAAGTCATGTATATGAGCACTAGTGCCTATGTAATAACCTTTGTTATATGGTGAATCTACAAGGGTAGCTCTTTTGATATACTCTACATGACCGTCAACTAGGTATTTTTCTATATCTTCAGCAGTAATCATACATGTAACCCCTTTGTGTGTTCCACCCTAATAAACATACCTCTGTGATTAGTGGTTAAAATATCACCAGTCTCATCAGTCTTGTTCACAAACCAACATCTACCGTAAGCCCTTTTATCATCAAATATACCTTCATGGAAGAAGTACATATCTTCTGTTAAAGATTCAGGGTCAATAACAGGTTTATCTGCTATGAATAAATACTTATCCATACTTATGCCACCATCAAGTTCTACAAGAGTACCTTCTACTCTATCTGAGATATAGGGGTGATTAAGTGAGCCATAACCTACAGCTTTTGGAGTATATTTATTCCAACCTAAATTTATTTTCCATGTACTAAGAACACCATTACTAATCATTATTTCTTACCTCTTATATATCGTCCATATAGAGCTTGATTACCCTTAAGCCCTAAAGCCTTTTCAGTATAAGCAACAAAGCCTGTTCCTACCATTGTAGGGTATAGGCTATTTTGTTCTGCTCTAATGTTTTTACGCTTTCTACGTAGCTGTTTTTGCTTCTGTGGGTTACGTGTAGATGCAACAGCTTGACCTAGTTCAATATGTCTCTTCTCAAGCTGAATATATAGGTCAGAAGCCTTCTCAGGACTAATCTCCTTCACACCAGTCTTCATAATACCAAAGCTCCTCTCCGTTACGTTTTAGGATAATGTCAACATCACCCTCATTAGTTCTTGTGTAATTTCTATCGTCACCAATCCATTCACGTACAAATTGGTTACGTAGAACATAACTATCCACCTCCACTGTGTGGTAGCAATTTCCTAGTTCATCAATCCTTTTCAGAATCCACTTCTTTTTTATAGTAGTCATACATGCTCCTTGCAATCACTAATCCATTTATTCTTCGTTTTACCTTTGAGTCTTCTCTTAGCCTAGTAAGTACACCCTTTTGGTTAAAGGTAAAGTACCGATAGCCTATAAGCATCTGTGTAACATCATGAGGCAGTATGAGTCTTTCCTTATTGTCAAGGAATCTTTGCTCAATATACCAATCCATGATTGTCTGTGTGAACTCCTTATAGGCTTTAGTTGAGTAGCTTCTTCCTGTAATCTGCTTATACATATCTCTAGCTGAATCAGGAACACAAAGGATAAAGTCAATTCTTACCTCTAACTCATTGATATAACTAAAGTCAGATGCTAGTTGATAAGCTGTAGCATACTTAATCCCATATACCTTCTCAAACTCATAGAAGTGTCTAGCAATCTCAGAAGTCTTCCATCTATAGAAGTTATCTTTAGGTAGCTTATCAAGGAAGTCACAAGCTACAGCTAGTAGAAATTCTCCTCTAGCTAGTCCTGTGATACCTGTCCTAGTTAGTGGAGTATGATACTTATTCTCTACTATAGTTGTTTCCCTATTAAGATACTTAGCTAGTTTATGTAGGTCTTGTAACTCAAATACCTCTTTCTTATTAGAGTATCGTCTAACGATAGTAGTATCCCCTACTAGCCTATAGATGAGCACAGTGAGCAGTTTATCTCTTAAAGGTACTGGATGGTTATTAAGAGTTCTAATCATCACCTGTGACATATCATCAAGGTACTTTAAGTTGTTAGGGTAGTGTCTACGTGCTAGAGGTCTATGATTAAGTTCTACAAGACCATACTTATGCTCAAAGGCATCTCTTCTCATAAGTATGTATTCTTTGAAAGTTGTAAGGTTTACTTGCATGTCTTCCTCCTAGGTATGCACAATGTCTTAGCTAAAGTCAGCAAAAAATGAAAAATGTAGAAAGGATAAAATAATTTATGAATATAGGCACGCTATTCAAACTAATGGAGATATATGAAACTAGACATTGTGCACACTTAGGAAGGAGCTATGCTCCTCCTAGAAAGGAATAAAAATACCATCAAGGCAAAAATCATGACCGAGGGAATTACCCTCACAGAAGTAATAAGTTGTTAGGGTTGTGATACTCCTATTTCATTTGGGAAAACACAAGAATACTATAGGATGCTGAAATATGTATGTGTTGTATGTTTTCTCTAGTTACTCATGATATCGTCACAATCGAAAAGTTTATTTAATGGAAATCACTATACTTATTACCTCTATGAGAATAGTAGCTGAGTTGTTAATTAGAAATAATTTCTTTCTTTATTTGTTTTAAAGTTTTCTCAGCTACATCCTCTTAGACTAATACCTTTTTAGGTGGTTAGTTACTCTGCATCAGACCAATCGTCATCATCTTCTTCGTCAGCATCTTCTACATCAGAATCATCTTCATCTGTGTCTTCTAGTGTGAAGTAGTTGAATACGTTCCATGTAGGACGGTCATTGTAAGGCTCACCTTCAGCAATGATGATACCAATGTATTTACCTTCCAATTCTGATTCTTCAACTGATTCTTCACCCTCAAGACCACAAGCCTTAAGAACGTTGAATAGCTGTTCTCGTCCAATCTTGTTATCCACGATTCGTCCTGTAATTGTCTTAGGAGCGTTTTTACCAAACTCACCCTTGAACACAATTTCAAGCATATCGAGACCTGATTTAGAAGTTTTCTGAGTTACACCTTGGATAAGAGCTTCATAGCGCCCTGGTGTGTAGGAAGTTTCTGCTTTTTCTTGAGGTTTAATTCTGATAGTCATTATTCTTTATCTCCTTTTAGTTTTGACTGAGTTGTTCCATCTGTTAGACCTACAAGCATTTCCCATGTAGCATTTGTGATTGTGTCAGGGATAGCTAGGTCAGGCTTACGAGTTACTTTAAGTGTATAGATAGGGTTACCTGCTACACGTACTTGATAGAAGTCTTTAACCTTCTTCTCACCCTTAACTACCTTAGACTTAGTTACACGCTCTGTGTGACCAATGATACGTGCTGATGCTGTCAAGTGACTAGCTAGTGAAGGCATAAGGTTAGGGATAACTTGAGCAGGAACATCTTCATCTACAACATCCTCAATGTTGACAGACTTCTCTTGACAGATGACATACACATTCTTACCTTCATAAGAAAGGCTAACTAGCTCATCAATAAAAGCTTTTAATCGTGTATTTGCATCACCATACATAGGTAAAGTCATTTTCTTAGAGTTAGCTTGCTTCATCAAGTCTTTGTAGCAAAGTTCTTGAACATTAGTCATATGGTCAACAGCAATACTATCAAAGTCTTTAGCATAAGACAAAGCCTCTAACACTTCATCCCATGTTGTACACTCAGCCACAGAGAAACGTTCTTCTTGTGACACAGAGGCTAAGCCTTTGTCTGTATCAAGGATAAGAACATTCCCTGGAAGAGAGTTAATAAAAGTAGTCTTAGAACTACCTGGCTTACCATACAATACAGTCAATGTATGTAAGCGTACCTGGTTAAGTTTTTTAATCTTCATGGTTTTCCTCCTTACTTACCAGTAGAACCATATCCACCACGGTCTTTATTACCTAGGTGGATAACTTCTACAAATCTTAGAGTAGGTTGATTCTCTATGATTCTGAATTGACATAATCGTTGACCTTTCTCTACTTTACCATCTTTGGTAGCGTAGAACTTAGCACCCCAATAGTCATTATCTCCACAGAATGAGTTGTCAATAATTCCCATACTGTTTGTGAGTAATAGACCTGTGTTTTGGAAAGTGCTTGAGCGTGGTAGAAGATGAGCCTCAAAGCCTTTAGGTAGCTCCATAGCCACACCAAAGTCAATAATAACTGTGTCTCCTGCCTTATACTCAATCTCTGTGTTAGATGCTAGGTCAACCCAATCACCTACACTGATATGTTTAATAGGGCTTACTAGGTCATCCCTAGTCTTTACCTTAATTACATCCTCATGATGCCATACCTTATAGGTTACAAAGAACTTACCTACAAAGTATAAAGCAATCATAAGAATAATGACTAATTCTGTCTTTGTCACTTAGATGACTCCTCCAATTCCTCAATCAATTCATCTACTATGTTAATCATGTCTTCACAAGTTGCAGTATAGTTATGTACTCCTGTTGTGTACGAAGCAAGTCTCATAAATATAAATTGCTTATTAGAGAAATCTTTTACTTCACCAGGAACGATTAGGTAAAACTTCCCTGAGTATTGAATAGTGCCCTTTTTTGACTCAACAATAGCCTTTTCTAGGAATACCTTAGCTTTTCTAAGGTCTTCAATACCATTTTTATATTGGTATCTCCACACATACTTAACAGCAGATGCAATCAATGGGTCAAGTCCTGCTTTTAGCCAAAAATCCCAACACTCTAGCTTGTTCTGTGTGTACCTTTTAGGGTTTACAATATCCTCTTTCATTTGTCCTCCCTATCTTTAGTATATACATAAGCTAAGAATATGAAGTAAAGTAAAGATAATACTATTAAGGGAAGGAAAAATGTAACTGTGTCATCATTCATTGTCTAATTCCCTTACCTTTACCTTAAGGTCAACAAGGTCATTCTCAGCTCTTAGAAGCTCTACATATCGCTTAGATGATAGTGACACAGAGGTTACTCCATCAATACCTCCTACAAGGTCTTTGAAGTTACGTTCACCTTCTCTATCACGTTGAGCAATTCTGTTCTCTAGGTATTGATTAGACTGTTTGTACATATCAATGTCTTCTTCAAGCTTATGGTTCTTGTATACTTGAACCAATAATAGAACAAGTGTACCTATGATTAAAGCAACAGCAATACTAATATCTTGATTCATTATTTAAACCTATAGTGCTTCACAAGGAAGCCTTCACCTTTCATCTTAACTACTACATTGTCATCTGTTAGCTTGTCAGACAAGCCTGTATAGTAGGTATCTCCCTTAAAGTCTCCTTCTATATAACTCACCACAGCTTCATCACAGTGAGATTCAAATTGCTTGAAGGTATTAGCTCCTCCAATAATCCACATGTCTTTATCACTCTCACTATAGAAGTCTATGACCTCTTTAACAGAATGAGCAATATACACATCAGCATCATCATACCCTTCAATCTCATCCTTGTGAGTTAGGATAATGTTAATTCTATTCCTAAGTGGTTTACTACCTATGGACTTCCATGTAGAATAGCCCATAACAATAATACCACCTGTTGTTTGGTTTTTAAAGTAGTTCAAGTCTGACTTGTTAGACCAAGGGAGTTTACCCTTATTGCCAATCAAACCTTTACTATCTTGTGCCCAAATAAATTTAACCATTTTTATTTTACCAATAACAAATAGCAGAGTATTGGAAGTGATAACCTCTCTCACTAGTTGAAAAGCTGATTTTAACATCTTCTTTATCCCTAATGAAATTGTTAATATCCTTCTCCAATGCTTCTCTATTTGTATCGTTGAATACTCTACATCTCATATAAAGTAAAGGCTACACAGACTATCCATGTAGCCTCCTCCTTAATTAGTCTTCTACTTGAACTAGGAAAGCTTCGTGGTTGAATTGAGGGAAACGTTCCTTAATTTCATCCATTGTGAACTTACCTACTTTGTCTGTACCTTTACCTAGTACATCAGATTCTTCTGTGAACCCTGAAAGTTCTCCATTTGCATTGATAGCAATGTAAGGAGCTTTTACGTTACGTGGTTTCTTACCAATGTAAATAACATAACGTGGTTCAGAAGGAGCTTTAACTTCTTCTTTGTCTTGTGCACCTGTTAGGTCAATACCTAATGCTTGTGCAAGAGTGAGTAGTAATTCTTTATTGTCAGCCATGATGCCAACCTCCTTAAAATATTTTGTAGAGGGTTTATTGTGATTCTCTCTACCACCACATAAATAGTTTACCAAAAACGTGTTACTTTGTCAATACCTTTTTTAAATTTTTTTGAAATTTTTTTCAATAAATTCATCAAGGTCTTCTGTAATGTCTCCAATATACACTTTATAGAAGTAATCATAAACGTTAGGTTGTCGCTTAGTTGGAGGAACATACAATCGTAAATCAGGATTCTTAGCAATCATTGAAGATAACTCACAGAATTGCTCATACATGTCCTCACAACGGAATTTGTTGTAGTTAAATTTAACATGCTTAACTCTATAAGCTCTTCCAACAAGCTTCTCTTTAGGGTTTACACACTCAAATGAGAAGTCCTTAACCTTATAGCCTAGATTGGTCATAACCTGCATATACATGTTTGCTTGTAGGCTATACTTAAGTTTATCCACTTGTGGTGCTTCACTGTAGGTCTTATAGTCAATTAGAGACACAGTACCATCACCATTATCAATAACAGCATCAATATAGCCAATGAACTCATGACCATTAGGTAGGTCAACCTCAATCTTCTTCTCAGTCTCAATGACTTTAGAGAAGTCTACAGTCTCTCCACTACTTAGGTAACGTTCAATAGCCAATAGACCTGTCATTCGTGCTTCATCAGAGAAAGGTGAATGTTCATGCACAGAGAGTGCTAGATGCTTTACCTTCTCCTCAGAAAGCTCTCCATTGTGGTCAGCCATAATCTCCATAGCTGTGTGGAAAATAGTACCTCTATCCATGTACTTAGTACGTGAAGGGTCAGGTAGTTCTTTATATTCTGCAATATATTTACACCAATGTTCCCAGGGATTTTCTAGGTAAGTATTCAATCGTGATACACTAAATCTCATCTGTTACACTCACTTTCTGTGTTTTTATAAATTGGATATACTTAGTGTTTACTTGTATAGTATACATTGTATCACCTTTTGTATTTAGGATTGTTACAGGGAAAGGATGACCCATGTAGAAACTATTTTCAATAGCATCTTTACTAGATACTTCCATAAAACAGCTTAAACTTTCCCTACTACCTATTTTTAGGTAGACCTCATATATGTCAACACCCTTTCTACCTAAAATGTCAAACAAGGTATTTAGGTTAGAAGCATAATCATAACCAGTTATCACCATATCAGTCCTCCAATTCTTTAGCAAACTGCCAAGCCCATGATAAAGGAGACTCCTTAATCAACTCCTCTGTTAGCTGATATGTAGCTTGTCTTGAATACTTCTTTAGTAGTTCAAGTGACTCATAGTTATGGTCTCCTAATGCTACACTACCATTAGCAAGCACATACAACCGTCTAAATCTACCATGCTCAACAGGCACAGCTACATAATAGTATTTTTCCTTCTTAACAGAATAACCGTTAATCCAAGCACCCATAAAGCTCTCTTGGTTTTTATCAAATGAGAAATAACTTCTTAGCTTATCAGCATCAGCCATTCTAGCATAGTTGTATAGGTGAACATTCAACACTTTAATAGCCTTCACTAGGTTTATATTTGTAGCTTTACAATATTCAAGCCAATAAGATACATAGTCAGGAATTTCTACTTTTGGTGTGCTACATTCCATTTCCTTATCAAACTTACCTTGCTCATATGCTTCCTTAAAGATATGAGAGATAAACTCATTACCAAAACTCTTTAGTATTGAGTAAGTCCACTCAAATTTATGGAATTCATCCATCTTTTCAATCTTACTAATCACTTGTTTAAGTGTGATTTTGTCTTCTGCCATAAGAAACCTCCTTACTTGTTATCTAAATGGTAAATCAAAGTGTCAAATCTCATTCCTAGAGATTCATCAACACTTGTACGCTGTGTGCGTTCTGTGTTTAATTCCTTACGTAAGCTCTTTACCTCATAGTCTAGCTCATTCATCCTCTTCCAACTCAGACAAATCACTAGAATTGCTACCAATGTCAGTAACCCACTTACCATAAAGAACAGCTTTGAGAACATCTTTCTCATTGTCTTTTGTGATAAATCCACTGTTATCCAATTCCTTTACTGTATCTACCACACCAAGATTGTCCTTCTTACACTTAAGTATAACTCGTGCAACCTTAATGTCTAGTGTAGGTATACCTTCATCTACATACTTGAATAGGTCTACCTCAAAAATGTTAGATAGCTTCTTTAGGTTAGAAGGAGAAGGCATATTTTCTCCCTTTTCCCATGTTGCTATCCTAGAGTTACCAACGTAACCCATTCTTTTTGCTAGTTGCATTTGTGTCATTCCCTCTGAAATGCGCAACTCTCTTATCCGTTTTCCCAATACGCTCACTTATAGTAAAACCTACTTTCTTTTCTTCATGTCTCACAGGCTTAGAGATAACCTCTTCCTTTGAGATAAAGTCAGTGTACTCAGGGTAACTATTCTTAAGCTCATCAACTACTTCAGATGACACTGTGAACTTATTAGGTTCTACAGTCCATCCTGTGAATCCATTGTCATACTTGCATAGGTAGTGTCCTGAGGGTAGTTTAATGTAATAAACTTCCTTAGTGTCCTTCTTAAGGATATATGCACCACAGAGGATTGCTCTACCTACTCTATCAACAATGTCATCTATATCAGAGAAGCTTTTACCTTGCATAAGGTCTTTTCTCCAAGAGATGAACTCAGTAGTCTTAGCTTTAAGTACATAGTTTAGATAGCCAAGAGCACTAACTTTTTCTTCTACCGTACTCTTACCAACTCTATCTACAAAACGAGCTTCATAATAATCTAGTTCAGGAATTTCTACCTCAACTTTTACTGTTTTATTACTGTACTCTTCCTTATTTTCCAGGACAGTTTTAACCTTTTCTTCTGCATCTAACATTTTATAGTAGTTAGACACTTTATCAATGGAATCTTTTCTAATAGTTGCAAAGTCTTCATCTAAAAACTTACTTAATGTAGCATAATGTATTCCAATAGCTTCGCATAACTCTTTCTTTGTCATGCTTTCTAAACTCTTGAGTAATTTTTCTCTCATTTTTAAATCCTTTCCTTATTATGTATACTAGTATACACCACTTTCGGATAATTGTCAATAGAAAAATTGAGAAATAATTAAAAAATTTTAATTATTTCCCATCTTCTTTAAGTTGGTCAGTTAAACATGCACTACATGGAGTAACTTCATAACCTAAAAACATAGCTAAAACCTGATTTGCAATACGTGATTGCTCAATAAACACAGATTTAACATCATCATTGGCTAGGTCTACTTGCCAAGCTTCAAAGGCAGTGATTACAGCCACTAGAACGTGCTTTAGCAAGCACCAAAGGTCAAGGTTACCCATTTCATTAGCTTGACCTTTAAGAAGCACCATAGCTCTCCTACGCTGTTCTGTGACCTGTTGAAGAGCATTAGTCACCTGATGCACACGTTCCTTAGTGTCATACACAGCAATTCGGTCTTCTTCAGTTTGGTCTTCCTGTCCTTGCTTATACCAATACTTAATTTGGTCTTCATACTTACGCACAAGAATTTCTAAGTGATATTCACTAGCTCCAAGTTGCATAATGTTTGTGATAATGTCTTCTGTAATTCCTACAGAACTATTTTTGTTTACTATTACCATTTACTAATCCTCTATAGTAATACCTCACAAAGTAGGTATTCTTTGTTAATCTAAAGGCTCTTTCATAAAAAGCCAATGCTCTCTCACTTGTGAAAAACTTATGCTCTTCTACAAGATTACCATCAAAATACTCCTCAACTATAAACATCTTCTCGGTATCCATTACTAATAATGAATCTTGCAAGTGCTTCTGATTCCTCTGAATGAGTAGGGTAGTGAATAATAAGTTGCTCATTCTCATCACCAAAAGCATAGGTGAAGGCTATATTATGGGATACATACTGTGTTTTCATATGAGTTACAGCTACCATTCGTCTTACTGCAAAGTCAATCTTAGCAGGAAGCCTAAAGTTTAGTTTGTAAATCTCATCATAACTAGGGAAGGAAGGTATCTTAGTCTTGTATTTACGATTAAGATACCTAATTCCCTTGATAAAGAAAGCAAGTACGTATTCCTCACCGTCTACACCAATTTCATAGCAAGGGTCATAGTCAATTTGACTTTGTATGTAATGCTCAGGGTCAAGTTTAAAACACTCCCTATTAAAAGCTCTTAATTGTAAGTAGTCTTTCTTTGAGTAAGCAGGTTTATCATACAAATACATCAATGTCCTCCCCAACATTGAGAAACTTCTACATCAGCAATGATAGGTATAGGTTTCTCTAATCCCTCTAGGATAGAAGGATTTTCCATCATTTCTTTTAGTACAGGAACAAGCTCATCTACATAATCATCTCTAATCTCAAAGAGAATAGCATCATGCACAGAGCCTAAAACATTGAACCTAGAGTGGTCAAGCTCTTCACTGAACACAATGTCAGCTAAAGCACTAGTACATAAGTCAGAACCAAACCCTTGTACTGGTGAGTTAATTGCTTGTCGCTCATCTGCTGAACGTAAAGCAAAGTTATTACTATGGATATTTTTAAACCATCTTTTTCTTCCAATAGGTGATTTAATATACCCATAAGTGCGTGCATAGTCCTTACACTCTTCATGCCATTCTAATAGTGTAGGGTAAGCATTAAAGAAGTCCTCACGGATTTTCTCACTATCTTCTAGTGTAAGATTTAAACCATAACCTTTTGCATACAGTACGAAGGTTTTAGCAACCATTCCATATAGAAAACCAAAGTTTGCTGATTTGGAATTTGTACGTAACCTCTTTTGCTCATCATGACTTAGATTACTTGTATCACCAAAAAGTAACTCAGTAGTCTTACTGTGTAAGTCACTACCTGATTGGTAAGCATGTTGCATGTTCTCATCACCTGATAACCAACTAGCCACACGAAGCTCTAATTGGCTATAATCCAGCTCAGCAAGCTTCCATCCTGGTCTAGCCTCAATCAGATTACGTACATAGCTGTCCTGGGGACACTGTTGAAGATTAGGATTATTACATGTAGTTCTTCCTGTTCTAGCTGTGATATTAAAGCTAGGGTAAATCCTACCGTCAACTTGTAGCTTTTCCCAAGACTCAATAAATGTAATAAGTTTTGAGATACGCTTATACTCAAGTAAGGTGTCTACACACTCATTACCAACATAGTTAGCTAGTGTGTCAATTCCTACTGAAGGTGCTCCTTTATTAGTACGCTCCATTACTGTAAGCCCTTGACCATAACCAATGACTACAGGTTTGAAATGTTTCTGCAAGTTTACACTTACTTTGAAAATATGTGGATTCTTTTCAAGGTATTCTTTCTTGAAAGCATTAGCTTCCTTACGTGTAGCAAACTCACCTAATTCTATGGACTTACCATCAACTGTTTTCTCAATAACCTTAAATGTATCATCTAACCTCTCACCGTCTTCTCTATACACAGGTTCATCCTTCTTAGTGAATAGGATGCTAGCAACTTGTTCATTTGAGTTCCAGTTAATGTCTCCATAAAATAAAAGCTTTTCTTGATAAGGTCTTAAGTCATCTTGTAACTTCTCAAGCACTTCATGTCTTCTAGGACTGATAGGTACTCCACCTTTTTCAATCTCATAGTAAGCCTTATATGCTCTCATCTCATGCTTGAATACCCTAAACAGCTCTTCTTTTCTGACTTTCTCTTTGAAAATCTTCATGAGCTTCATAGGATATAGGACATCATCAAGACCATAAGCCTTAAAGTTATCTGTAATTTTTCCTACTTTTGCTTCTTTTGCTATATCATACTTAACATGGAAATATTTCTCTGTGAGTGGTTTAAGACCTAGCTCTTCTTCTCCACAGATATGAGCCAATACTAACGTATCAATGTAAAGGTTAAGTGATACTCCAGTCTTCTCATAGAGGAATAACAAGTCAAACTTACCATTGTGAGTAACTAGCTTACATTCTTTGAGCTTTTTCATCAGCTTTAGCTGTCTCTTAGCTCTTAGCTTATTCCAGTCAAAAAACTTTCTAGTATACTTACTTGTTTCTGTGCTTGTAAATCCTATCTGAATAGAGGTTATTTCATTCCTGTGTCTATCAAGTCCTGTTGTTTCAATATCTAGGCAGACTAGTTTTTCTGTGTTAATTAGGTTTAACATCTACACACCTAGAGCGTAAGCTCTCTCTAGGTAACGCATCCTAGAAGCCTTTCTTATTGTTTGATTCCTCTTACGGACAATCACAGGTCTTTCTCCTTCTTCACAGTCAGCAAATATGTCTGGTATAGGAGGCTCTTCCTTCTTAAAGTATTTCTCAATAATATCTTTGTACCCAGGTTTGTCCTTAAACCTTGTGATACCATTAGTGTTATTCACAGCATACCATTGAAGCCATGTAGCCTCTTCATCAGTCAAGCAAGGAAAGTTAGGGATTAGGTCAGCAGGAGGTAAACGTAGCTGTCTGATAGCTCCTGCAACACTTGACCGTCTAGGTGTCTTTGTGATGAAGGTATAGATATAATCCTCAAAGTGCATCTCTCTATTCTGCAAGTCTGCATCTACTAATTCAATAAAGGTCTTATACACTTCAGAATCAGATTCTTCCATACATCTATCATACCACTTAGGAGTTCTGTATTCTTTAGGGAATCTAGGCATCAGAATCTCCTTTCTTAACTATCTTACTGAACTTGGCTTCTTGTTCCTCGTAGTCACTCTCATCTTTTCTTGAGTAAACCTTACATCCCATGTTATCGTCAACCACAAGGTCATAGACATCTCCTGACTTGTGATTACGGAAATAGGTAGTAAGCCTACTAGAGTTGTGAGTTTTACGTTGAAGCAGAATCATAGATTCATACCAACCTTCAATAAAGGCTGAACCATACATATCAGAGGTTTGAATCTTAGCACCACGTTCTAGCTTTCTACTGTGGTGAATCAGCATTACAGCGCATCCTGTCTCCTTAGAAAGTCTTGATAGAATCTCTAAACGCTCTACAATATCTTGGTGACGGTTAATATCACCACTACCAAAGAGAAGATACATAGGGTCAATGATGAGTAACTTAACTTCTAGCTCTCTAATATCATTGACTAGCTTATACATCTGCTCCATGTTGATATTGTCATCCACAAAGTAGATTGGAGGAGGTGTTTCACTTCCTGTAATAGAGTAAATCTTATGTTGCTCCATAGACAAGTTATTTTCACCTTGTATGATAAGTACAGCTCCTTGTTTAACCTTCCTACCGTCAAAAGGCTTACCTGTAGCCACAGCACAAGCTAGGTTTAAGGCAAAGGTAGACTTGAATGACTTAGAAGGTGCTCCAATGATACCTACAGAGCCATTTTCCCAAAAGTCTTCAATCAACCAAAAGTCCGTAGGGTCAAAAGGCTCAATATCATCAACACGTATAATATTCACAGAGGTACTACGCTTCTTACCGTTCTTAGTCACAGAGCGTAGAGACTTACCACCTTGCTCTTCAATTTTGAATTTCTTACTTAGCCTTGTGTAAGTAGGTTCTACCTCTTCTGCATCATGCTCTTCTTGCTGTGTCTTAGCAAAAGCACGATTAACCTCAGCATCTACAGTCTCATCTGTGAACTTAGCCTTATCATCAGGAGCACTTAGTAGGACAAACTTAACTTCTTCCTTACTTGCTCCATTGATAATCATTTTACGCTCTAGCTTCCAAGCCCATTCAGAACGGTCTACTGCTAGTTTGTGAGCAAATTGCTTAGTGACATTATACTTGTCTAGTAGTGTGTCAAGGTCATACATCTTGAAAGGTATTTCTTCATTCTTCACTACTGACTGTGCTGTAATGTCTACATCTTCAAGATGCTTCATAAAGTCACGCTTACGGTAAACTGTACCTTCACCCTTCATACCACTAACTTTAAAGTCTGTAGCATACTTGTGATTCACACTTCCAGGGATTCGGTAAAGATGCACAATGTCAACTCCACAAGGGTCAAAGTTATACTTCTTAACTAACTTTCTACACAAAATTTCATGCTCTTGTGGATTTACCTTATTATCTAGAATCCATACACCTTGATACTTTCCAGGACTTGTTTCCCAGTAGTAGCTAGGAGGTAAGTCAGTAGGAATAGGTGCTCCGTCAATATCTTGTGCAATAATATAGGTATCCTGTGCATTAGTCTTTTTACGCTCTTTACCTCCTGTAGGAGTGAAAGAGATATAAAGGTCATACTTATCACGTAAAGCCCTAACTTGTGAGCCAATATGCTTTACATAGTGTTTAGCTTGCTCAAAGTCTCTTGCAAACCTATCTTCAAATTCAGGGTCTTCCTTAGTCTTTCTTTCAAGATAGAATTTCTTATTTACTCCAAAGTTCACAAGGTCTTTCTCACCAAAGTTTCTTTGAAGTAGTGTTATAAATTTATTCTGTTTTTTCACAAACTACCTCCTTGCACAAAATAACCTGCTCTATGGTCAGCTCCTTCAGGAATCGTAAGTCTAATAGATTCTCTCTCATAGAAATTAAAAGCTTCCCACAAAGGCTCTAGTGTGCTTCTTACTTGCTCTTTAGGTGAAAGTATACTTAACACACGGTCAATAACCTTACTTGATTTACCTCGTAAGAATCGTCTTACCCAAGCAATCAATGATTTAAACTTACCTACTGTGTACTTGCAATCTTTAGCAACTTCCTCTAGGTCAACTGTAGAGAAAAGCTCTTCAGATTCTACACAATCATTCACAATCTTAGCTGATAGGTGAAATAATTTGTTGTGCTCATTCTTAGGAGTAAGCTCTTCAATAAGTCCTAGTTCCTTAAGTAGGTTAAGGTTGTTAATGTAGGTACGATAATTTACATTACCCATAGACTCAATAAGGTCTTGTGGTGATGCTATCAAATCCTCATCCTTACCTAGCTTGTGGTAAGCTGAGTTAAATAATCCTAGTAGCTGTGTAGCTCGTAAAGGTAACTTCCATTCTGTAAGCCAATGACTTTGGATATAAATATAGTCACCATAAGCTAACTCTTTGTATAGGCTTGTGTTTACCTTCAAAGTACGTTTACAGAAAAAGTCGAAAGTCTTTTGACTAAAGCCTTTCTTCTCAAAACGTGTAACCAATCCTAACTTCTCAAGTCTTGTGATAGAGTTAGAGATAGTTGCTGAACTACAACCGAACACTTCCACAAGTTGTTGGTTGTTGTAGTGTGAATAAACATCTTGTGAATTATCCTTAGAAAATCCACACAAAAAAGAGTATAAGTAAATATCCATAAGATTCTTTAGTCTATCATCATGGAACATATTTGTATATACCTTAAAGTACATGATACACCTCTCATCCGTATTTGATAATACCATTCTATCACAAAGAGTTATAAATAGCAATACCTTAGATTAAAAAATTTTTGTTTATGTATACTTTTTATGCTAATAATAATTATCTAATAATTATATATAATAATAACTAGGTATTATTACCATCAAAAAAGTACATATACAAAATTTTTAAGAGCTTTAGCTTGACCTTATCCTTAGACTGTGGTATTATATATTTAGTACATGAACACCAAAGGGTAGCCCAAATCAGGGCTATCCTTTTTTGTCATGCTTATAGTTCTTCATCAGGCAAGTAGTAACCACGTAGAATATAAGCCAATTCAGGGTAAGTAGAGAATGATACTCCGTCAGCATAAGCCCCATCTAGGTAAGACAATAGCTCATCTCGTTCATAACCTACTTTTACATAGTTATTAAAGGTGATAAGAGGATTCAGTGTATCAGACTTATTCATTTCTTCAAAGTATTCATTCGCTGATGCAAAGTTTCCTGATTCATCCTTGAGTGATTTACGTTTAGCTCCTTTTTGTGGAACTCTAATAAAACTAGATATACTTTCAGTAGAACTTAGACTTTCAGTTTCAGTTTTAGCTTTAGTAAACTTTTTTACTTTAGGTAAGCGTTTAGCAACATACTTCCAATCACTTGTGTCTTGTTTAACAGCCCACTTGATAAACTTGATAAGTCCATTAGTGTTATACTCATAAGCTTCTAGATTGATAAACTCATCTGTGTGATGCTCATTCATATAACTTGCTGATACATTCACAATAGGCTTGTCAAGATGCTCACCTAACACAGCAACATCTGTGTAAGAACCTGTAGCCATTGTGTAAGTTTTTCCTAATTGTTTAAAGATTTCAGGTTGGCTAGTAGGGTCAAAACTGTAGGTCACCATTTCATGCCAAGATTCTTCGTGAACACCACGGTCAATCTGAATAAGCATAGTAGCCTTTTTTAGCTCCTCTAGAGCGTTTTCTGCAACAGCAGTACGTGAACCTACACAACCCACTTCCTCGTCCGTAGTGAAGAGAATATGAGGTTTTAGACCCATTGAAAGAATATCTAGGATAGTTTTAACACCTACACGGTCATCAGCACCTAAACATTCAATGCTATCTTTGTGCTCAGGACTTAAGAGGATATAACGTTCAGTCACAAGAATATCTTGAACTTCAGGAGTTTTTTCTTCTTCTGTGTATTCCTTATACCACTTGCTATTATAACCATAGTCATACTTTGTGTTATAGTAACTTTTCTGCTTAGTGTTAATTGTATCTAGGTGTGCAACCAACCCTACCTGGTTATCAAGAGGACTAATTCCCATAATCATATAATCTGTAACTGTCACAGAATACCCATATTCAAGTAAAATATCAGGTAACCACTCTAGCATCTGTGATTGAGTTTTAGTTAATACATCAATAAAATTGTAAGTTTCTTTATTTTTCATTTAGTTTCTCCTTAAATACTATATTCTTTCATAATTTTACCTAGTAAGCCATATCCACTATGACTTACTTTTTCTTTTAGTTTAGTTTTTGTACGTAGGCTTTCTGCCAAGTAAATTCTTTGTTTTTCTTCAGAACCTAGCTTACTAAACATATATCTGATAGGCACTTCATTTTCAATGTAGTCTTCAATATCATCAAAGCCAATCTTATCAAAAATGTTACGTTTTGTACCAAACTTAGAGTATTCATTATTACCTTGGTTAGCCCAAAAGCAGAAATAAGAGTCTGTATCACTTTGGAAGTATTGCTCACAGTCAATATTCATTCCATTTACACTAGAAAAGTCTTCAACCCTCTTATTAAATACAATACATAGTAAAATTGTAGTAAATTCATAACAAGCTTTAGCTCGTGTTCCTGAAAAGTCTGCATAGCTTCCTGCATGACCAATATCAGCACCTTCTCTCAAAAAGTAAGTACGTAAAGCAGGCTGTAAAGTGTAATTCCCATTTCTGTAATAGGTTGAGTAACCCTTAAGATATTCAAATCCTAGATGCTTCAACATAAGGTGTGTATCTGCTCCTGCTGAACTACTTGACTGATTACATGAACCATTAAAAGCCCATTTATCAACTAGGTAAGGTATTGTAAAGTCTTTCAAGTCAATCCATAAATCCTTACAGCGTACATCACTATCGTTAATGGTAGAAGAAAAATCCTCATTATACCAATCATTCCACCATTTCTGAACCTCACCAAAATGACGAACCTCTTCATCTGTGTAGCTGATTCCTGCCTTTTTCAACTGTTTAGCAAGCTTAGGTGCATTGTTTCCTTCTACTAGGTCAAGTCCAAAATAATCTTTAACCATAGACTTATATGTAAATCTCTTTAGGTTAGGATTACTTTTAAGGATAATGCCTTCAAACTTATTGCTGATATAATCTGCATACTTATGGTAAGCCTCATCAGCATTATCAGAATAAACATCTGTAGCTCCTGCTCTTTGTAGGAAATATGCAAGAGTTATTCCACATTTAGAAGGTAAGTTTTCTCTCTTAAACTCCCTAACATTGGAAAAAAGATTTTCCTTGGATTCCTCTTCCAATAACTGACATTTCTTACGTAGTATTAGTCTGTCTAATCCTTTTAAAAATGCTTCCTTGTTTTGTTTGTACCATTCCTTAACATTGTAAGGAAAAATTCTTTGACTATCTAGTGAGACAATCAGTAGAGTTAATGGTGAAAAGTAGTGCTCTCCATTAAAAGTAAATCCACTGTCACTCCACGCATCCTGCATCTCACGGATTTTATCTACACAATCAAGCTCACGTAGTTTCTCAGCAAGTTCTTCTGACATATCCACAATGTAAGATACACGTTCTTTAAAATCCCCTTCTGTGTAAGCAAGATGCTTTTCACTACGTGGTAAACCTTCAATATAAGCCTTTACCAATTTATCCAAGTCCTCATTAGAGGTTACCATTTGTACCATATCCTTAAATACTGATTCCTCAATCAAGGATGCTGTTTCCTTAATTTCTACACTAACTTCTTCTAGCTTCATTTTTCCCTCCTCATTTTATAGAACACAAAGCTCTCTAACACCTACCATTTTTCCATGTAGGTAAAATTTTCTTCCTGTGATATACACATTTTTAGTATATCCTAGTTCTCGTAAACATTCTGCTGTAATTTTAGATACTATGATTCCCTCATAGTTCATAAACAGCTCCATCATCTTTCTTTTTGTGATATTAGATTCATAGTGAATCTTAGTAAGCCTAACTCCGTCAACCTTACCCATTATACGGATTGAAACATCAGCTCGTAAGGGCTCTTCAGTCTCACAAGGTGGAATAACCCTCATAGGATTCCCATATTTGTCTACAATAACCACATCATGCCCTGTTAAATTTGCAAGCATAAATCTCCTTTCTTTCTTGATACACCTTTAGTATATCACTTTATATCACTTATGTAAATACCTTTTTAAAATAATTTTATATTTTCAGACCTAAAGGTTTATAATAACCTTCTATTGCTGAACTGTTAATCCAATACTTATACCTTCTTGAGTTTTCAATTTTATATGGAATAAATGGGTCATGTCGGTCAATCTCTATGATTGTTACCTCTCTACCTCTTTCTGGTAAAGGGTTATACTTAGTATCAGCCCAATCCTTTAGATAAACCTTATCTCCTACCTTATATGTATAATCCACCTTTGACAACCCCTTTCACACTGTGCATTGATACAGTTATATATTTACCATTATTAGTCCTAACTTTTGCTCCATAAGTCCCATACCCCACAAAGGTCATAACCTCAGTATGACTTCTACCCCTAACCATTCTAAAGGTATCAATAATTACTTTTTGTCCTAGCTTTAGAATCTCATCCTTACTCATGGGTATAAACTTATCTGTATCTACTGTGTATTCTTCATTGTCACCCCATAGACACATTACCTTCATTCTTCATTGATTACACCACACAACCATACAAGGTTTATTTTTGTCTGTTACAGCATAGGAATTAAACTCTTTAGCTGTGACTAATTGTCCTTCCCTAAACATGTAAACCTCTCTTTTCTTTCTGTAGTTCAAACATGGAAGACATAGCTCCTACAGTTTTGCCTATCATGCCTTTCATCCTTCCTTTAGCTTCCATTATTTCTACTTCAATATCACATTTAGAATCAAAATTACACTCTAGTTTTATAACCTTAGCTATTGTACCCTTTTGCCATAGAAAAGTATCTCTCTTTAGGGTTATAATGTCTCCAATTTCAAACATTTATTACCTCCTTTAAAAACTCCGTCAATGAAAGCATACTTGCTATCATATCCAAGATTTAAAGCCTTTTGTAAGTCCTTCCCTAGTGAGAAAGGAGGCTCTTCCAAGTTGTCATAACTGTACATGACAAACATTTCAATCAAAAAGCTATCCATTACCTCAACTGTAGGGTTAATGCTTACATGATTCCAAGAGTTTTTCAACTCCTTTTTCTTGTTAGTTACTACTACTCCCATTCTTTACCTCTTCAATTCTATTTCTTGCATAATTGCATTGTGCTGTAGAAATTTCACTACCTAGCCACTTAATACCTAGCATCTCACAAGCAAGTCCTGTAGTACCTGTACCTAAAAATGGGTCATACACAACACCACCTGTATAGTAAATATCTAATAATTTTAGGACAAGCTCACTTGAAAACGTAGCCTTGTTTAGATTATTGCTTCCGTCATTATTTCTTGCTTCAATGAGATTGAAAACATTCTCATAATAGCTCTGACCTCTAGAAGATACACTTTTGACTTTCTTATTAGTGTTAAATGTCTTTAGCTCAGACTTTCTCACAAACACATAGACAAACTCACAAATCCTTGTAAGCTTATTCTTACTTGTATTGTTAGGAAGAGCACTTTGCTTTTTCCATACAATAGTATCAGCGATTGTGAAAGGAGTATCTTCTAAAATCTTAGTGATTACCCTATACATAATTTCATTAGGTTTATAATTTTCTTTTGTGTTTATGGTATCCGTACCATAACTCATATTATAGAGGACTACTCCATTCTCTTTTAGTATGCTGTCAAACCCTAAAAATAGCTCTTTAGTCCATTCTAGGTATTCACTATCAGTCATATCATCAAGATGAATATCATACCTTGCTTCATGATTTTTTCTTCCTCTTTCTGAGGTGCTGTTTCTTCCTGTATTATAAGGAGGTGAAGTAACAATAAGCCCTACCTTCCTACTGAGATCCTGAATTTTACCTATAGTATCAAAACAGCTTTCATTATTTACACCTAGCATATATTACCCCCTTAGTCCTTATCATCTGTGATATAGATAAAGCTTCCTACTAGATAACCTAGCAAAACACAAGCTCCAAAAATCTGAAAACTATAATCACTAGTGAGATTACCTAAAATAATACCCATAGGCAAACCATACCATTTTAAAATTTTCTTAATTGTTTTAAACCATTTTCCCATTGTTTTATAATACCTCCTGAGAGCCTCTCATTTGCTCTCTATGCTCGTTTAGTTACTAGGTAGGGTAAATGTATACCCTACCCATTTTACACGCTGTAGGCTAGTAAATATCGCCTACCTTGACCCCTTCCCATTCGTCCTTATCTAGATAATAGACAATGGTATACTCACTATCTTCATCCCATACTACAATAAAATACTTATTATCCTTGTGCTCTTTCTTCAATATCTCATTGTTTTTCTGAGCCTTTACCTTTTGAACTGTTTGAGCTGTTTCTTGCTTTTGCTTTTGTGGAATACTTTGCAACATAGTTCCAAAAACTACCAAAATTACAAAGACAATACTTCCATATCCTAAAAGTTTAAAAATTTTCATCTTATTTACCTCGTTTTTATTTCCTTACCTAAACTTTTTGTGTTAGTCCTTCATTGGTGATTATAGGGTGAGATTTTGACAATCTCAAACCCCTATTTTCACCTTTTGACTTTATGCTATTTCTTCTTCATCTTCCAAGTGGTCATGGATACAATCAGAACAGTACAGACAACCGTCAGAACCTTCTTCTAGGTCTTCATTGTAAAAGCTATCTCCACAATCATCACAACAGCTTGAGTCATCAATCAAAATATACTCTGAATAATATTCTGACCAAACACATTCCATACTAGCGCAATCATCTGAACAGAAATAGTTACCCTGTACTTCTGCATAGTCTCCATTGACTGAGAAAGCACAACCACAATGGTTACAAGTGTTTACATAATAAGACTCCTCAAAGTCCTCTATATTTTCACAAAAAGTGAAATCTTCATCATCTAGGTTAATATAACGGTCTTGATTATCTGACCAAACAAAGCCCTCTTCTCTCAAAACATCTATAGCCTTGTCAAGGTCAACTTCTGCTGAAATTTCTGTATCAGTAACAAACTTTTTATATTGCTCTGATGCCATATTACACCAGAAACCTCCTGAGTTATTTTCATATACAATACTATCATGTATTTCTTGAAAGTCTGATAACTTTCTATTGTAGAAGATAGCCAATAGAATTTGAGGCGCTAAATAGAATCCGTGACCTTCCCGAGAGTACATATCAGATAAGCCAAGCTCTCCTTTTTCATCTTCTAGGTAGTAAAAACGTGCTTTTGGACTGTTGTGCTCATTATAGATATAGCAGTATCTTGCTAGGTCACTAGTTTGCAAAGCTAGGCTAGTCAATTCTCCTGCTCCTCCTGGTTCATTACAAGAGCCGTCAAAAGCCCAATCCTCAGCCTCTCTATAGCTAGGAAGGATATTAGACAACTTGAAAGTGTAAACAAGCTCTTTATTGTCTGAGAATACAGCTATAAGCAACTCAGAAAATGCTTGTAATTCTTCTTGTGTGTATTCAATACCCTTCTTAGAAAGCTGTTTTGAAAGTTTAGGGGCATTTTCCCCTATCTTGTAATCAATACCAAAGTATTCGCTTACTAGCTCTTTATATGATTTGTAAAATACGTTTTCCATTGTTTTATTTTCCTTAGATTTTATAGTTTTATTAAACTTTAAAGCATAAAAGGTAAACCCTTGTAACCGTTGTTTCCAAGTTACCAAAGCGATTTTTGTATTAGATTGATTTTGTTTCTAGCACATCAGTTCCAAAATCAGCCTCTATAATAAATTTATCAATAGATGGCTTGTAGGATGCTGAAAATCCTGTATCAAAACGGTTAAATACATAAGTTAGAGCATCACGGTCACTTTTTGACTGTCCATAGAAATGAGTGATTATAGGCTTAGTATGTAAGCCCTTAATAGATAGGATACAAGTTCCCCAATGATATAATACAAGAGTATCAATATCTTTATTATAATGAGCTTTATACTTACTTTCAAGCTCTCCAATATAACCATAGTCTTTCATTCTTCCATTGATATTTGCTTTTCCTGTTTTTAAAGCCTTATCAATCAATTTTTCCAATGTCTTTGACATGATTTTATACCTCTTTTGGTTTATTTAGTTGAATGAGTACAAACGCTCTTTTCTTGTGTATCTTCCCTTGTTAGAGCTTTAAAGGGCTGATATTGTCAACTTGTTTGCGCTAGTCTGCTTTTTGCAATGTTTCAAGCAAGGTCAGAAAAGTTTGCCTTATCCTCAAGGTGCTTTTAACTGAAATTATAATGCTTGATATGATTGTAGCACGTTTGCGCTATGCCTTGCCTACCCTTGCAAGTAGGCTGATGAGCTTTACTCATTAAGGCTTAAATGAAGTCACTTGTTTTTAGTTGTGTATAACCTTTTTCCAAGTATCTTTCTTTCAAAGCTCTAATTTTCTTTTGAGTTACACCCTCAAGAACTCTATATTCTGCTCTATGTAGAGACACAACAGTAGAGTTACTTTGCCCAAAAACAAAGGTCTTGTTTTTAATATCTACCATGATAAAGAGACAATAACCGTAAACGCTGTAACGACTAGAGAATAACTCAGTGTTTGAGTAGTCAAATTTTGGTGTTTTCATGTTGATTTACCTTATAGGCTTTTTGCCTATTTCCTTTGATTTTATTTTATAGGATAATTCCTAACCTTTATTTAATTATATCACATTATCCGATATATTGCAATAGTTTTTATAAAAATTTTTAAACTTTTTATACCTGATAACCTGATAACTTGTAGGTTATTCCTTATTTCTATAATTCTATTATATCACAATATCCGATATAATCAAGGGTTTATATAAAGTTTTTCTATAGTTAATTATTATATATAATAGGGCTTTAGGTATAGCTTTTGACTATATTAGTATATGTCATTGATAGAATAGAATGATATATAATAAATAAGTCTGTTTATAGGGATATTGATTATTTTATAGGTCTAATAGGCTGATAGTTTAATATCGGCTATAATATGTTAGTGGTAGATGCTGAGATTATAGATAGATTAAGGGTTAAGGGTTAATTATACAGATAAATGTATATTTATTTCATTGGGTAGATAGGGTTATTTTATGCAAGAAAAGCGTTTATTTATGTATATGGTTAAGGGGGTAGAGTGTATAAAATTATTTGTCATTTTCATGAAAATTTACAAAATAGCTTTCATTTTAGCCCTTCAATATGCCCTAATATCTAGGTATATTATGCCTCCTTATCCATGCTATTTTATTTATAGTTTGATAGGCTTAACTATTTTATTATAGCTATTTATACTAATTTATTTTAGGTAAATGATTGAGATAAAAGGCTTTATTGTAATGTTTTTGATTACAATCATTTTTTGTTGCAAGGGTGGTCATTACAATTAAAAAGATGCAATAGGCAAGGTCGATTAAAAAACAGGGAGAGAGGGAGGAGGCTGAGATTTCTCCATTCACCAATTAAAAATTAAGTATAAAAACGTGTTAGTAGCTAACCCAATTAAAAATGAAACTAATCACCCCTATTGCATATTTACTCATTCACCAATAAGATTTTTAGGTCAAAACCATGCTACTCATATTTATACAAAAAGAAAAGCCTATAGTATAAATATAAGCTTTACTTGTATAATTTTACATCTTGTTCTTTTAGGAATTTGGCTGTAACCTTACGTTTATAGCTAGGTTTCTTGGCATAGTAGTCTACAGAGTCCATTAGAATAGTGAATAAAATGTCATACTTATTGAATCCTGTATCTTTGGCTAATATCTCTATGTATTTAGTCATTATAGGACTTACTTGAGCAAACATACCATTATAGGCTTTATAGGTCATACCTAAGTGCTTAAGCCTATCAGATATAAGGACATTATTACGCTTAAGCTTTAATGTAAGTTTATGCTTAAGGCTTAGTATGTAATTAGGTATATGGTTGTATTTATGGTATATATATTCACTAAGACTGTTTAAATATTCATTGTATACTTTTGAGTAATCACCTCTGTGTTCGTAGATATAATCACCTACCATCATGGCACTTGGTATCTTCTTACCTAGCATAAGCTGATTAAGGTGAGAATAAGGACTCTCATGGTATAGCCATTGGTAGAATGAAGGACTAAGGCTATTAGGGTAAATGAGTAAAGGCTCTCTAATGTCATTGTATAAATTATACACAGTTGAATAAAACCAATTAGCGAACTCTTGGTCTGATAGCACAGGAAGTAAATAGCCTATTAGTAGCTGTGACTTAATATGTGGGTTAGTGAAGCTAAGGTTTAACTCACAGAGCTGTTCTTCTGTGATGTTTAACTCTTTACATAACCTATCTCTTCCCCTGAACTTCTTACACAAATCACTGAGTGGATTTTGCCAATAGGTAAGCTGATGTACATCCACATGGTATGTCCTCTTCAGGAATTTCTTGATTTGTTTCTTCAAGTCCTGATTCACAAGGTCATTATCTTCAAAGTCTAAGGCTAAAAGGTACTCATCTTTCTTCACAAAGATTGTACCTCTTTCTTTTTTATCTCGGTTAAAGTACCAAATAATTTTTGTATCCATAAGACACCTCCACAGAAAGTATATCACACAGAGCAGAAAATGTCTATATTTTAGAGTGATATATTTTCGTATATGTATACTTTTGATGGTAATAATACTTAACTAATTATATATAACTATTAGGTATTAGTTATTAGGTATTATATAATTATTATTAAAGACTAATGTTTGCTGTGATATAAATTCGTATATGTACTTTTTTGATGGTAGTAATATAGCTTATTAACTAAATATATAACTATTAGATTATTAGGTATTAGACTAATTATATAATTATTAACTAGGACTAATACCAACAGAAAATGTTCGCAATCAAGTTGCAAACATTTTTTGGTGAATAATATTTTTAATATTGACACAGTGGAAGGTGAGTGGTATAATTTTTACATGGTTAAAGTTTTATCACTAGACCTATCTACAAAGAGTTCAGGCTTCTGTGTCTTAAACAATGGGAAAATCATTGACTATGGTACTATCACAAGCAATGAGGATAGTTATATTGACAGAGGACAGTACATGGCAGAATTTGTTAGACTTCTCTGTGAAAAGCATGGTCAATTCGATAAGGTCTTCATTGAGGAATTGAAAGTCATTTCCAACCAAAAGACACTTGTGATGCTTGGTATCGTTCAAGGAATGGTTATTAGAGAGCTTCGTAGTAGCACTGTGACTCTAGTACCTCCTACCGTTTGGAGAAAGCCTTATGGACTGAATGGTAAACGAGCTGAAGCTAAAAAGGAGGCTATAGCTCTTTGTGAAGATAAAGGTCTAACTGTCTCAAATGATGATGAGGCAGAAGCAATCCTTTTAGGTTTGTATGGTGTTGACAAAGTTTAGTTAGTGTGTTATACTTAACTAGTACGCTTTATGGTTGAAGCCATAAGAGGACACCTCCTTACAGTTCCTATGGGGAGTTATCTCCCCGTAGGTTTATGTACGTGTGATGAAGAGGCTTAACATATCGTTCTGCAAAAACGACATTTCGAGGGTTCAAATCCCTTCACGTACTTTGGTTAATAGGTATCACTCATGTGAATACTAAATGACGGTTAAATCCGTCATATACATCCTTCGTTCAATGGATAGGACAACGGACTTCTAATCCGTCAATACTGGTTCGACCCCAGTAGGGTGTATCTCTCTATTTAATATTTTTGGTTCACACTTATGCTTAATTTAAGAGGGTTGGATTCCTTCTGTGTGAGTATTATAATCTTGTGAAAGGAATGACTCATGGCAGTTAAGACTAAACTTTATTCAGAGACTATGAGAGAGCTTAGTGCTCTTGATGAAGACTCTTTAAGACTTTACCAAATGCGTTGGGGTTTAATTGATGTTGAGGAAGAACTAATCAACTCTGTAGGTTATCATGCCTATAGTCAAATCCCTCCATGTACACCAATAGCTAAAAATGCTATGCTTCAAATCATGGCTTCATTTGAGGATAGTGTTGAGCGTAAAGAATGGGCTGACCGTATTGAAGGCAAAGCTACACAAACTACAGTCAATGTCAACCATGACACTAAAGACGGTATTGAAGAGCTTAAGAACTACACTAAAGAGAAACTTGATGAACTCTTTGGAGATATGTAATGGCATCACACAGTCCAAAAGAAGATTTATTCAAAGAGCATTATGATGAAATAGTTAGTCTCCTAGAGGGGTTTGCAACATCTGTTGTGACTATGGGAGACTATCTTAGTGCTGAAGAAGCTCTAATTGATTACCTAATTGACACTTATTCCGAAGTGTTCATTGGAGAGATTGACTACATCTTGGATTCACTTGGTGTTGATATGACTCCACAAGAGACTATTGAAGTACGTAATGGAGTAAACACCACAAACTATGCTAGAAGTAACTATGCAAGGCTGAAAGAGATTTTTGAAGCTCATGCACAAGACTTAAGAGCTAAGGTTATTGACTCCACAGAGACAGTCAACATTGATGACTTGCTATCAGACTTCAGACACAAGCTAGATAGAATAGCTATGAGTGAAGTACAGATGCTTATTGAAAAGGCTTCTGTGGAAAGTGCTAAGTTATTTGAGATTGTCACTGAGAACTCAATACTAAAGACATGGAACTGTATTGGTGATTCTAAGACATGTCCTATATGTCTTGCTATGAATGGTACAACAATACCTGTCACAGAGAGCTTTTCTAATGTAGCACCTTCTGTGGATATTGCAGAAGACCTTAGTTATACTGGAGGAGATATTGTCTATGCACATCCAAGATGCAGATGTTGGGTCACTTACTCAAAAGCGTAAGGTCTTATCAAACAAAGAGAAGTTATCAATCCTTCTTGACCAGGTAACTCCTCAAGACCAACTTAAGGATGCTGTGAAAGGCAAAATACCTAAGCATTTCAAGAGGAATACCATTAGGGAAAGAGAAGGTTTTGAGAAAGAGCTTGAATATTACAAGCTTGGATTCACTACAGCCTTATCTGAGTTTAACCTAGAGCTATGGTGGTCACAAGCAGTACAGTTCGGAGCTTTCCTAAGTGGTAAGTACAAGACTGGTTACTGTGTGGCAACTCCTCGTTATGGTAAGTCTTTCCTCTGTGGTATTATGTCTAACCATTTTGCCTATGAGGGAGAGAACTGTTACGCTGTAGGTTCTACCCAAGAGTATTCAGGAATTATTATTCAACATGCCAGAGAGATTCTAGTAAACTCTCACCCTGATGTTAAAGCTATGTTATCCTTTGATGAAAAGGATGTCACAGCAGTAGACAAAAGGCTTAAGCGTGGTTTATCTTCATTCTCAAGTGAGGGATTCTCATTTAGGAATGGAGGAAAGCTAGAAGGTCTATCAGCAGGTTCAAACTTTACTGACCCCTCTAAAATCCATGTCATTGGTAGAGGAGGTAATATGTTTGGAGATGAAGCATCTGATATTTCTCCTGTTGCCCTTGGTCACATGGGTCGTAGAGAATTTGAGTCAGATGACGGTAGAAAGCTGATTATGTACCTAATCTCTAACCCTCGTTCACTTAACAACTTCTATGACTTCATGGTAAATGAGGACTTAGCAGATGATGAGTTTGTGATGTGGTTAGATGTGGTGACAGCAATGGAAGAGGGAAGTATTAAGTATACTAAAGACCAACTAATGAGGTCACAGTTTACTATTACTGAAGACTCCATTAGGGAAAACCTACTTTGTGAGTTCCCTACAGAGCGTTCTTCATTCTTTGACTCATCACCTGACATTCTAGATAGCTTTGACACTAGAGGCAAAGACCTTGACTTCTTTATCGGAGTCGATAGTGCCTATAAGGGTTCTGACAGTATTCAAGTTACTGTGTCTGTGGTTGACAAGAAAAACCACTTTACTGTAGTTGATACTAAAGACATTAAGCCTGCTGAGTGGATTGATGGTATAACAGCTATTGAGATAGTGAATAACATTGTCACACTAGCAAATAGGCTTAATGCTAAGGCTATTGGAATAGACGCAGGTGGAGGAGCACATATTGTTCAACCACTCAAGATGAGAAGACTATCAGGACAGCTTAAATGTCCTGTGTATGACATTAACTTTGGAGGTAAGCCTACAGAGATTAAGGTCATTGCAAAAGACCCTAGTGCTGAATATGCCTATAACAGAAGAGCAGAGATGCACCTAATGTTAAGAGGTATGATGGAAGCACAAAGGGTATCATTTGTGAGAAAAGTTTGGGATGGTATTAGCAGACAGATGTCATTTGTTTCTGAGATTCAGAAGCCTGAAGACAGACTTGTTAAAATCAGACCTAAATCTGAAATCAAGAAATTACTTAAACATTCACCTGATGAACTGGATAGTGTATTACTATCTCTTCATGTGGCTGAACTATTTTACCTTGGAGGTAGCTAATGAGCTGTGGCAAATGTCGAAAAGATGAGTGTGGTGGCGATTGTGCTATGGATAGGTATTTTAATGCAGAATATAAGGATAGACTAGTCTTCCAAAGTTCAGGGTTCAGAGGAACTCCTGTAGGTGAAAACCTAGAAGATATTGAAAGACTTGCTTTAGACCTTCCTGATGTTGATTACATTTTGGATAACATTGTGAACTATATGTTTACAAACTACTTGACTACTGAGAATTTTGACAAAGATAAGCAATTAAGGGATTACTTATATAGTCTTAACTTCAATGGTCAACGTAACTATGATGTATTGAAACAAGTAGCGAAGGGTTATCGTAAGTATGGTTACTATGGTCTATTGAACACAGGTGAAGGTCTAGTAGGAGTTCATCCAAAAGACATTTTAGCTTGTGTGATTGACTACCCTAAGAAACCAGTCCTTAGACAGACATTAACTTACTTAATCAAGAACACAAACACTTTCATCACACCTTATGATAGAAAGACTGGTAACAATAGACCAGTAACAGACTATTCAGCAGATGATATTCAGAAGATTCTAGAGAATCCTGACGAGTACAAGAATGAGGTCTTAGTTGTAACAGACAAAGAGTTCGCTTGTGTTCGTATTGATACTTCTCAAGTATTCTGTATGTCACCTTTGCTTAAGGATAGAAAGCGTGTTGAGCTTATCTTGAATATTCTCAACCGTATGAACTATGATATTTCTCGTAATGGTATTGGTACTATTGCCTTGCAAGCTAAGGATACTCTTGAAGAGCAGATTGAAGAGAGTGTTGAGCAAGGTACATCATTTAGCAGTGGAGAACTACTTGATATGGGTAGAACTGCTAAGGGTGAAAGAACCAAGAAAATTATTGAGGATATGAACGCATTTGCAGAAAAACTTTCTGAAACTGAGTTCAATGATGCTATCGTATATTCAGGAAATTTCCAAAACTTAGAACAACTTGAACGTGATACTAAGGCAACAGACTTCCTTGACTACTTGTCACAGTATGTTCCTGCTATCATCTGTCAAATGTTTGGAGTTCCTGCAAGACTATTTGACTTGAACAAAACTGTGTCTAACATTGGTACTTATAGCATTATTGACAATGCTATGAAGAACACAATTATTCCAATGCGTGACCACTTTATTGGTCAAGTAGTGCATATTCTTCAACATGCTTCAGGGTTGTCTGAGCATATCAAGTTTGATAGTTATGAGTTCACAAACAACTATAACTACAACAATGACCTTTACATCCTAGATGTTTATGATAGATTGAAGAGTATTGACAATAAGATGGCAGAAGCGTACCTTAAGAAAAACTTAATTGTATAGGAGAAGAGATGTCTAATAAGATTTTATCCATTGAGGAGTTGTCAAAACTGCAAAATAGTTTTGTAGAAGCAACTCAAACACAAGAGCCAGTAGCTATTCAAACAGCAACATCTTCTGTTGTGAATGGAGATAGCACTAAGATTGGTTCTGCATCACCTAAAGACTACACAGTTACTTTATGGTTACCTATTATTGGTAAAGCACCAGAAGGAGCTGAGATTGTTCAAGATGGTCATGCTTATGTACAAGAAATTTCAGCTAAGTCTAAGTATATTACTCCACGTATTGCACGTAAAGTCCGTAACTATGCTTCAATTATCTCAATGGCATTTACAGACTTCCAAGAGAATGGTGATACTGAGATTTACACTCCTGAAGACTTGTTCAAGGTCTATGAAGTGTTTGATGACAATGTTATTGATGCTTGTGAGAAGCTAGTAGGTGAAGTTTTGGGTATTCCTGAACACTTGACTGAGTATATCACAGATGTATCACTAATGACTAACTGTGCTAAGATTCTGAGAGAAAACCCTTCGTTTTTTCAAATTGATTAGTTACCTTGTTAGGTATAATTGGGGATTAGTCCAAGGTAAGGTTAAGCCTGTAGAAGAATACAAAGGTTTAGCATATCAGGACATGGTAAACATTGAGCTTGATGATGTTGAGGAAATGGTTCTCACACTGTGCAAAGAGTACAACATGCAGTACCATTATGTTATGGATAGCATGTACTACTCTGATGTAACAGTCATCTATGCTAAGTTGGCTAATGAGAAGTCATTCAGCTCTTACAATGATTACCTTAATCTAGATGAGGAAGCTAAAGGTAAGTTTGTAACTGACTTTGGTAAACCTAAACCATATATCTATCAAGTGTTAAATGCAGATACTCAAAGAGTAAATATAGAAGACAACAAAGACGGACTAAAAGGTATGTACCGTCATGGAGGAACTTTAGATGACTGAAATTATTACTGATGTTTTAGGCTTTCTTGATGAGAAGCGTAAAAATATCCAACCTGAGTATGTTAGAGCAGGTAAGCCTGTTTATACTCTACGTAAATATGCAGACTTGACTGACTTAGATGCAGAAGTGCTTATCAATGGTGGAGTTGAAAACGTAGCACAGAAAATTCCTATCATTGGACGAAGTGGTAATATGCTTCGTACTCCTAGAACTTCTTATGCTGTGAACGTAGATGTAGCCTTTGACAATCGTGTTAAAGTGTCTACACAAACAACTGAAGATGGAAAAGAGGAAAAGGTTTACACATTCGTAGTAGACCAACGTGCATTGATGGAACAGTCTTCAGGACATCTTTATGCTAACTACGTTGTAGGATATGTAGTTGGTAAAGGTAAAGGTAAGGGAGCTAAACCTGAAGTACGTGGAGTTGTTCACGTAAAAGAAGATGAGTTCCTTAACGACTTTGATACTACCTTTGATACTCAAGCAATGGAAGAAATCATGGAACTTATCAACAAGTACCGTCTTGAAAATGGTACAGCTAAAGTTCTAAGTAATATTGAATTTTAACTTTATGGTATGAGAGTTGCTAAACTCTCTTTTTTTGTTATACTATTATTAGAACATTCGATGAAAGGAGCACATAGATGGCTACAATTAAAGTTCCAGAGATGAATTTGAAAGTAGAAGTTGCTGATGAAACTTTAAACTTTAAATCACCTCTAGCTGAAACAATTCTTGCTCAACTACGTAAAGTTGTTGTAGGTCAAGAACAGATTCAATACTTTGATGTCACAGACAAGAAATTCAAGTCATTTACCTACTGCTGTGGGGATAAATATGAATTTAACTACACTACTAAAGATGTTAAACTCAAAGAGACTGAAGTTGATTGCTATGGCTTCCCTATTACATACGCAGGAGACAAATAATGGACGTTAAGGAAGTTGGGAAAACTTACCAACAGCACCTTAAAGAAGTTCGTGCCAAGCAGTTTGGTTATGAGAAAGAAGTTATTTCTCCTATTACTGAAGGTACGAAAGTGAAGGTGTCTGAATAATGAGTAAGTTTCGTGTAGCTCGCTTTCTTAACAGAGATTTGGTAGTTCGTGTGAACTTCTTAAATGATAAGGGTATTATTCAAAACCAACGTAAGTATATTGAGTTCTACCCAGGCAATGATAGTGAGAATGATGGTTGGTATGAGACTACTGACCAAGTTCTCATTGAAAGCTTGAAAGAAGCTACAGAACAACTACCTTACTCTCCTGAGACTGAAGCAGGACTCAAGAAGGACAATGTTAAGTATGAATATGCTTATTGTGCTTCCTGTGGAGGTAAGAAAGTGAGAAAGCTTAAATATAATCTGTTTGAGGTGGAGGAGTAATGCCAGTTAAGACAAAGATTGCAGAGCAAATCATGTCTGAGATTGACACTTACCTACAAAAGAAAGATGACCTAGACATGATTATGAACCTCTCTCATAACAAAAAAGAGAGAGAACAGTTATCTGTAGATAAAGTGGAAAATTCTGAGGGTTACATGACCTTGTTATCAGAAGGCTCTGTGCTTTATCAAGATGACACAATTCGTTTGTATATCTGCAAAGGTACACTTAAAAAATGGTATGACAGCATTGATGGTTCTTTTGAGGGTTATGTATCTACAGGTCACAGAGACCTTAATTCATACCCTGTGAGAGAAGGTTATTTCAGAAAGTCAGACCTTAAGCTAGTAGAGGATTCCAATGGAAGATATGACCTACTAGTTAAACCACATGTAAACCTTGAGCTTAGTAATGTAAAAGACCTTATCATTCAAGATGAGCCTTTTGCTATTTCATCTGAGTTCTTGTGGTATGCTAAAGAAATTGAAGATGCTGACATTGAAGAGTATGCTAAATTAGTTGTCTACAATGTTGAACATGGTGGTGGTATTGATGTACCTATAACAGATACCATTGAAATTACTGGATTCTCCTTTGTGGGTAATCCTGGTAATGCAAAGAGTGGAGGCTATGAGCCTTCATTACTAGTAAGAAATGAGGAAGAATACTTGAACAGAAAAGAAGTTCTAGATAAGGTTCTTGCACATCTTTCTACACAAGCTGAGGAAGTTGTAGAAACTCCTGAAGTTGAAGCTACTGAAGAAGTAGTTGAAGAAGTTGCTGTTGAACCAGTAGAAGAAGCTGTTGAAGAAGCAGTAGAAGCTACTGAGGAAGTTGCTGAAGAACCTACAGTAGAAGAAGATGCTTTGACTAAAGCTATTGCAACTATTGAAGCTCTTACAGCAGAAAGAGACAGCCTTCAAGTAGAAAATGCAGAATTAAAAGCACAACTCTCAGCTAGAGAAGCTGAAGAGCAGAAAATTGATGAAAAGTTCCAAAAGCTAAGTGCGTTGCTCGAAAAGGCTAACCCTTCTGTGGAACAAACACAACCAAAACAAGAAGAAGTTAAAGCGAACCGTTTCGGTAGAGTTCGCTTTGGAGGATAATATAGTGGCTGAAACAAATTTTGATATTCTTTTGGGTGAAGCTATTGATAACTTGTATGAGCGTACTAAAGCTCAACTTGCTAACAAAGCAAACCTTACCAATGAGGATGGTAAAATTCCATTCGGTATCTCTCGTGACTGGTCTAAAGCAGTACCTTCACTCCGTGAAGTTGGTATGGGAGATGAACTTGTAAACGACATTCTTAAACGTTTTGAGCAATCAAGCTTTGGTGCTTTGAGACAAGCTAAAAATGGTGACTGGATTATGGAAGGTCTTACATGGGGAACTAAAGCTCCTGACTTTGCCAATGACACATCTGATGCCTGCTGTTTCACTGAGAAATTCACTATGCAAGCTACAGGTGATGCTACACCAGTACGTTACCTATGTTTCAAGGACTGTGAAACTCGTCTTGACCGTTTGATGAAAGATAAAATGCACTTTAAACAAGGTGACCTTATCAACATCTTCCAACGTTTGGGTATGTCTTATGAAGAAGCTGAGCAATTCATGGCATGGTACACATTTGCCTTTATCGTTCAACGTCATATCGTTCAAGGTATGTTGAACTTCCAAGGTCAAGGGCTTCGTCCTTTCGCAGGTGTGGCTGAAATGATGTCTCACCCAGGTGTAACTCCTATTGATGCTTCAGGTTCAGTTATCGGTGCTTTCCGTCAAGTAGCTTGCTACCTTGATGTATTGGATAACCAATCAGCACGTTACAAGATTTATGTACACCCATTGACTCTTCGTGGAATCAAGGCTGAAATCGTACCAGGTAAAGATGGTAAACTTCCTCAAGGTTGGGCTGTAAATGGTGAATCAATCACATTCAAAGGTATTCCTTTCGGTGTGTCTTACCACTTGCCATTTGACCTTGAAGAAACAATGACTGGTGAGGCTTACGTAATTGACCTTGCTAGAGTAGAAGCATTGACACAATATGACTTGTTCATTCCTCAATCAGCTATCTACACTCAACGTACAGAAGACACAACTAAACCAGGATGTGAAGTAATCTGTGACAAGTATGAAAACTTCGGTTTGGTACACACTAACTCACACATTTCACACTTGCTTGTGGCAAACATTCCACTTGAGCAATCATGTCCTGCTGTAGTATTTGAACGTATTCAAGGTCTTCTTACAGGTCTTAACCCATTCCCTATGGCAACAATTCCTGCTAAATAAGGAGAAACACTATGCAACCTGAATTGGAGTTGATTAGAATAACTGAGAAACTTCAAGAGCGTTGTGGATGTTTTGACTGTGATGATGGAGCAACCATGCAAAAGTACATGGAGAGTTTTCTCCGTGTACTTGCTAGGTTGTTTTGTTGGACTGACGGTGAGTGTGACACTATCCTAAGAGCACAAAGACATGAAGTAATTCCAATTACACAATTTGAAATGTGTGGTTGTGATGCTATGGTTGAGATTAAGCCATACTACTACAAAGGCTTTGACCCTACTACTTTAAAAGTGTATTTACACAAAAGAAAAGGTCTAGAGCGTGAAGAGTACGAGCTTGATACTACCAAGTGGAATTGGTCTTTTGTGGATGGTACAATTCTAATCAACGTTACAGATGAGCTTAGTCCTTGCTGTAGGTGTTGTGACCCTTGCTCTTGTGAGGCAGAGTATAAAATCATTCTTGACTATGAAGCAGGATATACTCATAAGACACTACCTGATTGTGTCTATGATGCTATGTGCCACTTCCTAAGCATCTTTATTGCTAGTCAGAATGACTGTGGTACTCTAGATGAATGTGCTAATATGGATAGACTAGCAGTAGGAGCAGTTCTTAAACAAAAATCTGTCGATTATATTGTTAGAGAATGGACTATTGACTACGGAAGCATTGATAGGTTTTACGTGAAACTTATCAATACATGGTCTATCAAGACACTCAGTTCATTATCATTGTGTAAGAAGAGTTACACAGACAATATGTACTTAGCTATTGGGAGGAGAAAATGCTAGTAAAATTCAAAGGAGAGCGTAAACGTGAATCACGTTCTTACGGATGCTCTAAGTGTGGTACTGGTCGCTCTATCAATGGTGTTGAAACTTATTCAACTGTGTACCGTACATACTATGAAGGTAGACTATATGTTTTCATGAAAGACAAAGTTTACCCTGTAGATGAAATTCTAGGAGGTTATCTCATTAACCTTAAGTACACAGATAATGAGGGTAACATCCAAAACACTTTTGAAGAAGTGCCTGATAACACTACATCTACTTATGTTCCAGATAACAAGGATAAAGAGTTTGAGATTGAGACTAAAGAGGAAACTCCTAAAGTCGAAGAAACTCCAAAGGAAACTGAGCCTCCTAAAGTTGAGGAAACTCCTAAACCTGTAGAACCTAAAGTAGAAGAGCCTACAGTAAATAACGCTGTCGTAAATGAAGGTGTGCCTGAAGAAGAGAATTAAAGGTAGGTGATATAATGAGCTTACCTTGGAATAACAGAGAAATTCTTGTACTTAGGCAAGGAACTGCTGTACCTACTTATGATGAAAACAGCAGACAAATAATGAAATGTTTGTGGGAAGAAGTAGAACATCTTAAATGTGTAGACCATATGCCTACATCAAGAGGTTCTGAAAGTGATGCTACAACTACTCATGGTCTTGAAGGTTCAAGGCAGTTAGAGACTTTCTACTTCTCACTACATAATCAATCTCACGCTTGTGATTTTGATATTAAGCATGGTTACTACATCATGCAAAGAATATCTACAAGATGTAATAGGTTTGATTGTCCTGAAGATGCAGGATACCTATTTTGGAAAGTTGTAGCTTGTAGAACTTATGAAATTTTGCCAGGTTGTTGGGATATTAAGATGACAGGTGAAAGGCTTATTCCTCGTGAGTCTGAACAGCTTATCCTTGAGTGTGCTCCTTATGTTAAGCAATTACAGGGGGTGATTACTCGTGACCACGACTGACATTCATAACTGGAAGGGTATTGAGTTCTCAAAGGAATTTGTTGACTTTACTGTTACAGGTATGCTAGAGGCTAAAGCCACAGGTTCAGTACAGACTGGACGGATGGTTAGGTCTATCAAGATGAAGAAAATAGCAGATGGTTTTTCTGTGTATAGTGATAGGTCAGATTTTCCTCCTACAAGTAAGGGGAAAGAACGATACTACACACACGTTTACCACGAAAGAGGTTATCCTAGATACCCTGCTTTCCCATTCATCTTCATAGCATTTGATACTGTAGGTGAAAGTGACCAACTTGTAAACTCTACAAGTGGATTCTTTGGGATTTATAAGGCTCTAAGACCTTCAGGAAGAAGAGGAGCTGGAACAGCTAGATATAATTCTAGTGATACAGCTAGTGCTAGGGAATACTTAGTTGCACAAGGGAGAAAGAATAAAGTTAAGATACCAAGGAGAGTAGCTAGATGATTAGTGCTGTGTATATAAACATTAAGAAATGGCTACAGATGTATGGTTCAGGAGTCTTAGACTACTTTATTCAACCTGATAACCCTGATGAGCTAGACCCTAGAAAAAGGTATAACAACTTTGATGAACAGTTCAATAAGCACGTAGGAACATCAGAACACTTCCAATTAAACCAGGGAGTTGAGTTTCCTTTCCTCGCTATTGATATTGCTTGTGATAATAGTTCAAAATGCTTCTCAAAACTCTATGTAAACTTCTCTGTGTATTATTCACCTGTAACTCCTCCTACTGGAAGAGTATGTATTGAGAATACACCTGAAGGTAAGCTAGAGTATAGAGAAGAAGTGCATTGTCAAATCAAGAATATGCTTGTGCATCAAGTACAAACACCTAGAGGCATCCAAAGAAAAACATTCGCTCAAGATGTAGCCTCATTAGATGGATGGTACTTACCTATTAGAGTTAAAGTAACTGATATAGGTTGTCCTGAAGACTTCTCTAATGAGCTTGTAGATGAAGTTGAGATGTTCTCATTCCCTGCTACATTATCTATATTCACTTGTATGTAAAGGAGTCATTATGGCTGTAGAACAACCATTAAACCTCAATGCGTTTTTCATGTCTCGTAATGAGATTGCTAATCGTCATGGAGGAAAGCTAGAGCTTCAAGCTGTATCTCGTGTTCGTGAACACATGGTAGAGGAAAGCTCAAAGAGAAAACCAGTTAATACACCATCAGAAGATGGAAATAAACAAAATGCAAACCAAGGCAAAAAGGAGAAATAAATGTCTAATTGTTTTGTAGATATGTCACATCCTATGTATGGTTACAACACACAAGACAAGGATTCTAAAATCATTGTGTCAATCACAGAAGAAATCAGACCTTGTGTACGTTGGAAAGCAAGTAAACAGATTGCTATTCCTTCAGGAAGCCTAGTACAATATGTACGCAAAGATGTTCCTGAAGACCAACTTAACTGTAACCCTATTAAATGTTTGAACACAGGTACACTTTATGTAAATCCTGCTGATAAGAAAGCTTCTGCTAAGTATCAAGTTCGTGCTGATGCTGATGACTTCGCACTAGGATTTAACATGATTTACCTCAAATTACCTAAAGCAGGTAAATATGAGTTTAAAGCTATTGTGTCAGACTTCAAAGATGTAGCACAAGAAAATTCTTATGTATATACTTATGAGTTCAACACTTCTGCTCCAGGTTTTGTACTTCGTACTGTAGACCTTGCAGATTCTAAAGTTATGACTCAAACAGGTACAGGTTGGAAACCTTCTGACCATGGTATTGTTGTTACTTATGAAGTAACTTACAAAGGAGAAGATGAGCTTACAGGTCACATTGGATTCTCTTCTATCTCTGTTGTGAATGACCGTTCAGAGCTTCGTAAGTTCTCTAATGTGTTGTTGTCATGTTTGACATCATTCACTCATAATGTATCTGTGCCTGCTACTGATGCTCGTTGCTTCGGTAGACAGTATGACAAAGCTCAAGTAGAAATTACTAAAGAGATTACAGCTACTACTACATCATGTAATGACTACTGGTTGAACCCACTTCAATCTATGTCTAAGAAAATGACTAGTGGTATCCCTGTTACAGATAGCTTCTTAGTTGAAGAAGTTACAATTTCAGGTAAACGTTATGGTTCACTTTTGATTCCTGACCTTTACTATGAAGACTGTAACACAATCACAATCTCATCAGACAAATGTGCTTGCACTTACTTGTCAAACATTCCATTGTCTACAGGTGTAGAACTTGAAGATGATGAGTTCATTGCTTTGACACAAGAGCATCACGGTTACGAAAGAGGAACAGTTCTTGTAAACCCAATGTATATTGGTGAAAAACTTCTTGTAACCTACAATGGTGAGCGTGATGTTGAGTTGATTGTTGCTAACGACAAGAGACTTAACAATACACACTTCAGAGTTACTCAAATGGTTGAGAATACTCGTGGTCTTAAAGAATACTATGTATTCAACAATGTATTGATTACTGAAAATTCTCGTGAGTTCTCTACTGAGGGAGAAATTACACTATCACTTTCATTCACTGTATCTCGTGATGAAAATGGTAACTTCTATGAAATCCGTAGAAACATTGAGGATGTAGCGTAACCGTAGGAGAAAAGTATGGCAGTCAGAACCATTAAGGTTGATATTACAGGTTTAAAGGAAATTGAAAAAGCCCAGAAGTCTGTGTCAGCTCTTAGGGATTCTGTGTTAGACTTTGAGAAGAAACTAGGAAAGATGGGTGGCAAGAATACTTCGCCACTCTCTTTTAATGTTAAGCTCATGTTTAATACGGATAAAGCCCTTAAAGATTATCTAGCACTTAAGAAACAGATTGAGGCTATCCCTATTCAAGTTAGCACTAAAAAGGGAACAGTTCAAGGAGGTACTACTCTAGATAGTGGTACTACTAGTGGTAGAAGAGAAAGAACATTCTCTGCTGACTACATTAAGGTTAAAGACCAAGATTACCAATCATGGAGAAACCTTCACAAAGCTATTCAAGATGTATCTAGTTCTACTTTTAGCTTATCATCTCAGATGATTAAATTGGGTGCAATTAACCCTGCTAAAGGTCTTTTAGGTGTGTTCAATAAAGTAAATAGCACTATCTTAGGTATCCAAGGAAACCTTATGGGTCTAGTGGGTAATAAGATTACAGGTGCTATTGGTACTGCTGTGCAATCTACTCTAGGTGCTGTTAGAGGTGGTATTGGTCAGCTTAAAGATGAAGCCAATAACCTTGGTGATGCTATGCAGGTTTACCGTATCAACATGCAAGCTCTTGGTTTTGATGAGAAAACAGTCAATAAATCAATCAAGCGTTTGGGTGATTATGGTAAATCAACTGTGTTTGATGCAACTGACTTGCTTGAACAGGCTTCTACCTATACTGCCTATGGAAGAAAAGATGCAGAGCAGATTGTAAAAGGTTATGCAGGACTTTTAGCACAGACTAAAAACCCTATTGAGGGTATGAAAACTGTAACAGAGCAAACCTCTCAAATGCTTGCCGCAGGTGTGCTTAACCAACAAGACTACAAGTTTATCCGACAAAGACTATCTGCCCTAGGAGCTTCTAGACTTAATGCTGAGTTACAAAAACTTGCTGAGTCTAAGGGTGCTGATTCAATCATTTCTGCTACAAAGAAAAGACTTATCTCAGCAGATGAATACCTTGATGTAGTCAATAAGTTAGGTAATGAAGATACCTTCCAAAACCTTGTAAACTCAATCATTACTCCTAGACAAGCTATTGCCAACTTGAAAGAAACATTGTCAAACCTCCTTGTGTTTGATGATATTGATGAAGAAGGTAATGCTAAGCCAGGAGCACTTAACCAAGTATATGTAGCAACTCGTGACTTTATCAAAGGTATCACAGAGATTGTTGGTACTGAGAAGTTCAAGGAATATGTCACTAGATTAGGCAATGCTATTGGAGGAACAATCAAGCAAGTAAACCAGTTTGGTTCTGCTTGGAAGTTGACTTTTAGTAAACAATTCACAGATAGTATTGAGAAGTTCTCTCAAGCCTTCAATGAAGGTGTTAAAGGTCTAGATGTAGGTACACAATTCTACAATGTAACTAAGTCATTCCTAGGTGTGCTAAACAACACAGGAAGACAGTTTGGTACTTTTGTTAGAGATATTGTGAAGAGTGGAGCAGAGCTAGTTGAAAGTCTAGCTAAGTTAGCATCTCAAGCTATTACTGGTGGAGCTCTAAGAGTATTATCAGGTATAGTAGATATTTACAACAATATTGCTAAACTTGCTGTGAACTCAGAAGCTATCCGTATTGTATCATCCTTATTCTTACAAGTTACAGATACCATAAATACTGTAGTTAAGTCTATTAACCCATCTAATGTAACTGCAATACTTACAGCTCTGAAAAGCTTTGTAGGAAGTGTAACATCTACTGTAGCTAAGATTGCAACTAAGACTAGTATCTTTAATGAATTGACGAACGTTGTTAAAGGTGTCTTAGAGGCTCTCTCAGACATTGTTTTACAAGTTGGTACATTTAGACCATCACAAGTAAATGGAGTGCTAGAGAGCTTGAGAAAAGCTATTTTGGGCATTGTAAACAGTCTTAAACCTTTAATTGTTGAATTAGGTAGAGGAGCACTCAATGTCCTAAGTTCTGCAAGTGGTCAAAACTTCTTCAGTGCCTTACAAGGATTCGTTAAATCTGTTGTGGAGATGATTAGGTCTATCCTAATCTCTATTGGAGGTTCTGTAGAAGGTGGACTTAAGTCTATCCTCAACTTCTTTACACTAATAGTGAACACAGCTTCATCTATTGCTAAAATTTTTGGAGGAATTGGTAAATACTTAATTGCAGGAGCATTAGTTACTAAGTTCTTAACATGGGCTACAAGCATCATCTACACGCTTTCTACTGTGGCTACAGCTATGAATACTGTTAGTGGTGGTAGAGTAAATCCTTTAGGTCTTGCAGGAGCTTTTGGTACTGATACACTAATGAGACAAGGTGTTACTTCTAGAGGATTAAACACTTCTGTAGCATATTCAGGAATGTCAAGAGTTGCTAGAAATGCACCTGCTAACAGTCCTTATGGTCTATCTAGAGTTGCTAGAAATAAAGCTAAAGTAGGTGGTTATGCTAAGGGTCTAGGTTTGTTAGGTGCACAGATTGCTGTTGACTCTATAAATGGAGCAGTACAGAACTCTGACTTTGGACAAGGTTGGAAAGATGCAGGTAATGTCCTTTCAAGTACAGCTTCATGGGCTTCTACTGGTGCATTGATTGGTAGTGTTGTTCCTGGACTAGGTACTGGACTAGGAGCAGGTATAGGAGCTTTAGTAGGATTAGGAGCAGGTTTGTTCGGTGTGTTCAATGACACTAAAGAACGTGAGAAGCTTAAATCTGAAGCTGAGAAACAAGCCAAAGATGAAGCTAAAGAGCTTTACCTTCAGAAAGCACAACAGTTAAGACAAATTGCTCAAGAGAATAAGGAGATTAGAAACCAATTCTTTAAAACACTAACAAAAGATAGTAGTATAGTTGACCAAATTGCAGGAGCAAACTCCTTAATTGAAGCTGTGAAGAATAATAGTGGAGGTACTATTACAACAGCCCTTAAAGAACTTGGAGTAGAGACTTCTAGGATTCCTCAGAATATCAATGATACCTTTGTGAAGGTAGGAGACCAAATTAGGTCATGGAAAGACCTTAAAGAAGAGACAGGGCTTAATGATGAACAACTCCTAAACTCACTCAAACTAGCTAAATCAGCTATTGGAGAGAAGTATCTAGAGCTTGTGGATGAAACTGGTCAGACTGTTATTCAGAAGATGGAGACACTCAATCCAGGTGAACAACATAGACAATCATCTAATACAGATACCTTTAAAGGTAAGTTAGGACAGATTGGTGCTAAACTCCAAGAAGGCAGAGAACTTATCTTCAAAGACATTTCTTCTATCACAGATGAACTTAAAGCTGTTATTGAAAGTAGCAGTTATGGTACTAGTGAAGAGAAAGCAAATGCCCTTAAGGAAATTCTTGAGAAAGCAGGCTTTGACACTACTAATTTTGTTAAGATGTCTATTAGTGATAGAATTGACAAAGTTAAAGCACTTGTGAGTGAGGGAGAACTATTAGGAGGTACTGCTGATACACAGTTTGCTAAAGTCAAAGAAGAAATTCAGACTAAGATTGCTGACTATGGAGATACTCTTGGTAATGTCCTTGGAAGAATTGGTAACACTCAATTAGATGAGTTTAACAATGCTCTTAAGGAAGCTGAAACAATCAAGAGTGAAGGTGGAGAGAAGGCTAATATTGCTAAGATTTTAGCATTTAAAGCATCTGTGGAAGAGATGATTAAGAAAGGTTATCTCAAAGCAGAGGAAGCTTCTGACATGTTCAAACTAGCAGGCATTGAGAATGTTGATGTTCAAGTAGCTAAAGATGGTTCTATAGAGTTCAAGAAATCTATAGATACACTAATCAAGACAGGTACTAAGAAAATCAATGATGGTATGACTGGAGTTAAAGAGGTAGATATTACTGAAATCAGAACAGAAGACCTATTCACAACTGCTCAAGCTCTTGCTGTTGTAGTAAGACAGCATATTGAATCAGCTATTTCTAAACTTAATGAGGCTATCAGTAAAGCTAAATCAGCAAATAATTGGGATGAAGTAGCTGACCTTGCAAATGAGAGAAACCTTTCTGAAAGCAAGATAAACAGCTCAATCAGGTATGCAGGAGGTATCATTCCTGAATACCACTCTGAAGGTCTTCCTGTAGGGATTAACTGGAAGAGAAGAGGTACTGATACTGTGCCTACAATGCTTACTCCTGGTGAGTATGTACTTCGTAAAAAGGCTGTTGATAGCCTAGGTACTAACTTCCTAAATAACCTTAACAAGTTTGGTGTAAATGCCTTGCAAAGTGTTGGTAAATCTACTATAATTAACAATATATATAACACAAATAATGCCAAAATAAGCCAAAATATTGACAACAAATCTCAATATCTAAATGGTATGTTTGGTGTGGATAAATTGATGAGGTATGTTTAATGACTAGATGTGATGAAAATTTCACAAAGCCTAAACGATACATCCAATTTAATGACCTAGTGTTCCTCGGTAGAAAATCTATTGATGAACAGA
>ERZ773007.37-NODE-37-length-60704-cov-4.239987_pt1 | contig 60704 bp, 63 predicted proteins | sample MGYA00580665_ERZ773007 | MGnify/ENA primary metagenome ERZ773007 (study PRJEB29015, sample SAMEA2738122) | human oral metagenome | biome: human oral; feature: human-associated habitat; material: saliva | place: China | collected 2167 ... | reverse complement strand
CTTTATAATTTATAATTTATGGAAGCCTAGAAATAGGTGGGAGGAAAAATAATGATAGAATATACAACATCACGCGCTTATGCGAGCGCACGTAAACAGCAAAAGACTGCTTACCGTAAGTCTTTCTGGGACGCAAACTCATTGATCGAACTCACTCCTAGTGAGTGGGCTAGCGAAAAGCTACTAGGAGAAGATAGTCTCTTTGATTTACGAGTGTCTAATGACACAATCAAGGGGAGAGAAAACCTTCCTAGATTAGATTACAAGCTAGGCTGGTTGCCAAACGGACATCGTTACCGTTTAGGTGCTAAAAAGAAACCAGTATCAAAGATTATGCCTTTCCAACCACGGAAAGACGATGACGATCTTCTGAGCGCAGAAGAATTCGAGCAGTTGCTATCGACACTTTAAAAAGTGTCCTGTTGTTAGTTTATTTATTTTAAAAGCCTAAAGATAGGTGAGGAGGAAAAATAATGAAAAAATATATTCGTGTTTATGATGTGAAGCCAGGTAATGGTTTTAATCTGGTAGAAGAAGCAGAAATAGATTCTTTGACACCAGAGCAGTTTGAGGAGTTGGCTTTGAAATACGCCAATAAAACATATCTGCACATTTATATTTACTTTGATGTGGACTCGTCTATGGGAACAGTTCCGGAAAAAACACCTTACAAATCTCGTAACTTTGACATCCCTTTTCATGAGATTGTCAGTAAAGTATTGGGTGAAGGTGAAACTGGTAATGTTTTTCGTCGAATCAAGTTAGCTCATACAAAATCTGGGCTTGAAAAAATCATGTCATCTTACAGATAGTAGTTGCAATATTGGACTACTGGGCAAAACGTGGCATCCACGTATTCTAATCAATTTTATAGAAACCTATTAAAATGATAGGTAGGAGGAAATTTTAATGTTTAATAAAGTTATTTTAATTGGGCGCACTACATCTGATGTTGAGTTGAAATATACTCCAACCAATGTTGCAGTTGCACAGGTCACACTTGCTGTAAACCGTTCTTTTAAGAATGCTAACGGCGATCGTGAAGCTGACTTTATCCGTCTTGTTATTTGGACCAAAACCGCAGAACTTTTTGCCGAATGGATTAAGAAAGGATATTTGGTTCAAGTTGAGGGAGAGTTACGAACTCGCTCTTATGATGATGACCACGGAAAACGTCAGTATGTTACTGAGGTTGTGGTTCAATCGTTTAACAACTTAGAACAAAAACGAGAAAAAAGTAACTCAGCTACCGCAGCTGCAAATCCTTTTGGAGAGGCTATGCCTTATCCTGATAACGATTTGCCTTTTTAATAATAATTTAGGAATAAAATAAAGAGATAGGTAACATCCTATCTCTTTACTTATGGAGGAAAATGGAAATATGGAAACTAAAATCATTGATCAACTTAAAGCTGACACGATTGAAACGATTGAAGAAAAAATCGCTTTAATCAAAAATGAAAGATTGGCCAGCATCTCGCAAGGTCAACTAGACCTGTTAAAGGTAACTAAAGCAAAATTATCAGACTACAAGGCATTATTGGATGATGTCGAATTTATCCTGAAGCATCAGTAATTGGAATTGCTTATGAGAATAACAGTTCCAACATTAACCGAAGAAACCTATTATCAAGACACATTTTATATGTCTAATAGTCGGTTTAAAGAATATATAGATTGTCCTTTGAGACAACAATCTATTGACTTAGGTTTTTGGAGAGGAAGGGAATCAACTAATGCACTGTTACTAGGAAATTATGTTCACTCTTATTTTGAGAGTGAACAGGCTCATGCTAAATTCCTAGAGGAAAATGGTTCAGAGTTGCTTTCTACAAGAGGGACTACAAAGGGCCAACTTAAAACCTCTTTCAAAATTGCTGATAAAATGATAAGGTCTTTGGAACAGGATGAACTATTCAATTTATTTTATCATGGTTCTGAGGACGACCTTGTTGAAAAGGAATCAATCCTTACTGGTGAGATTGCAGGGATCCCTTTCAAAGCTAAAGTTGATAGTCTAAACATTTCCAAAGGATACTTCGTTGATTTAAAAACGATGGAGTCTATCAGGAAAGAAACTTACTCACCAACCTTGCGTCAGTATACGAGGCAAGGGATCTACAACATAATTGAGTATAGGTATCACATGCAAATGTATATCTATCAGGAGTTGTTGAGGCAAAGATACGGATATGAACTTACTCCGTACATTGCTGCAGTGAGTAAAGAACCGATTCCGGATAAGGAAATAATTTGGATCACAGATGATATTCTTCTGAGTGGAAAAGAATTTTTTGAGGCCCATGTCGATAATATTCGAGATGTGTTTCTCAATCATACAACACCCCAAGGATGTGGGCATTGTGATTTTTGTTTGACTCATAAGAAGTTGACACGTTCAATAACATTGGACGAACTGATTTAATATGGAAGCCTATGGAAAATAGGTAGGAGGAAAAATATAATGGAAAATACTATTGCAACAACTACAACAAACTCTGATTTGCTTCAGCGCCTAATTGATGCTGAAGTAGCGCTTCGAGTTAAGAACGAAATGGACTCACTCAAGTCTATGGATACAGAAGCAGATAAAGGCGAATTGTACGAGGCTTTATCACGCGCACAGTCAAATTTTGACCAGGTTAAAAAGAGTGGGAAAGCAAATATTCCTACCAAATCTGGAGGGAACTATTCTTATAATTTCGCAAAATTGAGTGACGTGTTGGCTGCTACGGTACCAGCGCTAAATGCTGAGGGAATTTACTTTAGTCAAAACCCAAAACATTCATTTACAAATAATGGTGGGGCATTATTGACTATTGTGAGTACACTCAGTCATAAATCTGGGGCAACTCTTTCATATGAGAGCATCCCATTGTTCTACAATATGAATGATGCCAAACAGGCAGGTTCAGTAATGACGTATTTGCGTCGTTACAGCGCGTGCCAAATCTTGGGTATTGAGGGGGACGAGGACGATGATGCAAATGTGGCTATGGAGAGCAATTCTTCTTTTGGTCGCAACAGCAACCAAAACGGTCCAACTTCAGCTAAAAAACCAGCTAAAAAACAGCCCCCTAAAAAGCAAGAGCAAGATAGTCAGTCAGAAGCTTCAAGTACCCCTGTTTGTCCAATTAGTGACAAAGAAAAGGGGAATGTACCAGGTTCTACTGAGTCAGTTGAACCTAGTAAGATCGTAGAAAAAGAAGAAGTTAAATCAGATGAACAGTTGGATTCACAAATTGATGAAGGAATTGAAGAAGTAACTGAAATTCCAAAGGCTCCGGCAAGGGATATGGATGCCATCTTCCAATGTGGTTTGAATGCTGCTGAGGAATATGGTGCTACACCAGAACAACTTGACGAGTGGATCAACATGGACAGAGAAGCAGCTATTGATTCTATGTCTAATTTTGTTAGAAGTGCTATGGCATAATGTATGTAGGAAAGAAAGGCTACGCACGCGCGTGGTCTTTTGCTTTTAGAAAAAATAAGGAAGCCTATGGGAAATAGGTAGGAGGAAAATATGAATTATATTGAATTACAAACGGCTTTCTATCACTCTTTTGTAGAGTTGATGACTGTTTTGTTTTACGGCTGTGTACTATTTATGCTTGTCCGCAGTGTTCTTCGTAATCGGAAAATCTTTAAGATGGTATCTTTTATTGTTCTGATTATTCCCTTTTCACTATTGACGCTTACTATGTCTGTATTAGACTATATTCGTCATTAAAGGAAGGAGGGAAATATGACGGACTTGGAAAAGGCCAAATGGCTTAGGAAGAATTATCGAGAGTACGCTCTTGATTGGTATCTCTCAGACCACGCGCGTCTGAATGCTATCTTCAAGAAACAGTACCAAAAATACCTTTCTGCCTTAAATGCCCAACTTGTAGAACAGCAGCAGGCTGAACTCAATGAGATTGAGGAAAGAATGCGTTGTGTATACAGGGACTATTACGGTACCGACTATCTATCTGATAGTCGAATAGACCGTAGAGGGACTTTTGAAAGAGTACGGGAGATCAGTCATCTTTGGTCTCCTGCACCTGTTCATTAAAATAAGGATGTAGAGATGGAAAGACAAGAACAAATCGATTTAGTTTTCTACTTATGTCAAAGAAAAGGAATCTCTTATTACACGTTAGACTATAATTATGACGGTAAAGGTAGGGTGTTATTCTCAGCTTATAATGCAAAAGAAGTACCCATCATCCGTTACAGTTTATATTCTAATGAAATTAAGAGTTTGACAGCTCTTTTGGATGATATGCTTATTAAGCAAGCAGAAGAAAAGCATACTTTGATTTATAGAAAAGATAGAAAGTAAGAATGGGAAACCCAACTTTGGGTAGGAGGAAGAAACATGTTACACGTTGTGTATTTTAATAGCAAATATGTTACAGGGGAAGGAGCTATAAAAACTGCAAGGAGACGTTACAAAAAGTTGCTTGGAGCAGGTTTTAACGTCGATATGCACAAGCTCAACCAGGAAGATATGGCTAATTTTAAAAGACTTAAAATAAACCCATATTCTCAAAAGCATCAGGAAATGAATTGGCTGATCATCTATGATGATGAGACCGGCAAACACGTTACGAATGAAACAAAGGATATTTCAACAAATGATTTACCTTATTACTTTCGTTCTAGACGTGACCGTCGTCTTACTCTTGAGGTCGCTTTGGAAAGAGCTTATGCTTTAGGTTGCTAGTAACATTATTTGTATAAAATTAAAAATAACAGGAAAGAAAAACAGGAAATATCGGTTATTCAAAAAATGAGTATCCGAGTTCCTGTTTTTTTATGGAGGAAAATTAAATGGATAAGTTTACAGTAGAGGTAAAAGAGACACTTAGTCGTTCTGTAGAAGTGCAAGCAGACAACGCTTATGATGCTATTGCTCAAGCAGAGAATCAGTATCGATCTAAAGAGATTGCTTTAGACAACAAGATGGATTCCTCAGAAGTTACATTCACTCTAGGGAAGGATTCAATGGTATTGACAAAAAAGATTGAGCGCGTGCTTGTAGAGTGGCTGCCTAATTCCAAATATTTATTTGTTGGTAAAGATGGGAAACCTACGTATCAGCAATACTGGGATTATAATGACTATATCTCAACAAATATGTTTGAAGAGATAATGGAATTCGCTCAAAAAGACTTGTATAACTGGGATAAAGAAAACCCTTCTTTAGAGAATGCTATTCTTAGTTATGGTTGGGATAATTTCTGGTTTGAAGACTCTGCTGATATTGTTGACGGCAACGTTGCAATAGAGTTTTTCTTGGCCTATAAAGAGCTTTTTAGTATCTATGGTTTTGACTGTGTTTTTGATATTGAAGGAACACCAATTCTTGATAGCTTACGTGAAGTGATTATGGAGCACATTGATATTGATTACAATATTAAACAATTATTGAAGAACACAAGCAATCTGAATGCAACGCTGTTTTTTGATAGTGAATTGTTCTCGGATTTAGATGAAGCGTGGAATCCCAATTATGAGGATTTTGAAGATACTAATGACAATCGGAAAGAGTCGTTTATTGGTTGGCTTCTAAAAACTCAAGGTTATACCATTGAGGAACTTGTAGATGAAGAGAAACGCCTTAAGAATCCATTTTTAGATAAAGTGTGGTCAGAACTTTATGATTATCGTGATTTACTTGGTTTAGATGCAGTTGCGATTATTCCAGTTTCTTTAGATGATATATTTAATTATAAATTTAAAGGGAATGCTGTGATTAAGGCTGGGACAACATTTGGATTTTTCAATTCTTTTGTGGGTTCAGGGACAGGACTTGAAATTGAAATTGAGAAAGACATAGTTCTTGAGGATGAAATTTATCAGAAAACTTACCTTAACCCACGAGAACGTGGACAACGAGGGAATTGGACCGTTACAGATACCTATGGAAAACTTTATGGAATAAAAGGTGGTTTAGCCTTTCATAACGATGAGGCCTAAAATAGACCAGGAGGAAAATATGATTGAGGAAAAATTTTACAAAAACAATGTTGGACAAATGTTAGAAGTCTATATTGAACTTGACACAGAAACTTCTAATCCTATGGATCAGGATACCCCTTTGCATTTTAACACATGGAAACCATACTATTCTCTACAAAAAAGTAGCTATCATAGTTTGGAGCAATGGTTTAATGCACATGTTGGAGAGGATGCGTTTGAACAATTGAGACAAAATTCAGTTTCAATCCATGAAACGATGAAAGAATTTCTCAAAAAAATGTGTGACTCTTTAGAAGAAAAAAGTATCTTAGCTTTTCCTATTTTTTGTTATGACACGGATTTTGATGCTCCTCTTTGCTTTTTTACAGGATATGAGAGTAAAAATTTTGTTATAGACTTTGTAGGATTTGCTTGGGCAGGCCAGAACGAGTTAGAAAAAGAATATGGCAGTTTATGTATAACTGATGAAATTCGTGAAAAAGCCAAAAAATTTGTTCAAGAACATTTAAACTTATTCACACATTTTTGTAAAGGTGAAGTCTACGGTTATAATCTATATGATGCAGCTGGAGCTGAAATCGATGGTGGCAGCGGATTTATCGCTGACACTGAAAAAGATTTGCTTGAGGTTATCAAAGAGAACTTGCCGTGCTTTATCAAAGATAAAGATTTTGTAGAATTTATACCAGAAGAAGAACTAGCTTAATAATAGGCTATGTAGGAGAAAAAATGAAACTTAAAGATTTGTTGTCTAGATTTGAGAACAATGGCATTGTTTTGATTATCAATAAGCTATCTAATAATGTATCAGACAATGGTACAGTCAAAGATGAGGAAGTTATTTGGAATCATGAATTACACTCTAATAATGAGTTTAAACAATTCGGTGTTAATGCTAACTATATTTATTTGAAGAAGAATGATAAAAAGGTTCCTATGTGCTCTATTGGAGTCTTTAATCATTGGAATGAGTTCGGAATTAAACATAGTGATCTCGTACATATTCGATCGCTATTATCTTATCTGAATGTCTCTAACGATGTAGTACCTTTTGTGGAATTGTTTCGTTCTTTAATAAGTGAATACGGTAGTTGGGCCGACTATATCAAGGCAGTGATCCAGATTGAAAATGAGCAAGTACCATCAGAAATGATTGAAAAGGCCTATGACTTTTTCGTAGAAACTGATGATTGTACTCTTATTAGTCCTATGATTGACAAGTATATTGCTGAAGTTAGTTTAGAAGCAGAGGAAACAGTAGCATAACTACTGTATGGAGGAATTAAAAATGGTTAATTTACTTAAAGGAAGAAAAGACTTGGAGAAAGCACCAGCTTTACCAAAGTTTACAGCAAAGGACGACATACATAGCAAATTCAAGAAACTGGTGCGATATTATAACAAAGTTTTAGAAATCGGCGCAGTTGATTTGGAAAACGTTATCGAAGGCTTGGAAGGTGATTATCACCGGTATCTTAATAGACCAGAAAATTATTCTGGCTATAAATGTTATAAGCTTAGTGAAATTCCAGGAAATGCTTATTGTAATGTTGTAAATGTTCTTGAGAGTAGAGCGAAGATTGAAGAATTTGAGTTTGCAAGTGTCAAAGTTCTTATGGATAAAGAACAAGATCAAGTGTTTGCAATCGTACCTCGACTTGCTTTTTCAAAAGAGTCTAAATTTTATGGCATGCACAAAAAAACTGGCCATCATTTTGTAGGTTTCAACTCAGTAGGTTATGCCTTGCTTAAAAGCAAGATCGCTGAACTGAAACGAGAAAAAGGTTACGACTTTGAGAGAGCAGTTAATCATATTGCCTTTGTGGAGCATAATTTTGTTTTAAATCAGAAATATTCAAGACAAAGTAGTGCAACAATCGCTACTATCCAGACCGACAAGAAATACCAAGATGGCGAGTTGAATAAGAGTACAATCTTTAATCAACTAGGCTTTCGCAAGGTAGAGGTGGATACGCAGAAGTATGAGGGGAGAGAGTTTGATTACAACCTATTCAGGAAAGTTGAAGAGGACTTTGAAGAAATCTGTAACAAACTACCTCACGCATCTGCTCAACCAGAGTTGAAGTTTAGGAAGTTAGGTAAGCATAAGGCTACTGGTCTTTATGCACCATTCCTCAACATTCTTGCAGTGGACGTGCGTAACACTGAGAGCTTTATCCATGAATATGGTCACTACTTAGACTATAAGCATGATGGTAAGGAAAATTATTCTTTAAGAGATGATTTTGAGCATATTATTACTTCTTATAGCAATAATTTCAAAATCACCTTCAAAAAGAAAGAAGATGAACTCCTTACTCGTTTGATGAAAGCGAGCAAAGAGTCAGCTTCAGGTACTAGTGTTGTTTCGTTAGAGGAGAAGCGTTTGTCAGCAGAATTGAAACTATTGAAGAAATCTAACAAAATGTTTGACTACTTTACTACGCCAACAGAAATCTTTGCTAGAGGTTTCGAGTTGTGGGTATTTGAAACAATTACCTCAAACTCTTCATTACTGAAGAGTAAAGAAGAATACTCTAATCACATTGAGTATGTTTCTTTCAATGGGATCAAAGAAAGTCTATTCTCTTTCTTTGCGACAATCTTCCCAGAAGCAACAATCCAGATGAATAGCTTTGCAGCAAGCAGAACTATTCTCACACCTAAACGTGAATGGACGCTAGTTTCACCTACAAATGTGGGAGAACAAATGAGCCTATTCTAGTATAGGTTAGAGTAACAGGGTTTATCCTTGTTGCTCTTTTTTTATTATTTCTTTGCACAAATAGTTGCCTTATGGCATATATTTTGATATAATACTTATATAGAGAAAGGAAGAAGAAACGGCATTTGGAAAAAGTCGATAAACTTGATCTTGATAAATACCGTTTTATCAATGCGACTAATTTGGAGCATGATATTAAGTGCCATCTTAAAGGGTACAAGACAAAAAAAGTAGTATAACGGAAGTATAGAAAAGGGGGTAAATAAAATGTTACATCTAGTTCAAACTATAGAGGTTGAGGGGTTAAATGTTCAATCAAAAGAAGGCAATCATCTCTTTATTGATGGCTATGTAGGTTGTTATTCAGACTATGAAGGATGTACTTCTATGGAACATATTAAAGGCATGATAGAAGTCAGTGTAGAAGGAGATAAAATTAACTATATTTTATCAGAAGATTTAGAACAAATTAGTAGCGAATATGACGGTGTTGAGTGGGAAGATATAATTGTAGAATTGGAAGATACGCTGAGAACATGTTTTAGAATTGTTTTAGAGTAATTCATCTTCCAAAACTTAGATTGTTTGGATAATTTGGCAAAATATCCCATGATCACGCGCATCAATTAAGATGTTCCTTATTTTAAAAAACCATAATGTACTCTTTGAATTGTATCTTATATAAGAAAAGTGCATTTTTTTGTTTACAGTATGATTTATCGTTGATATAATGGGGTTATGGAGAAAATAGTTATAAAAAATAAAGAGAATATAAATCAGACCTTATTTGTTGATTTTTTTAAAAGTTCTAAAAACGATATTTTACCAGAAATTGATTTGAAATCTGACAATATCCCTAAAAAGAATTTTATAAACGAAATGAATTATGCCTATTTATTTGCATTTGATGGGAATAGTTACTTATCTGCAGAACAGTTAAGAAAACGTCAGGAAAAAGTTCTGGGAAGCTTTAAGGAAATATATCCTTTTACAGGATCAAGTATTGAAATCAGTAACTCCCCTTATAATTTCTTGCTTGTGGAGGTTAAGGAAGAATGTTTAATTCTAAGTAAATTTACTATCAATCTGGTTGCTTTTAGTGAGGATGAGGACGGAGAAGTAAAAAGTTATTTTCTGTTTAAAGAAAAGGATAAACATATTTTATTTTATGAAAGTCTTGATGTAATGTTTGTAAAAGATAAGCATTATAAACCTGTACGTCTAGGATTCGGTGGGATAGGGGCTACTGAAATGAAAGAAACAGTATTTAAAGGAATGCCGCTATTTTACCAAGTAGAGGATTTTGAAAGGGATAAGGTTAGAGATTGGCCAACAACTCTAACTTATGGCGATCTATTAAGAGCGCAGAGAGATTCGCTGAATAGAAAAGAACTATTACAAAAGCATTTAAAAAAGGCAAGTGACCTAGATGGAGTCATAAACTTCAACAAGTTTACAGTAACAGAAGTCTATACATTAGTAAAAGCAGCCACCGAGTTTGAAGAAAAAACTTTTATCAATTTTGTTAAGTGGTTTAGAGAAAAAGGAAGGTATATAAAGCTTTTTTCTTATATCCCATATAAATTTAAAAATTATCGTTCAGAGATAATGATTGCTTTTGTATTGGATTCAATAGGAGAAAGTGGAATTTATGAAGATGATGACATAGCTTTAGATGATACTTCTTATTATTTAGCGAGAGATTATATAAGAATGTGCAGAATGAGAAGAAGAAAGGTGAAAATTGATTTTTCATCAAGTAGAAAACTAGAAGAAAAGCATGATAAGCTATTTGCATCTATTGAAAACAAAAACTTAAAAGAAAGACACGGAAATTCAAAATTTGAAATATATGATGAATATCGTCCTTTGATAGAAGCTGTTAAAAAACATAGCAATCCTTTCAAATATCTCAAGAGACCGATTGACCTGGTAGTTGAAGGTAATAAGATGGGACATTGCGTCGGTTCTTATATTGGATCAGTAGAGGAGGGAGAGTGTGTTATTTTAACTGTTGATTTAGATGGTATTCATTATACTTTAGAAGTTAGCGCTGTTGTGAAAGACGAAGGATTAGTTGGATATCATTTGTGTCAAATGCAGAGCAAATATAATGGTGGTGTAAAAAATCCTGAGCATAGGAATCAAGTAATTACATTTCTTAACAATATTGATCTGAGTGTTAAAAAGAGGAAAAAGAAATAAGGACGTCGAGTTATCGAGGTTCTTTTTGCTTTTAGTGGATATGTGGAGTTTGATGCGCGTGTAGATATATAAAATGACAATTATTTTTGAAGCAATATTTGAAGAATTTGAATATTTTAATCAAAAATAATCAAAAAAATTAGACCTTTTACTTGCCGAACGGCAAGTATTTTGATATAATATAATCAAGATAAAGAAAGGGAGAACAAAGTTCTCACGGTAAAAAACAAAATGATGCGTTATTATATCGAAGATGCGAATAAACCGCTTTTAGAATTAGAAGTTGTAGGGACAGAAGGGAAGGAATGGCCTGAAGGTTTCAGAGAACCGACACTTCTGGAAAAATATGAGTTAGTAGAGAACTCAAATTTTTGGGATGACTTTGACCGCAGTTTTTATGAGGGAATCCTTGAAGAACTAGACATCGAATTTGACTTCACTGATGAAGATGCGAATTGGGATGCCACATGGGATGAAGTCACTAAAGCCATCGAGAGCTTAAAGAAAGCACAAGAAAGCAAATAAAAAAGAAAGGGAGAGTAAAAGGCTCTCATGGTAAAACAAAATGGTAACAAAACAAATTCTAGTTGAAGATATGACCGAGCAAGAAATTAGAGATATGTTCAATAAATATCGAGTTGCATCAATCAACTTTATTAAACCATATAAAGATAAGCTGATTGTGAATTTTGAATATCTTTGGGAACGCAACACAAAGAACTATCCTTATTTTAGTCGAACGCTTGATTACTTTCTTAAGGAAAGCAATAAAAAATATTTGCAACATTTGTATAATCGTCTGTGGACTGAAGCTGAACAAGAGAATTTTGGTGGCTCACGGATTCTATTTAAACTAGATGGTAAAAGTTATCAAATTGTAAGCAAAATAAATCTTCCTGATGGTGATTACATTCCGCTTTCACCAATTACAATTATTGATATTTTTGAAACAGATACATATTTAGTTGATAAGGAATATCAATTAACAGATGAAGAAGTTATGCAGGATATTTTTGGTCAGACAGAAAGTAATGTTGAACGACAGTTAAAAGAAGTACTAATTGGTATTTATGAAACAGACTACAAGGATGAACAAACATTTGAAGAATTCGCAGATGGCTGGGATTTTTGGATTGACAAAGACGGAGAGATCTTAGTAGAGGGGCGTGGCATGAAACCGATTGATGGAGTTGAAAAAATTGGATATGCTGATAATGGAGAAGTATATGCGTATTAACACATCGAAAATTGAGACAGTCTTGATGGATAAGACTGTCTCAGCCTATCGTCTAGCAAAAGAGATAGGCATACAAGAAAGCGCCATATCTCGTTTGAGAAATGGAAAGAAAGATTTTACTAAATTAAGCCTTGAGTTCGTTATGAGAGTTCAAGCATGGATCGATAAAAACGAGAAATGATGATTTGACATTTTTCGTTTTTTATTTTAGATACAAAAAACACTACGAGAGGAAAAATCGTAGTGTTTTTATATGTATGTAGGAGACACTGGGAAATAGAAGGAAAAAATAGAAATTTCCGCTTGGTGTCAATTAAATAGTCAAAGTTTCCAGAATGGAATATATGGAATATAGGGAGGTTCTGGATAAATACTTTGGGGAAAAATAATGAATTACTGTTGCTGTACTTGTTATCAAGTACAATTATAGTATATCAGATAACCTCAAAATGATGCAAATGAAATGTCGGTATTTTTTAACTTTTTTTAAAAAAGTTTTTTAATATCATAGCTTGCCTTTTTTAAAAGTAGTGGTTACAATATTAGTATGATGCAAAAAAATTACTATGATGAAAATATTCCGAAGAGCTATAAAGAAAAGATCATTGACTGGTTCGTTGATTTAAAAGAATTGGCCCTTTTTAGATATTTTCGTAAAAAGATATTATTTAGAAAGACTTTATTTGCTGGCATTTTGCTATTTAGCTGTGTTGCTTTAGTGGTGGGGGGAGTGACTTCTCCAAAACGTGTAACTTTTAAAGCAGAGCAACTAGATACCTCTAAGACATTCACGAATTCTAGTGGTAGCATGGAACTGGTAAATCAAAGATATTCCAAAGAAAATGGGATTGCCGTCCTAGAATTTGAAACTAAAGATGATACTAGTGTTATTGAAGAGGGAATTAAAGCTGAAAATCTGGAATGGCAACTCTTTTTCCCACCAACTGTAAAAGCGGAAAAAGCCGAGATGCAGGTAATCCCTTTGACAGAGAATAAGATTTCGGTAGTAATCAGGAATATACCTGCGAATTACGGTGTCTTTATTGTCCGGGCCACTAATAATACTCCTGTTGACAAAAGTGTTGATGTAAACTATAAGAGTTACAAGACCTATTTACAGGAGGAGAAGGGCAAGGAAGAAAAAGAAAAGGGGCAATCTAAGGAGCAGCAAGAGGAAGCAGATGATAATCCTAATTCCCTCGACTTCTATGTCACCTTGCAAAATAAAAAGTTAGTAGAGACAAGTATTCAGGACTTGACACGTGAAGAATTTGCTCTTTCGATTTTTAACTCAGAAATTGATTATCAGACAAGTCAAGTCACGCGCCTAGAAGATGCTATTAAAACTTTGAAGAATAGCTCAGTTAATGACAAAAAGTCCATAGACAATCTTACTAAAGAGGCCCAATACTCAATCGGAGAGGAACTGACACAAAAACAAGATCAGATCCGAACATTGATGAACAGCATCGATAGCAAAAATAAGCAGATAGATACTGCCGAAACAAGCATCAAAACGACAAAAGAAATCATTGCTAATCTACAAAAAAATGTGAAAGCAGTCCAGGAGGGAACATTCCAATTTAATGCGCCTGTCCGTTCCGTGTCTGCTAAAATTGACTAAATTCAGTCATCGCCTTATGGTTCTTTTCAGGGGTTCGACTCCCTTGAGGGCGATAGGGGTAGTAGCCCCCTAATACAATTTATAATCGTTTGATACGAATTATAGGATTGTCCTTTTCATAGAGGCTGGCAAGGTGTTGCCTTCGTTATCTCCAGTTACTTTCGAGAAAACACCTGCGGATTCTCAAACCGTATCGCCAAGGATATTTTGAGAAGCTAGCTACACTCATGTGTAGCTTTTTATCATGTCTTTACTATATGGATAATAAAATATAAAATAGTATTGAGAACTTTAAATGACCAGGTTAATTACAGAAAAGAAAGGAATAATCTGTATGACAGAAGATGAAAAAAAAGCAATCGAAAATCCACTCGAAGGAGGTTGGAGTGTTCCACGTGGATACTATTCGAAATTAAAATACTATGGGATCAATATCCAAAAAGGATTTATCTCCTTCGCGGCTTTTATGACCAGTTTACAATTACAGGAACGTGTCTTTCCTCATGAGCAAATTTTCCAATTCATATTATTTGTCATTTTGTTCAATATATTGGTTATCTATTTACTATTACCTACCAGAACTGGAGGGAACAACGCTAATGCCATCTGGTATTTCCTAACACACCGAAAGAAAACATATTATTGCATTGATTGCAATATATATCCTAAATTTAATGGTGGATTGCAAACGAAAAACCATGGTCGCTTCCGGAGGTAGAAATGTCTAACAAACAAATAACTAAAAACTCTAAAACTCCTTATCTTGATAAGTATACAGAGAATCTGACTGATAAGGTTAGAAGGAACATAGAGGATTTTGAAGCTTATGGCCGAGAAGATGAAATAAAGCAGATTTTTGTTTCTTTGATTAGATTACATAAGAACTCACCCACACTTGTTGGAGAAGCGGGGGTTGGGAAAACTCATATTGTAGAGGGAGCTTGTGCTTCAATTATAAGAAAGAAAAATATCCCCCCAGAATTTCACAATGTGAAAGTTCGTAGTTTATCTCTTAGTGCAATAACCTCTAAAACTAGAAATCGAAATGGTGATGAAGAAGACATCATTTCCAAAATGTACAATATCATCCAGGAACTAATCACTTATAAAGACGAAAATATTCTCTTTATTGACGAAGTTCATACAATCATGGGTACAGGAGCAACAGACCAGTCTACACTAGACGTGGCAAACCTATTGAAACCAGCCCTATCACGTGGGGATATTTATTTCATTTCAGCGACCACGCATAAAGAATTTCGTTTGATTGAAAAAGATGCTGCCATGGAACGTCGTCTCCAGCCTATCTTTGTTGAAGAGCCTGATAGAGAATCGGCTATTAAGATCATGTCTAAAGTTAAACAAAGACATGAACGTATTAGAGGTGTTAAGGTAACAGATGAAGCGATTGTTGCAACTGTTGACTTATCCACGCGCTATATGGCTGAGAAAAATCTGCCGGACAAGTCAATAGACTTACTAGATGAAGCTGTAGCAACTGCTTATCTGACTGGAAAAAAAATCATCACTTACAATGATATTGCTCATATAATTCATATTCATAAAGGAATTGATCTTGAAATTTTGCTACAGGATAGTAGGACAGAAAGAATCATTTTTGAAGATAAAATTTCTAGGGTTGTAAAAGGCCAAAATGAGGCTGTTAAGGCTATTGCTGATATAACTTATCGTAGTAAGAATGATAGACAAAATAAAAACAAGCCTTTAGGCTCTATACTATTCATGGGTACCACAGGGGTTGGGAAAACGGAGGCAGCTAAACAAGCAGCTTTAGCCATCTTTGGTTCGGAAGATATGTTGTCGCGTATCGACTGTTCGGAGTACAGCGATAAGACGGCAGTATCACGTTTGATTGGAACAAATACTGAAGAAGGGGCCTTAACTGAAAAGGTTAAACGTAGACCTTATCAAGTACTGCTCTTTGATGAAATTGAAAAAGGACATCCATCGCTCCAAAACTTACTTTTGCAGGTTTTAGATGCTGGTCGATTGACTGATGGAAGTGATAGATTAATCAACTTTAAGAACGTAGTGATCATCGTAACAACAAACGTAGGTCATGAAACGATTAAGCAGAAGTTCAGAACATTAAATAAAGGGCAGACATTTGAGAATCTAGACTCAGCAACAAGAAAGTCCTTTATGTCGAATATTAACGATGATCTAGAAATTTATTTTAGACCAGAATTTATCAATCGCTTTGACAAAAAAGTTGTCTTAAATATGCTGACGGGTGATGTCATTATGGATATTATCCGTTCTAAAATGGCTATTATAGAGAAAGATTGGGCTAAACGTGGTCTATTCATTAAATATGTTGGAGAAGAGGGGAAGGATGCGCGTGAGCTATTCTATGAGTATTTAAAAAATATTGGTACAGATGAAGAAAATGGTGCACGTCCTTTGGAACGTACTATTGAAGAAAAATTAGGTTATCCAATAGATCGACAGTTCTATTTTTTGAGAGATAAAGATACAGTTGAGTATACTGTTAAAGTCACTTTAACAGGAGAACCACCTAAAACAGAAGTTAAGGGAACCGGAGGAAAATATACTGCTAGAGACCGTCGAACAATAACTATAGAACTTATTCCAAGAAATTAAATTATCATGGTTTTACTTTTTCGCTATTTGAATGTAAAATAGTATATGTAAAAAAGAGAGGAAAAATATTTTATGAAAAAGAATTTTTTCAAAAAACTAACAACTACTACAAGTCTTTTGTTTTTGGCTACTGCGAATCAAATGGCCGTTTTAGCTGATTCAAAGAATCCCTTTGTAAAAACAGGTAAGGATATCAAAACTATTGGAGATGATGTTCAAACATTGGCCTACATTGTTGCTGGAGTTTGCTTTATTTTAGCAGGTGGTCTACTTATGTTGGGAGATACTGCGAAAAAGAAAGGTATTACTTGGCTTCCTTCAATCATTGCAGGATTGTTTGTAATTTCTCTTGCAGCTGCATTCGTTGGCTACATCAGAGGTTTGGGAGGATAATTTATGGCTAAAATCCAACCATTTGGATTTAAAGGTACAAAAAGGGTTTCAATTCAAGAACCCTTATTTCTTTATATTGAGTGGGGAAATATTACTCCAGATAATAACGAAGAATTAAAAGGAATTATTGATGAAATTGACCTTGACCTTTATCCAAACGATGTAAATAAAAGTATTGGAAAGAATTTTCCTTTCCTAACATTTCTCCAAGCAGAAAATTTGTTTAGTGAGATAAAAGATAATTTTCAACATTTCACGTTTAACGGTATCGCACTTGTATCACAAGTAAGTGGAAGTAAGTTATTGGGTGGGAAAGTTTCTTTTGGTAACGGTCCAAGAATAACACCATTTGTTATTGATGAACGATACGAGAATATAGTGATTTCTTTAATTTCAGAAACGCGACGTGATAAACGTTTCGAACAGTATTCTTTTGACGATTTAGCTAAGTATTTTTGTACAGTAGAGCCAAATTTGATGGATGTTTACAAAGATAGTCTAGGTATATCAGTTGCTGATTTACCCGTCTATCCACCCAGCAACTCAATAGAAGGGGAATTAGATAGAGATGGAGTATCCAGTATTGAAAGACCAACACCACAAACTGCCACCTCTAAATCAACTTCTAATAGTTATTCTGAACCTTATTTTTCAAATAATGAGGGGAGGAATAAGAATACCTTAATACTAGGAGCACTAGCATTAGTGGTGAGTGTTTTTGCGATTGGATTCTGTTCAGTTACATATAAAACTGTAAAAGACCAGGATCAAAAACTCAACTTTCTGTATGAAGAGTTAACAATGGTGAAAAAAGTGCAGGAAAACGAGCATGCTGTTGACATGGTTTCTAGGTATTTTATTACTTACTACTTTACTGGCAACAAAGAGGCTATAAAACCATATTTATCAAACGGTGATGCTAAATTCACACAGCCTGTAAAAGCACAAGTTACTAGTACAATCCTGGAAAAAATATCATTGAATGATGATGGGGAGACGTACAATGTTTCTTACGTTATAGGTCTTCGAGCAGAAAATTCAACAGTTTCATCAGAAAGAATTAGTTTCAATATAAAATCGGATGAACAATCACTTATGAAGTGGGTCGTAATCTCTGAACCATTAAGAGAGCCATTTTCATCTACTAACGGTAAGGAAAACTAGGAGGTGATTATTTGGCTGAAATTCCAACATATGAAATAGGTAGTGGTGTCATTAAGAATCTTAAGGAATTAACAACTTATTGGACTGCAAAGTATGGGTTTGATAAGATGTCTGCTCCAGATAAACAGGTTTGGAAAGATAACACAATATCCACAATAAAAACAATTGATTTTTATAATCAATGGAGTTTATATCTATCAGATACACTTCCTTTTCTCCACATGCTAAATGCTATTCCAGCGGCAATAATGAAGTTTTTCTACACAGTCTCTTCTTCGTTAGAAATCTTGTTATCCAAAATTTTTATACTATTCGGGTTATTTGATTATTTGAATGATCAATCAACATGGTTAGGAAAATTTTATTTTTGGGGCCGCTTTATAGGCATTGCTATATTTGTAGTTTTAGTGATTGCTCGAGTAACTCTTAGTTTTTTAGGAGGGTCATTTAGATATAAAGAATTTTTCAATAATTTGATTTTGATTAGTTTTGCTTTAAATGTATTACCTACAGCACTTGTTGCTTCCGGTAATTTAGTTGGTCAAGCTACTAAAACTTTAATGACTGCCAATGGAAGTCAAAATGTTGATTCATTATCTCTAACTCCGATACGAAGTAATACGGTGGATCTATTTCGAATAATTGATGAAGATTTTGATACTGATAAATTAAAATATGATCCAGATTCCAAATATATATTGAAGGACCCTGCGGATTTAAACGATATAACGGATAAGAATATCCTCTATACAAAGTTTGAATCATTTGTAGGAGCATCTACAGAAGAGTTGTTAAATTTCTATATCTACAAAGATGGAGATAAGAAAGAAAAACGTACTAGTTCTGATGACTACTATGGCGTTGCTACTCTTTTAACATCTGTAAAACAAATTGGCGAGACCAGGAAGAATGGTTCTAAACATTATGTAATTGCAGGGGTTGAGGTGTCTAGTATGTTCGGGGTAGATTTTTCGATTTTCTCTCCTGTATATCCTAGATATAATATTAACTACTTTACTGTTTTCATTCAGCAAATTATGTTAATTGCTCTTTTAGTCGGTTTATTAATCTCTATGATAATGACTATATTTAGAGTTACACTATCATCAGGAGTTGCTCCATTTGTAGCCTACACATCGGTAGAAGATAGTTCAAAATTTATGGAATTGCTACAATCAATATTCTCTGGTATTGCTGGTATTTTCTTTGAGATAGCTATTGTTCAGTTTTCTATGTGGTTTTTACGAAATGCTCAAACAGTTACGGTAGGAGCACAGACTATTTTTAATGATCTAGGGTTCATGAGTAGAACTTTATTAATAATAGCTCTCTACATTGCTACATTCTTAAGTGCTATTCAGGGTTCAGCAGCAATCAGTGCCTGGCTAGGTGTTTCAACAGGAAGCAAGAATGGATTGGCTACAGCACTTGGGGCAGGATATCTTGCACAACAAGGAATTAAACATGGGAAAAATGGGATCTTCGGACGAAGAAGTCCTATTACTGGCCAACGACATGGTGGCTTAATCAATAATACCAAAACTGCTGCTAGTTTTGCTGCAAGGGCTGGACGTAGTGGAGTAGATGGTGCTAAGGCTTTAGGTGGTTTTGCTGCACGTACTGCTGGTAGGGTTGCTGGTGGAGCAGCGAATGTCTATTCAGGAATGAAGAATTATAGTGCGAGTGGAGCATCAATCCAAAATGCTGCTGCTAGAACGGTTTTAGATAGGGCTAGTGTTGCAGGACACAATGCTCTAACTGCATCTAAAACAGGATTAAGAAATGCTCAACGAAATGTTAAGCGTGCAGCAAATAATGCTTGGAATACAGCTAAATCTCCAATAATGGATGGATATAAACAAACTAGAAATGCCTGGACCACGAAAAAAGTTCCTCCTCTCGAATCTAATAAGAGAGTTGGAAATACTTATAAAGTACCTCGTGATTTGGCTAATCAATACAGAGAAAATATCCAATCTTATCAACCAAAACCGTCTGAAAGCGGTATGAAACCAGTTAATACAACGCACTATAAAAAAGTTGGAGCTGGTACTCCTAAAAATTCTATTTCAGATTTATCACTTTCAAGTGGTGAAACTGAGGAATTCTAACTTATATAAAAGAGTTAGGCACGCGCCTAACTCTTTTATTATGTAGGTAATTTTTTTTGCTTTTTTTATAGAATATCTGTTATACTTAATCTAACAGATAGATTAATGACTTAGGAGGTATACTATGTTCAATAATTTGTATTTATTTTTTATTGATTATTTAAAAACATTGCTTACAAATCCAATTTTAAAGGGAATTGAATTGACTTTTTTTATACTGTTATGGCAAGTATTGGGTATTTTTTTAGTTTCATTTGTACGGGATATTTCTGAACCATTAAGAAAAAGAATGAATCTTGAAGTCAATTATTTTGCTTTATCCTTTGCAGCAGTAACCGGTTTATTCTTACCTCTATATTTAGCTTTGGCATTTGAATCAAATAAAATCCACAGTAGAGTTTTCAGAACAATAGCTATTTTTGGTTGTGCTGTTTTACTTTTGATTCCTTCATCTTTAATTTTGGGGGCTGGAGTTATTATTCCGGTCTATTCAATAATTATGTGGGGGCTTAATCTCTTAATTGGAATCTTACCCATTTTAGGTGCTCTTGCAATAATTATGCCAGTTGTATTTTTTGGAGGAATTCTTTCTATAGTTGGTATGGTGGTAGGACGTATTTAATAGTAAAGTCGCTTTTTTAAAGCGACTTTTTTTATCATAGCTTTACTATCTAACAAATACAGTATAAAATAGTATTATCTAAAAATAATGGAGAATAAGATGGACATTGACAAATCATTAAAAAGAAAGAAAAAGAAGAAAGATAAAACAGAGGTTGAGGAACAAGGTAGTCTCAGCTTAGTTGAAGGGGGACATAAACCTCGATACAAATATGACAAGAATTGGGAAAACAGAGATTTTCTTGACATTGTGAGAAGATTGAACTATAAGGCAATATTATTTAATATCCCTGGTGCTCCAATTGCACTTAGTAATGGATATGGATTCATCCAGATCCTTGAAATTAAAGGAAAGGATGTCGAGGTTCTTTCTATCTCCGAACAGATTGATACAATCTCAAGTTACATCCAATATCTTTCAGGTGCTATCTTTGACTTTACAGAACAAACAACGACACTTCCAACTGATACTACGACACAAATAGCGGAAAAGCGAATGATCCTAGATACAGTTATTCAGCAGCTTTTAAACCCTCACCTAGAAGAACGAAAAAAAGCGCAGTTAGAGTACAGACGCGATATTCTGATCCATAATATTATCATTGATGAAATCGTGGGGCGTGAGCAGTATAACACGGAGTTTTTCATCTGGATTTATGGACGCTCATTACAAGAGTTAGAATCTTATGTAAATTTATCAAATAGTCTTTCAATAGGCTTTAGACCAAGGCCGATTTCTATTGAGAAAAAAGAGCAGATTTTGAAACAGTATAATAATTTGAATGAAAGGGTATAAATTGATTTATGTTTTTAAGACGAAAAAGGGTTAATGGCTACATTAGAAAAGGGTATGACCTTAATTTTATCAGTAGGACTCAACCTCCTCTATTAAATTTTCAAGAAGACGATTCCTATATCAAAACAGGATTTGGGTATGTTTCAGTTTCTTATATTCCTAACAATGGCTATCCTGAAACCTTGCCTAACTATTGGGGCAGTCAGCTAGTCCAAATTCAAGATGCTACCGTATTTAGGCCAATCATTCATGCTTCGAATGAGGATGTTACGAAAGAAACTCAAGATGCTATTTCTAACCTTTCTCATTCGTCTAACCGTCACGATACGGGGGATTTGGAAGATAGTGGAGATATAGGAAAGTTGCTTGAATTAAAAGCCGCTGCAGATAACAACATTGTTACGAAAAAGGTGGGAACTAGTTTTTATATTTCTGCCGATACTCCTGAGTTATTGAAACAAAAAGAAAAAGAGATTCGGTCTAAATTAACTTCTTACAAGCTATTCCCTAGTCATGGAATGCTTGATGTAGAATATGATATGGTTTTTATTCCACCAAGCATTCATAGCAGTCTTCCTACAAGAAGAAAATACCAACCTATCCCGGTTACAACATTGGGAGCAGGTTATCCTTATGTTCACACAACTTTAATGGATAAACACGGTGTATTTTTAGGTTCTACTCGTACTGGAGGAGCGGTTTATTTTGACTTATTGCATAGAGATAGTGAACGATTGGCACCGACCATGATGATCGCCGGGCAAAATAATGTAGGTAAGGGGAAACTTCTTGCTAAGCAGTTAGATGCTTTATTTGCTAAAGGACATACGATGATCAATATTGATCTATCTGGCATTTTGAAAGACCTAACAAATAAGCAAGGAGGACTCCATATTGATATTGAGGACGGAGAAGGTGAGTACCATATCAATCCTCTTCATGTTATGGCCACACGTATTTTGGACGGCACGTTAAATACCAATCACATTAGAAGTTATAAAGTTCACAGAAATAAGTTGAAGGTGTTAGCTTGTATGAAGGATAATAGCCTTAAACAAACAGACCTTAACAACCTGACGAGAACAGTTGATAAACTATATAAAGACTTCGGATTGTGGGAATTAAGTGAGGCTGAACAGAAGAATGATGTCTTACATATTACTGATGTGTTAAACGAAGATTATCCTTTATTAGGGAATTTAGTTGATGCACTAGATGCAGACTGGAGAAGTGCTCAAAGTAAAGGTGCTGCAGGAAAAGCAAAAGCAGATAGTTATGAGAAATTAGTGTCCGCATTCCAAAGTATTTTGGAAGACTATCGATTCTTAAATAACCACTCACGTTTTTTTGATTTAGATGATGAAAAAGTAGTAACGTTTGACCTGTCATCCATTGATGATAAAACATTGCTTCATATTCAGCTTTATCAAATTCTTAGTATGGCAGCATCTTTGTCTGTTAAAAATGGTATTAAGAACAGAATGGATGAGGATATAGATGAGGACGAGGCGGTTAATCACTGTATCATTACTATTACAGGCGCTGACAAATTGTTTGACCCAACTCACGCGCAGTCTTTAACTTTTTTATCTGAAATGATTGAAGAGATTAGTAAGACAGATTCAGCATTTATTTTGGAGATTTCATCATTGGATAGAATTCTATCTTCAGCAAAATTAGATGATGTTAGTCCGTATATTTTAGCAACTCGAAACGTCTTCTCTCAAATTCGTTATCGCATTTTCTCCCAGCTAGATGTCATGGTCATTCCAAAATTGGCAGAGGCTCTACGAGGAGAAATGACGCCTTCAGAATTAGAAAGTCTTCGTTATCTTCAGTATGGCCAGTTCTTCTTAAATATTGCCAACGTCAGCAACTATTCATTTGAAATGCAGTTGTCGGCCAATGAAGATATTGCTTATTACAATGTACCATATGCAGAGAGTGCTAGGTATCATAAACTTAGATAAGAAAGGGAAATCATGGTAACTGCGTTAAACTTATATTTCAAATTACAGAAAAAATTACACAATACTAGAACATTGCATATCCTAAACTTATTAGCATTGTCTGGTCAAATTGGTTTTTTAGCTGGCGCCTTTCTCGCGTATTCGATTCATATGAGAGAATTGGTTGGGAGGTATGGTCTAAATATAGTCTTATTGGGCTTTATTCCTTACATTTTAGTTGGGTTTGTTGCAGCCACTGTGTTACTATTTTTAGGTAAGAAAAACCTTATTTTTTTGGTTGTCTTAATGATCCTTTCACCAACAGCTCTATTAACTGAATCAGGAATGAATGCTCTTACATTCTCCTTAATTGCTTATCTAATTCGAAGAATTGAGTTGGGGCATAGACGATTTATCGTTAGTGCAGTAGCAGGTTTTTCAGAAAAGTATTCTCCTCTTTATGAAAAACGTTTAGCGAATAAGCGGAAATATAAAGAATATGTTCAAGCGTACACTATCTTAGACTTTTTTGATGCTGATGATTTCATTTTACTTGATGAATGGGATGAGAAATATACAAATAAGAAATTGGGCGTCTATGAGCGTAAACTAACACGTACTTTCAAAATTAAGGGAGTGTGGGGAAAAGTAAAAGTAAGTGATGATCTCTTCATTGCACCCCAAAAGCGTTCTATCTTTACTAGACTAAGAAAAGGAGCTCGATATTTTGGTTAGAGAAAATGATTTTGATCCAAATGTAGAAGCTGAGCAAATCTCACAAAGTGATTACGCTGACTACTATGATGAATATTATGGTGAATTTGATGAGCAAGAAATTGAACGTGAATATCATCGAAAAAGATCGATGTTTTCAAGAGGACGTCTGTACGTTAATGATGTGAGAACAAACATTACCAATACAATCAACAGTGAAATTGATTTACAAAAAGAATATTATGCTGATAAAGAAAATGATGTTTTGTATTATCAGCAGCTTAACAGAAATAGAATATTCTATCGAAAACTAATTGGTGCTGTTTTAACTGGGGGAGTTATAGTTGGCTTATTATATCTATTTCTGATATTGCTACGGGGATAGATTTATGAAAAAATTAATAAAAATAAAGTTGATCATAGGGGCAACAGCGATATTATCTACTCTAGTTGCCCTTTTTATTGGATTGGTAATATTTGCTTCTATATTTTCAGCTTTAATAACATCTACCTCCCATCAATCAAATGATTGTAAACCAGGTAAAACTGGCCAAACTCAATATGAGACAACATCAGCGAACCAAACTATTGATTCGTTTATAAAAGAGCATGAGGAGGCGTATATTCTCTCGTGGAAAGCTGGTGGCTATTTACCGTCATTTTCAATTGCTCAGACTTACGTAGAGTATGGTTTTAACTTTACAAATCCATCTGGTACAAGCTTCTGGATGGCTCATAATATGGGTGGGGTTAAAACAGGCGGAAGTATTGATAATTTCCCTATAACATTAGCTACGTATGGGGTCGATTCAGTTGATTTATCTGGAACACGCCCGGGAACAAATGTTGGAGACTTTACAGGTGGAAACTATGCCTGGTTCAAGTCGTATGATGCAGGTATCGTGGCTAAAGCAGAGTTTATGGCTCACCAGACACTCTACGAAGGGGCAATCAATAATACTGATCCTCGTTCGATATCTAAGGCTATTGCACAAGGTGGTTGGGCCAGCGATCCATCTGCTTATGAAACTTCTTTAAATAACGCTTATGACACAATCGGTGCTCAGTATAAGTGGCTTGACGAGAAAGCTATTAAGAAACATGGGACCTCTCCATTTGTTAAGATAGGTCCTGTAAAAACTGAAGGTGATAGTGACGCTGCTAAAGCAGCATCTAGGAGTAGAAGAGACAAGTGTGGGAAGCGTTCTAAGAAGGTTTCTGATGGGGTTGGTAAGGTACCAAGTGATGTTAAAGTGAATGGATCTGGTTGGATACCAAGTGACTTACCAGCATCACTAAAAGAGTATATTATTGATCCACAAACTCTTGGATTAGAGTACAATAGTTCAACAGGTTGGGTTGAAAAATCTGGGGAATGTGTTGATTTAACTGTTAGTTTAGGGAATATTCTTTGGGGACATTCTGGAACAGTTATCGGTGATGGGAAAGACCAGGCAGGCGCGTGGGCTAAGATATTTGGAAATAGCACATCAACTAAACCAAGAAAAGGAGCAATTTTTTCTAGTATGGAAGAGCCTACCTATGGACATACTGGAATTGTCTGTCATGTATTTGAAGATGGCAGTTTCCTAGTTTGTGAACAAAATTATTCAGTAAGCGGTAATGCTGTAAAGAAACCAAATACTTATAGCTATCGTTTGCTTAGCGAAAGCGCTATTGCTGACAGAGGTTTTACATTTGCTTATGGAAATGAAGCAAACTTAAAACTATCAAAATAAACAAAAAACAGTGACATTTGTCGCTGTTTCATTTTTATCTATTTTATTATATAACTACTTTGAAGTGAGCAGCAACCTCTTTCAATAAAGTATTGACTTTATTGAAATCGTCAGCAGAAAAATCTTTTACAGTAAACTTTCTGCCGAAATCATCAAGTGATTGAAGTGTGTTTGTGTCAAAATTTTTGTTTCCGCTTAGCTTTTTAAGAAGTTTAGCATGATTTTTTTGTGCTTGATCACTAAACTCACGTAGTCTGAAATCTTGAGTATGTTCATCATGTTCAATCATAATTATAGCTTCTAAGATATAGGACTGGACTGAAATGCCATAACTGGCCTGTCTTACAAGTGCATCCTCAATTCGATCAATGATTTCTTTGGACGTTGTAATAATCTTCATTTTGTTTTACCATGAGAGCCTTTTACTCTCCCTTTCTTTATCTTAATTATATCAAAATACTTGCCATACGTCAACTATTTTTGTAAGTTTTTTATCGTCTAAACGATATTTAGCTTGATTTTATATCGCCAAAGCGTTATAATACAAATATAAACATAAAGAGAGGATGAAATGTAGTGGTAGTAATCACTTTAAAGGAAACACTATTAGAACATAAGATAACTCAGTCAGAGTTATCTAAGTTATCTGGTTTAAGACCTAACACTATTTCATCGTTACTTAATGGGAGCACGCGCATTGAGTTTGAAACGATAGATAAGATAGCAAAAGCATTGGGAATAAATGATATTAGTAAAATTATTTCTTTAGAAAATAGGGAGGACTAGAGAATGGATACAGATTTATTTGATATGGAAGAAGAAGTTGAAGTTAGTCAAGATGATTACAAACGTCTACGGGATACGGTAGAGGATCCAGATAATAATATTGACTTTGTTGTAACAGAGGAATTTCTTCAGCGAAAAAAAGAGGAATATTTAGAGCAGCAAAGACAAGATAAATTAAAAGCGAAACGTGATGAAGAATATCGTCAATATTCTTTAGGTATTGAAAACTTTATAAAATGGATGATTGGTGTATCACTGTTTTCTATTGGAGCAGTTGGTTACTTTTTATATAAGGATTACTTTTTCTTAACTTTTCAAGGTGGCATTACTGTTTCTGGGGAAACACAGTCTTTAGGGAAGGCTATTATTGATGTGATTTTTTCACTTTTCATCTGTTTCTTAGCTCCAGCTTTATTAGCTTGTTTTGTAATTGATAAGGAGGATTAGTTTATGTCAAAATTGAAATATATTTTTGTTACTTTATTTGTTATTTTGGGGCTTACTATGATAGCTATTATCTATATCCAGCATCTAAATAAAGAGCAGCCAAAACAAGTAGAAACTACACAAAGCAGCTCGGAGGAGCAAAGTAAAGTAGAACCATCGGAGAGAGTGGAAATCACTGAAGATGATAGAAACCATAACACAGCCTTGTCTTCTCTTGAAATGCCTGGGCACAAAGTAAAACCAGAGATAGAAAAAGAAGTGAAAGAAGCTTTTAAAGTTGTTATTAAAGAATGTAAAACAGCCAATATTCTAGAAATTGATTTTTCTATGGAGAAGCATTTAAAAATGGCAGATAAGGCCCCTATAAGATCCTTTGCAGTGTCATTCCAACAAAATGGATATGATGTAAACGTAGATGATATTGAAGTCTATGAATCTAAATCATCAGACGTAGTTCAGTTTATTGTTAAGTCCACTAAAAAAGGCGAAGACAGCATCTTTTGGGTTGGAAACTATAACACATTGGCTCACCAAGTTAGTATTTCTAATTATTACGGTGGTAAAGTAGGAAAGGCATTCGGGTGATTTATATGACTGTTTTATACTTATATCGTTCGCTGATTATTAAGGAAACTGAAAAAGCTATGTTGATCCGTTTCCCTAAAAAAAGCCGATACAATTACATGGCAACATGGATTCCTAAAAAGCGTATTGCGATAAAAAAAGCCGAGGATGGAGAGCTATTTTACAAGCTAGAGGTTAAACCGTTTTATACCTATGAAATCAGTTCGTTGAAGAACTCGCATGAAAGCTCAATCGTGATCACTGCGGAGCAATTTATTGAGATTTTTAAAGGTGTAGATAGCTATTCTCGAAAAGAATTAGATATCCAATCACCTGCAGATGAACAAGGGGAGCCCGATTATATTTCTTTGAAAGCTATCCGGGAATTAATATTTTCAGAGAATGTTGATACTGCAAAGTTGGCGCGTGATACAGGTATTTCTCGTCAGACACTTGTTTCATTGAATAAGAAAGAAAGACCTTTGTCTGGAGTGAAGTTAGATACGCTCATAAAGCTGCAAAAGTACATCCAATTAAAAGCAAGAAAGGGAGATAATGAGTAAAAAAGACCAGGAATTTTTGAAACAGTTATATCAAATTTATCCAATTATTGTGATCATAACTGGAATCATTATGACACCTTTATTTATAACAGCAGGAAATCTGGTTGTTTATCATTTTTCTTTAGCTGGTGTTTTTATTTGGCTGCTCCTTTCATTCGCACTTTCACCTCTATTTCTCTATACGAAAGGCTTGAAGCAAATTTCTGAGAATTTTCTATTATCTGATTGGCGAAGAGGATTGTTTTTCTTTTGTCCGATATTACTAGCCTTTTTAATAGGTATAGTAGTAGCTCAACAAGAAAGTAGAGAGAGCGTTAAAGAGTACAGCGTTGGAATCTCCTTTGTAGACTATCAAAGAAACACATTTAAACCACTTGATCAAACCCAAACCTCATTATTAGCAGAAAGGTTGAAAGTTTCAAAAGAGAGTTTGATTGATGAAAAAAATTCTAGGTATTATCTTTTTTATAAATCATCATGTCCTTACTGTAAAGTGGGAATGACGTCGCTGATAAAAAAACTAACGGAAGAAAAGAAGGCTGATATTATATTTATCAATCTAAATTTCAAAGATGCCGATAACATTGCAGAGGCCTTAGAAGTTGATAAAGCCGGAATTGTTGTGGAAGTTAAAAAAGTTAATGGAGAGGTGACTTATAAATCTAACACCATTGCCTTTGATGATGAAAAGGGTGGCATTGTTGCTAATGATCAATTTATAGAGGAATTGACTGCCGAGGAGGGGAATATATGAGTTTGTTATTAAGTATACTACAAGTATTCCTCTTTACCTTATTTTGGTTCTGCTTACGAACTTTGACACTCATTTATCGATATCGCCTTCTTGTAATAAAACATGAATTTAACTTTAGTGTGAGTTTTCATTGGTTGGTATGGTTAATCAGGTGGGTAATTCTCCCTCTTGCTTTTCTAGGAATAATCTCTGATATTGTAGGTACTAGAAACTATCTTTTAATTATTGTCCTTTTTGGAGGTTTTATCCTGCCCCTATTATTTTTCTTAGGGAAAAAACCTAGTAATTTTTTTCTATCTGCTATAGATGACTATTTTTATAGCCGCAGAACTAAAATCTTTGATAGCTGTCCACACTGTAATAAGTCAAAAGTTTTTTATTGTCATCTATATGAAGTAATACCTGAGAGTCTGGAAGTGGGAGAGTTGATAGATGAATGTTACTACCTTGTAAATAAAGAAGGGCAATTATATAGTTTAGGTTTCATCCTTGATCCAGAAAGTCCAGCTTTGGCCTTTGTTCAAGAACCTGAAAAATTTGATATTTATATCAATAAATTTTTTCCTTTATTAGAAATCTATCAGTCATCTAACAATTTATTTGAATCTGATGATATTGTCTTATGGCAAGAACCTTATCTTTACTGTTCTAACTGTCATGAGCAAGTCAATCAGTCGCCAATATTTTATGGGAAAATAATTTTGAAATAAAGAAAAGGGATGTATTATGGTTTTTACAGGTATGCCGTATTCTAGCTGGAAAAGACGAATACAATACAACGAAGAACAGGAGCGTATTTTTTGGGAAAAAGAGTCAATGAATCGAGAAAGAGAAAATGAGTTCATTCAGGAATGTATAGAGCAAGATCTAGAATTTGCAAAGAAACACTATCAGACAACTGGAAGTATTACTTATAGTATTCCTGTTAATGATTTGCCAAAGGATTTCAATAATCTTGAAGTTAGTCTTGAAGTTAATCTTTATAACCTCATTCATTATGTTTATTCTGATGATGAACTTAGATTTTTTTATAAGACATCTAAAATCAGCTTTATCTCTAATTTAACGGATGTTCTTAATATCTCTGAAGATATTGCATTACAGATCCATTCTTTATTGTCGGACGAAGACTATATTATAAAATCGCTTCATGAAAGTTGGTTTAGATTATGTGGAGTCAATGAGAGATACAGACTACTCAATAGTAAATATGGTTCCTATGATCCTTTTTATAAGATGGTTAGCAATTCCCTCTTGGCGAAAATTGAAAAGTTAAAATCGAAGAGTAGCTTTATAAGAAGTTGGCGGAATAATCGTTTTTGGAAAAAGAAAGGATTATCTCGGGAAAGCATTTCAAAATTGTACTCACTTGTAAGTTTTTACTACCTGGAACATGATTGGGATATGATTGCTTATCAAAAATTATTTTGTTTCGAGATACGAGGAGACAATGGATAAGAAATAGATGATTTTTATTTATAATATAAATAGAAAGTAAATAAATTTTAACAAAGAACAATAGAAAGGAATTTTTAATGATTAGAAAGAATAGAACTCTATCTTTAAAACAAAAACGAGCATCTAAGCATTTAAGGGGAAACAAAGAGTATATATTGTCAGCTTCTAGTAGCAACAAGAGGAGATTTATGAACATCTATCTATTTCTGTTCATTGATGCTTGGTTTACACTATTTCTATTATTTAGTTCTTCAATATTTCTTACTTATCAATGGTTTATAAATCTAGATTTCAATACTTTTAAATCTAACTATAATTATGATGCAGCAAGCGTAGTATGGTTTAGCATTCTAAGTGCTATTATTTTGACGACAGTGTTGTATCGACCGTTATCACATTCAATCTGGTTTAAACCACTTTGGGATAAATTGGAACAGGAATCTAAAGAAAGAGTAAAATAAATGATGATAAGAATTATCAACTTTATTAAGAAAAAACTAAGGAAATGTAGAGATAAAACAAGTATGACAAATGAAGTAAAAATCTATGCTTATAAGTTAAGTATCACAGAGGGCAATATCAAAGTAGAAGAGATAGAGTTTTCTGTTATTGAGAAGCAAAAAATATTCTCTTTGAAACAAGAGGGAGATAATACTATAAGAAGGGTAGTTTATGACCTCAACTCACCTATTGCAGAAGGTAGCATCGCTGAGAAACGCGATAGTTTCATGTTTGGTAGAAGAACTTTGATGAAAGAGGAACTTGGCGTAGTAAACCAGTTTATTATTTCTAATTATATTGATGACCTTATTGTTTATTATAGAGAGTTTTCTTTAGAAAAAGCTCTATCTGTACTTGCTAAATGTTTAGAGGAACGTATACGTATCATCCCTTTAAAAGAAAATAATGAGAACTTGACAACTAAGATGCAAGATTTTGAGAAATTTGTTGCTGATATGAAAGGAAGAAAATAATGAACGAACAAGTTAAATTAGCAAAAAGTGAAGAACAGCCTATCAGAAAGTATCGTACTGTATTTACAAGCACTAAAGGGCTTTTAAAAAAGAAACGGTGGGTAATGTTGGATATTGATGAACATGGGATCACTTATCGTAGTGAACCAAGTTATGCAGGAGCTATGTTTTCTTCAATGTATCTTGTTATAGAGGAAATTATCATAGATGAACTCGCTTTTACAATAACCATTAAAAAGGACGAATGGGATGACCATAAAGCCTATGTTGTTGACTTAAAAAAATTAGATGGAGATTTATGGACGAATTTCACTATTATTAAAGAAACAATATCCAGGTTTGTAAAAAATAAATTGGTTATTAAAAGGTAGGAAAACAGAAGATGAAAAAAATTAAAGTGACTCTTAAAAATCCTAATAGTGTAGATTTGGTGCTATGTCGCTATAAAAATTGTGCTGAGGATGGGTGGAATGATAAAAATAATGCTCTTTACTTTAATATGGCACACTACACTACTGATACGCGCTACTATAAAACTTTTTTCACTGAAGAAGAGATTATTGAAGGTGGATTCGAGTGGACCTTGAATAGTTCTGGAATGAAAATAGAAGAAGTAGACGAAAGTTTGGGGTATCGTGTAAATTTAGAAAAGGATGAGAAAATAATCTTTTTTGAATGTTTTGGAGATTCTTTTCCAATCCATGAAAAAGAGTGGGAAGAACATAAATCTTTATTTCAAGAAGATTATTTTAGATTTGTGTTGCAACGTGATATTGGTTTACTGACAATATATGATGCTAGATATGAGCAGATGATCCTTTGGCAATCTGGTTGCTATCCATTCTCATCATTGCATGATATTTATACGTATTTAAATGAATGGTCAAATCCTTTTTCAACATTCATTTATGGAGATAGAATTTTAGAAAATTCGTTTGATAAAGATGAAAATGGAAATACAACGAATTTTTATTTAGAAAAAATTCGAGAAAAATTTAATCGAGCTTATGAATTTTATTTCCTAAACAACAAGTCAGAAAGTGAAAAGGGAGAACTAGAAGAGAAGGAGATAGAAAATGGTTAATTTAGGAGAAATTTTGAACTTTTTATCAGCAAATAAATACTTGCTCTTAATTTTTATAGTTGCAAGTCTTATAGTGCATTTTGGAGGGCTGTTTTATATTGGTGCCCATAGAAAGGAGGATTTTTCTTACTCTGGTCATACCTATGTGTGGTATGAAGGTTCTCCTTTTCGGATATTCTTAGCATACATATCGTGGATTCTTGGGGGAATATTTCTATCCGTTAGCTCTTATTATTTTATTATTTTATAAAAATTATAAAAGGCTAAAAGATATACAAAAATAAAAGAAGAACTGGAGTAAATAAAACATGACAATATTAACGCTGCATGAGAAGGAATGTTGTAAAATCGCTGAGGAGATTTTGAATAAAGAAATCCAAAATCCAATTACGGCAGAAGTGTCCACTGATAGAGGAGAGGCTACCTACTTAATTTTCTTAGATGGTCGAAAATTGGCCAAAGGTTTGGAATTAAAGGTAAAAAAAGAGTTGGAAAAAAGTGATCTTTCAGATACTTATGTTGTGGAATTTGATTTCAATAAATCAATTCAACAAAACAAAAGTTTATATTTTGAAAAAATAATTGAATCTTCAATTATTTACCAGGTTCCACAACACATTTCTGAATCAGAACAATTATCAAATAAGTTGAAAGAGCTTTGCGCAGGAAAAATCCCTAGCTATGAATTGTTAAAAAAGGAATTAAATGCAGTTAAGATGAATCCAAAGGCAGAGATGGAATTCTTAGATCTGATTATTAGTTCACTAACAATAGTTGAGAATAATGTCGGCCTACCAGGACCTGAATTGGAACAAGCAGGATTTATACAAAGGATTCTCCCAAATGGAAAACCCTTTGAGCTGCCAAAAGAACTATCTGATATATACAGTTTGTCACAGGTGAGTACAAATTTTCCTTCTCAGTTCATTTCTAAAAGAATGACTACAGAAAATTATACTTTCCCAAAATTCAAAATAATTGAGACTGTTTTTCTTTACTTATTTCTTTTATTGACCCTAAAGTTCAGTAGACAAAAAGTGAATACAAGAACTGTCGAATATCAAACAGTAGCGGAATACAATGAAGAGCAATATCATTTTATAAATTGGGCTCGATTTATTGTAGAAAAGGTAGATGAGGAAATTCCTATTAAACAAAAATTTTACTATACCAGAAAAGAATTAGAAACGCTGATAGAATAGTTGTAACTAAAATAAAAGAAAGGAGAATGATTTAGATATGAGTATAGATAGAAAAGATTTTAAATTTTTGTTTGTGACCTTGATAACAGTATGTTTGTCATTTGTTCTTTTGTATATCTTTGATACTGACGTATCTCAGAAAGTTTTAAATTTCACCTTTGAATTTTCTGAAAAATCTATGGAACTATTATCTCAATTTGTTGAGAAGTCCACGGATTCTTTTTATAAATTATTGCTATTTCCTTTCATGAATTAATTCACCCAATCCTAGGCGCTTCTTTATTAAATAAGAGGTGCTTTTTTTATCATAGCTTAACCTTTCGTATCTCTTGTAGTATAATCTAAGTATGATTATTACAGCACTTGCAGAAAAAGAGAGCCAAGGCATTGATTACTATCTAGCCTTATCACAAACTACTAACTCACGTGATGCGGTTGAAAAGATTGCTAAAAAACAAGGATATCTTGAGATTAAATCGTGTAGCTATCTGAATAACAACACACTCGTTATAACCTGGGCAAAGGGCCATTTAGTTCGATTAAAAGAACCAGAGGAGTATGATGAAAAATGGAAAGATTGGTCTTTAGAAAGTCTTCCTATTATCCCAGATAATTTCGAGTATGTTGTTGATGAAAAGCGAAAAAAACAATTTGAAATCGTCCAGAAGAAGTTGAAAGCTGCTCAACAGATTATTTGGGCGGGTGATATTGATCGTGAAGGCTCTTATATATCTTATATCATTTGTAAGGTGGCAGGAGTATGGGGAGATAGTAGAAAGACCTTTAAAAGTCTTTGGATCGATGACTTAACTCCAAAACCTGTCCGAAAAGGATTTCAGAATCTTCAGGATATTGAATATCGATATTTACAAGCGCAAGAGGCTCAAGCACGCGCAATAGCTGATTGGCTTTTGGGGATGAACAGCAGCAGATATCTGTCTAAGTCATTAGAAGAAAGGTTGGGCTTACGAGTTCCAGAGAAAGAAGGGAGAATTGCTTCTGGCCGTATCATAAGCCCCACAACTTATTTCATCTATAAAAGGGAACTTGAGATAGAAAACTTTGTAGAGAGAAAATATTACGAGCTGGAAGGTATCTTTACGCATCCAAACGGTATCTATACAGGAAAATATATCCCTGTCGAACTAGCTTATACGAAAGGCGAAAGAAAGGGCCAGAAGTGGAAGGGCGATTGTGATACCAAAGAACAATGGGAGAAGTTGATACTTCATCCATCTTTTATTGGCCAGTACGATAAGGGGGAAATAGTTGAGTTAGAAAAGGAGCTAAAAGAAACAAGATCCCCTCGATTGTATAGTCTAAGTGATATGCAAAAGGAAATGAATACGAAACTTGGGATTAGTCCAGCTGAAACACTAGCTATTCTTCAGGAATTGTACGATGATGATAAGTACGTTACCTATCCAAGAACATCATCTAACCACATTTCCCAAGAACGCTTTGATTATCTTCACGAGAGTTTATACACCATGACAAAGTTGGCTGATATACCATTATCTGAATGCAAGCCCGCAGGGAAGGTGGATGGTTTTTTTGTCAATAATAAAAAGGCAGCAGTTCACGCAGGGCTAACACCAACCACTGAATTTCCATCGTTAGAGGAAATGGAAAGTTGGTCGAACAATAAGCGAGTGATCTATATGGAAGTCCTGAAGCGCAGTCTGGCCATGTTCTTGTTCAAATATAAATATGAACAGACTACTATTATCACCCAGGTAGGGAATGGGAAGTTTCAAACGATTGGGCGCGTGACTGCTCGCAAAGGTTGGAAAATTTTATGGGAAGATACAGAGGCTTTGTTTGATGTTGGTAACGTAGATGAAAAATCTTTGATAAACGTATCGCTCAATGATCACGTGGTTCCGCAACTAACTCCTGTAGAGAAACATACCAGTAAGCCTAAATTGTATACTGAAGGCAAGCTGATTGAAGCAATGGAAACAGCAGGAAGAGACTTTGATGATGAGGAATTGAAAGCAATCATGAAAGAAACTCAAGGATTGGGAACAGAAGCAACCAGGGCACCAGCGTTAGAAAAGATAAAAAATAACCACTGGTATGTAATCAAAAAAGGGCGTATTCATTTAACGGAGTTAGGACGCTTACTTTGTCAATCTTACTCTAAAGTCAAAATCCTTAGTGATGCTCAAACTACTGCACTATGGGAGCAATCACTGAGAAAAATAACTAGTGGAGAAAATACAAAGGATAGGTTTATATCAAACATTATCAGATATTTAGACCTAACTTCTGAAAAAAATCTATTTACAGATCTTGAACATTCTATGGAGCAAGTTGATTTTGAACCTTACAAAGATTTTATGATGAAATTAAGTAAGTCTGCGACAGGAGAGGTAGGGACCTGTCCTAAGTGTGGCGCACCTGTACGTTACATAACTAGCAAAAATAAAAAAGTGTTCTTGAGGTGTTTAAATGGAATTCTGAGCCAACAACAATTAGATGATGGTGAGGTAGCAACTTGTGATTTCTTCTTGAGTATGGAAATCGCTGGTAAGAAGCTAACACAAAAAATGGCATCAGACCTTTTAGAAAAGAAAAAAACAAGTGTGGTCAAAGGATTTAAAAAGTCAAAGGACCAGGGGACATTTGATGCACGAGTTATTTTGAAAGATGATGGGAAATTAGGATTTGAAGGCCCTTAAAATACTGTATTAAGTATGATACCAAAATATTCGGTATCATACTTTTACTTTTTGAAAACTTTAAGGTAAACTATATTTATAAATAAAAAAAGAAAAGAAAGGTATTGTCTATGCAAACTAAAAATTTAGTTCATGATAATGATTCATCTATCTCTAAAACAATGGCTATTGCTTTTGTAGCCAGTGCGTTATGGTCTGCAAGTGCTGTTGCAAGTGCGGATAGTACGTCACTTACAAGCAATCAGTCTTCAACCACCGAAGTATCTCCTTCATCGGATACACCGATTGCTGAAACTCCAAAAAATTCAGCGTCTTCTTCAACGAGCGATTCGTCTACTCCGGCCACAGACACTCCAAGTGTTCCAGAAGCACCGAAAGTAGATGATAAAGGGAAAGATGGTGCTTCCGAAGAAAATCCAAAATCGCCTGAAACTCCAGTAACTCCACCAGCTTCAGACACTCCAAGTGCCCCAGAAGAACCGAAAGGGAAAGATGGTGCTTCCGAAGAAAATCCAAAATCACCTGAAACTCCGGGCACATCCGATTCAAATGTTGAACCAGGCAAAGAAAAGGAGAATCCTGATACAGCAGGTGTAGTGACTGAAAAACCAAAGCCAGCAGTTGAAGTTCCAAAACAAAACAATGGTACAGTTGATTCTGGAACAGTTCTTCAGCCACAAAAATCTTCTACTCCTACAGTAACACCTTCTGTTGAAGAGCCTGTAATTACTGACCAAGGGTATAAGATTGTTGATGTAACAAAATCAACACTGACTCTTGAAAACGCGGATGGAACGCAGGTTAAAGTGAATCCAGAACTAATTGGAGGAGTCACAAATGATGATGGTACAGTCACAATCAAGAACTCTAAAGGGGGAATTGAAACCCTTCCGGAAACTGGAGTAGTTGAAAGTATGTTTTTGACTTTCATTGGATTCTTGTTGCTGATTTTTGGGTTTAAGTTGCTATACAAAAACAAAGTAGAACAACCAACATACACTTATTTGTAAGAAAGGAAGAGAAGTATGAATAGAAAAGAATTATTTAACAAAATGGCAGAAACACAAGGACGCGCTCGTTTGGTTAACACTAAAGCATACGGATTGATTAGCGCAGTAGTATTGGCAGGGGCAGTTAGCTTGGCAGTCGGTACAGGAAATGTAAGCGCAGATGAACAACCTGTAACAGTTACATCAGCAAAAACTCCAACACCAGTCAAAGACGGTAAAACTATTACAATCACATCAGAATCAACTTCTGCACCAGTTAATGTTGAAGCAACTTCTGAAACTGGTTATCCGTCAACAAACTTGACTGAAAAACAACCAGATCCAACTGCCGAACACGTTGAAATGACAAACAACGCAAACAAGGCAGGCAAAGAAATTGTTTCACCAGTCGAAACACCAGAACTTGACAAAGCAGTTCAAAAAGCTAAAGATGCAGGCGTAGAAGTGACTGAAAAGCCACAAGTTGCTCATGATACATTGGCTGAAGCTAAAGCAGATGAACAAGCACAAGTCAAAAAAATTGAAACTGCTAAAGCTGAAAAGGTTACAAATACCGAAGAAATCAAGGCAGCTCAAGCAACTAACGCTAAAATCAACGCTGAGAATAAGGCAGAAATGGAAAAATACGGTCTGACTTATACTGGCGATAGCAACAAAGACGCTAAAACAGTAGCCGACTATACTTCTAAAACACTTGCAGAAAACAAGAGGAAAGAAGAAGAATATAAAAACGCACAAGCAAGCGCTGAAAAAGTAAATGCAAGCAACAAGGCCATCATGGAAGCTAAAGGGCTTAAATTTACTGGTGTTTGGGAAAAAGATAAGAAAGCAGTAGATGAATGGAATGCTAAGAATGCAGGCGCTACTAGCGAATCTGGTTTGACTGCAACTGCAAACACAACTTTTGAAGCAGTTTCTGGTGCGTCTAAAGTAACACCACCAGCCTACGTCCAAAATGTTATCCAAGGATACGCACGTAACACAAACTTGGATGCTAAGTTTGACAACGTATTCTTGTTTGACTACAAAACTGGAACTGCAACTATCAAAGTGAAGAACACTTCACACGGTGATGTTACACTCAGATTTGATAAGGTGACACCTTCTGCTGAATCTGGTTTCGTTCGTTCATACGTTGCCTTATGGGCAGCAGAGGACGGAGGAATTGGATACGGAGTATTCATTTCCGCTGGTGCAGGTGAAGCTAATGGTGGCGGAGGCGTTGACGGTCAAGGCGGAGGCTACGGTGCTAGTGGCGCTTATCTTAATGACCGTCAAGGTTGGATTAAACAAGTGGCTATTGGAGTGATTACTGACGCTAATGACGTTAGTGAGTTAACTCTTAACGACGTTGATAGCAACCAAGTTATCAACGCTTCAACAATCAGTGGTGCTAAAATCACAACTGGTAAAAACATCACTCAAAGCGGTAATACATTTACTGCAAACGACTCAGCGCAATCTCAAAGTACAGCAGGAGTGCTAGATAGTAACGGTATCGGTTGGAGTTTGGATAAAGGTCAAAAAATTGACTTCTCATTCGACCATATCAACACTTCTGACACTTCATACTCTATCGTAGGAGGTATCTTCGGACGTGCTTCACAGAAGAAAGCTAAACCTATCTCAATCGAAAAAGCGACTGTTCCGAACTTCGCACCTAAGAAAACACCTACTTTGAAACCACTTGTGAAAGTGCCACTTGAAAAGAAAATTGCAGTAAATTATCATAAAACTGCTGTCAAATATGCCCCTAAAATTTCTAAAGGAGTAGTGAACGACGATAACAAAGATATTGACGGTAAACTAGTTCCTAAAGGATCACTCGTTAACTGGACGCTTAACACTGGCTTACTTAAAGCTGGACGTGAAGCGATGACTGCTATTGAGCTAAATGATCCACTTGAATCTGGTTATAAACTAGATGAAAAAGCAACCGCACAAGCAAACCCAACGTTTGAGTTTACTCATAACGGACAAGGTAGAACAGTTATTAAGTTCGGTGCTAGCGAACTTGCTAAAGCAAACGCAAACCTTGATAAAGACTACGTTATGCCACAAATCAAATTGATTGGTACAGTCTTGAATGACAATGGTTTCTACAACAACACTTACTCAATGACTTTGACAACTAAGTCTAAGAAGAAGTACACAGTTACCTCTAATACTCCTAAAGTTAAGACACCAGGCTCTAAACCAGTCAAAGACGTAGTTGATGATAAAGGAGTTTCAATCAATGGTAAGACAGTTCTACCTACAACAGAGTTGAACTATAAACTTACTCAAAACCTTTCTAACTACAAAGGGGTTGAAGCATCTAAATCATCAGTTATGAAAAACTTTGCCTTGATTGAAGACCCAGACGAAAATTCTATTGATACAAGCACATTGAAAGTTAAATCTATCACTGCTGGCAACAAAGACGTATCTGAATTGTTGCAAATGCACCACGTTCTTTCAATGGATACATTGGACGCTAAACTTCGTCAAATGGTTATTGATTCTGGTATCTCACCAGTAGGAGAGTTCTACATGTGGGTTGCTAAAGAGCCTCAAAAATTCTACGAGGCTTACGTGAAGAAAGGAATGGATATTACCTACAACCTTTCATTCAAAATCAAGAAAACATTCACACAAGGTGATATCGTCAACGCAGTACACCAAATCGACTTTGGTAATGGATATGCAGGTAACAAGGTAGTCAACCATCTTCCTAAACCAGAAGTCCACAAAGACGTATTGAACGCTAAAGGTGATAGTATCGACGGTAAGCGTGTTCAGCTTGGCGACCTTCTCACTTACAAGCTAGAGGGTTGGGTTATCCCTGCTGACCGTGGTTATGACCTTTGGGAATATCGTTTCGTAGATACCCTTGACGTAGAACATGATGAATACCAAGGTTTCACAATCAAAGCTAAGAAAGACTTTGTTGTAGTGGACGCTAAAGGTAATCAAAAAACTATCAAGGCTGGCGACGACCTCAAAGCCTACACAGAAACAGTTTATAACGCTAAAACTGGATTATTTGAAACACGCTTTACAAAAGAATTCCTTGCCTCAATCCCTCGCACAAGCGAATTTGGAGCAGATGCCTTTGTAGAAGTTAAACGTATCAAACACGGTGAAGTTACTAACGAATACACTCTATTTGTGAACGGAACACCTGTACTTTCTAATGAAGTTAAGACATATAGCTTCCCAGATCCAGAGCCTAAGAAACCGCAACCTCAAAATGAATTACCAAACACTGGGGAAAGTTCAAGTATGTTAGGACTAGCAGGATTGATTTTGTCACTTGGAACTGCTGGCTATGTAGTTACTATGAAGCGCAAAGAAGATTAATGAGAATAAAGAGTTAGCATGTGCTAACTCTTTATTTTTATAATTATGTCATTTTTTCTTGCAAAAATAATTGAATTATTATATAATTAAATTATGAAATTTTTAAAGATAAGGAGGGGTTAGATGTCAGTAGTTGTCAAAATAAAGATAAAAGAAGTTTTAGCAGAACGTGGCATGACGCAGAGTGAACTAGCTAAACTATCCAATCTAAGTGAAACTGCTATCAGTATGTTTGCACGTGGGCAAGGGAACTCAATCAACAAAGAGTACCTATCAAAGATCGCGAGCGCTTTGAACATCACCAACATTAGTGAAATTTTAGAATTAGAATTTATTTAGATTAGGAGTACAAAGTATGCTTTATAGTATAAAGATAGGAGCAATGGTTGTTAAAATCTTTATTTGGAGTTTAATTCCAGCTATGCTTTTATATCTAATCACTGGTAGTTTCTGGTTTTCGTTTATCTTGTGGAGCTTGACATTAGTTTCTGAGTATTTGGCGGTTACTGATTTTAAAGTATCACTTGAATCTGAAAAGCAGAACAAGAAAAATATTGAAATTGTAGAAGATTTTGGAAAAATGGAGTAAAAAATATGACTAAGAAAAATAACATTGCAGTAGTAGGGGCATCTGCTCTTGCTCTAGGTTTGGGAGTTACTAACGTACACGCAGAGGAAGTAACGACAGTAGCACCGACAACTGATCAACAGATTGTTTCTAAGGAAGAAACAAAACCAGAGGTCAAAAAGGAAGTCACAAAAGGTCAAGTTGACGAAGCTAAGGATAAGCTTGATAAATCTACCAAAGAAGTAGAACAAGCACAAGCCAAGAAAGACCAAGCGCAGACCGAAAAAGACCAAGCGCAGACCGAAAAAGACCAAGCGCAAGCAGTCAAAGACAAGGCTACACCAAAAAACATTGAAAAGCAAAAGCAAGAAGTTGCTAATTCTGAAACTGGTAAAGCTGACGCTGAAAAGAAAGAAGAAAGCGCCAAGACTGACCTTGACAAAGCTAAACAAGTAGCAGCAGACCAAGAAAAAGTGGTCAAGAAGTCCGAGGACAAGGTAGCTAGTGCTGAAACTGAAGTCAAGAACGCACAGACTAACGTAGATAACGCACAAGCCATCCTTGACGGTACAGGACAAGCGAAAGTTATCGCTGAAAAGGATAACGCTGAAAAAGCGCAAGCACAAGCGCAAACCAGTGTATCGAACGCTGAAAATTCTTTGACACAAGCCAAGGCTGATGATAAGAAACTTGCTGAAGATATTTCAAGCACTCAGAAAGAACTGACACAAGCTAAAAATACCGTAGCAAGCACTCAAACTGCCTTGACAAGTGCAACAAACAAGGCTAACCAGACACAAGCTAACCTTAATAATGCGCAGGTTGCTTTCTCTAAAGCTGAAAGCAACTACAAGGCTATCAATACTATCCAATTATCAGATGCCTATGTTTCTGCCTTGAAAGCCTATGCGACAAACCCTTACCACCCTTTCAATCAAGAAGCACAGTGGAAAGCACACAATGACAAAGCAGTTAAAACACTAGTAGCAGAGTACAAACCGAATATCAACGCAAACTCATTCAAATCTAATGCGAATGACAAAGCGACAAAAGTTGACGCTAACAATCTGACAACAGAACAAATGACCGAACTTTCTCTTTATGCTAGCGATCTCTTGAACCAAATCCGTGAACGTTTTGGAACACCTAAAACAGTAGTTACTAAAGGTATGGTTAAAGTAGCTGATGAAGTGACTGACGGTTACGTGGCTGACGGTTGGGAATATGGTAAAGGCCATGACAACAAAGCAGTAAACAACGTGGCTCGTAAGTACGGATTGCCTACTTATGAAGATGATACACACCAATACATTGAGAACTTGAACAGTATCAATAGTGGTGATGAAATTCATAACATGGATGATGCTAAGAAGTGGGTTTACACAAGCATTATCGAAATGATGTTCACTGACTGGGAGTGGGAACACGCTCAAAATCTCGCAGGCTTATCATCTGCTGGCGCTAATAAAGAATATCTAGGAGTGGACGTATCTAGTCGCCTTGGACGAACTAGCGCTCATTTCTTGACTGTATCAGACAAACAAGTATCTGGCAACAAGCTAGACAAGACAGAAGTACCTAACACTAACTCAGTAGAAAACATTGTAAAAACCTACAATACTGCTAAAGCTGCCCTATTAAATGCTCAGACGGAAAACTCTAAGGCACAACGTGAGAAAACAAGTGCCACGACAGAGAATATCAAAGCTAAAGAGATCCAAGCAACTATTGAAAAACGCTTGAATGCTCTTAAAGCAACACCACTTAAAACACCGACTGCTGAAAGCAATCTTGCAAAGGCAAAAGACACGCTCGCTAATGCGAACGAGCGCTTAAAAAATGCTAAAAAAGCACTAGAAGCCTTGACTGCTGATGTTAAAATCAAGCAACAAAACCTTGATAAAGCGAAACAAGAACTTGCTAATAAGCAGACTGCTCTTACTAACGCTAAAAACAACCTAGCAAATGAAGAAGCTAAGTTGAAAGAGTTGAAATCTCTAATCAAGATCGCCGAAAAAAATCTGGCGCTATCTAAAGAGAAAGTAGCACAATCAACTAAAACTCTTGCACAAGCCAAGGCTGACCTTGAAAACTTGCTCAATGCAGAGCCTAACTTAGCTAAAGCTAAGAATGTCCTTGCTCAAAAAGAAGCTACTCTTAAAGAGAAAGCAACTGCCTTGAAAGAAGCGCAAGCTATTCTTGACAAGTTGTTGCAAGAGAAGAAAATCGCCCAAGAGACTTATGACAAACTCTTTGATTTGTATAGCGCACAAGTAGAAGCTAAACGTTTAGCTGATCTTGAAGCACAAAAACAAGCTATCCTCAGTTCTGGTGAAACACCTATCGAAGTCTATGACGAAACTGGTAAACTTGTAGCGTATGAAGTGATGCCTAAAGCTGCTGCCCAGTCGCCTGTATCTTACAATGGTGCATGGACTAAGAAACAAGACAAGGCTCTTCCTAATACTGGCGAGGTCGAATCTACCGCTCTAGGATTGACAGGGCTATCTATGTTCTTTGGGCTTCTAGGATTGGCATCAACTAAACGTAAAAAAGCTAAATAAGGAGGGAGCATGGGTAAAGCAGGTAAGTATATTTTCTTAAAGCGACTAACAAGCATCCTATTTCCTTTTAGTTGTACGATTTTAGTATCGATCATCAGTGCGCTTATTCTTAATAGCTTCATTGATGATACCGAAACAGTTCGATATATCGTGTTTGGTTTATCAGCTTTCATTATGATTGTCGGAACTATCTTTGTTTATAATGCTGACGAGCCCAACAAATATATCAAGCCAAAACGATTGGTAAACAATGCCTTTGGTCTTGCACTCATTGGATTTCTATTGTGGAGAGCTAGCGTGATTGATTATTTAACGACCACCTACGTTCTCGCCCCTCTTGTTTTGGTTATCTTAATCACTCTATTCTATGAGAAGAGATTTAAGAAGATTATCGTTAACGAAGTTCTGAAAGAGAATATTGATGAAGATTTTGACTTTCTGACGAATGATAATCAAGCAACTGCTGAAATGCTTGCTGAACAAATGACAAGCCGCTTAAAGGACAAGTACAAGGATAAAATCCTTGTTAAAACTTTGAACTATGCAAAGAATAGTACAAACAAGCTAACAGAGTTCGCAGTAGGTTTTCTAACGAATGACAAAAAACCTAAAATACTCTTTGAAATGATTATTGGTCTGGATATGGACTGATACACTATAAACTAGATAGAAAGAAGAAATATGACCGAAAAAAATATTCCAGTATTGACAAGAGAGCAAGCACGGTTCTTGCTCGATCTCGAATTAGACACTTATTCAAAGAAAGCACGTGCAATCGCGAAAGCAGCAAGAGAGTTGACCTTTGAAGATCAGTGGGATGAAGATAACTTTCACGATGCTATTAGACAAGGGTATTGGGATGTTCATACAGACTATTACTTTATCAACGTTCTTGCACCTCTAGGACAGGTTGCTTTTATCTCAGAAAGTGATTTCACTCATCCTACAACTGCAAAGAAGGTGTATGATATTACAGATGATTTCACAAAAGCCACACGCTTCTCAATGGAAGAGTTAGAAGCTTTATCAACTAAGAATGCGCTTTATCCCTATAAGCAAGGAGATTTCCTTTTAAGTGAATATAGCGCAGTCGTGAAATATGGTGATGTTTCTGCCTGGTTAAAAGAAAACCAAACTGAAGAGTCTTCTGATACAGTCGTTGAGACAAAAGAAGTGACATTAGAGACTACATCAACTCCAGAGAAAGTTCCTGCACCACCCGCAGATAAGCAATTAAAACATGGGAAAGCTGCTATCTCGTTGAAATAATAAAAGGTTCACCGTTTAGGTGGACCTTTTTAGTTGATTTAGCTTATCATACCTTTACTATCTAACATAAATGGTTTATCATAGATATATGCTATTATTAAAGGAATGATGAAAAAGAATGAGTAAAAAATTTAAGAATGTATTCAAAGGAATAATAGGAGAGCTAATAAAATCCAAAAATACTAATGATCCTTTAGGTTTAATGGTAAGTGATAGTAGAGATAAAAAAAATACATACCAGGTCCTAAAGCGTTTTGGAATATATAAAGCCGATGATGCAGGTGATATTTTCAAATCACCTGCCGTGTCAAATTTATCGTTAGAATATTACCAGACATTCAGTATAAAGGTAGAGCCTTTTCCAAACAGCTATCCCTTTGCTATTGTAGTTTCTAGAGATAGTATCAATGTCATTTCTAATTCCTCCTCTGTCGAAGGAGAAGTGAGGGTGGAGTCCAATCCTGAAAAAACTAAATTACAGGGAAGTAAAAATGTAATCCATATCATTGATTATGAAGATGAATCTGCATATGATGTAGTTTATAATTTGCTGACAGATTTAGATAAGAAAATCTTGAGGATCATATCAGAATTTCGGAATGTTCAATATCTTCAACTATTAAGAGAACTAGGAGATAAGACTAAAAGAATTGAGAGAGCCCTGGAGCGTTTAAATAGTTTGTATTTGATCCAGAAATTTCGTTTTCCACTACCTAATGAAGTAGGTAAAGAGCAGAAGTATGGATATAGCTATTCTATCTATTCTCATGGTTCGTACCTATTGATGAAGTATTTGAACTTGTCTCCTCAATATGCTTTCAAATGGAAAGAGCAGCAACGTCGTGATGATGATTTTTCACCTATAAGATATTGGAAAATTATGGACTCATATTTAAACTTTAGGTTTCATAACGAATTTGTTGGTTTTATACCTTACTCGTACCTTAATCAATTTACTTATGATGAGGAAGTGGGTTCCAGACGAGAACGTCATCATCGTGCGGCATCTAAATCAGAAGAACGATTTATCCAATCTGCAGCCACTGCAGATGATAATAAAAAAATAACCAGGTTAGTGCGCCCAGTTCGTTTTAATGGTCAGATTCTATTGCACAATCCAGATATAAACAGAACCACTAAATTTGACCTTTATCCGTTTATTACAACGGATAAGGAGGATAGTGATTTAAGTAGATTAGAAACTATTTTCAAGCACTATGGGCGGTTTACAGACGGGTTAGATAGCGAAGGGAATAAACGTTTTTTACTGATTATTGTTGATAATCCAGTGGTGATTGAATTAATTGAAGAAGAATATCGATTGTCTGATCGATATGTAAGTTTAGAGAATATTCTTTTTATGGATTTGTCAGAGAGCAAAGAAGATTTTTTCTCATCAATAAAAAGGATTAAACATCTTGATAATAACAATCCTGAATTAAGAACAGTACAATTTAAAATTTCAGATAATATATGAGGAGGCTATAAATGGGAAAGTTTGTTTATATTGAGGGGCTAGTATCAGAGGATTTTCATAATTCTCCATTTTATCAAAAACTATGCCAGGTTTGTTCCTTGGCACCATCTGAAGAACGGAGGGCAGTAGTAGTACACAGTCCAAATGAGAAAAAAATCCTTAACTACCTTCTTGAAACGAAACTAGATTTTTTTGTAGGAAATCCTAAAGACGCAAAGGATGGAACATTTCTCACAAGAGATATTCGAAACTTACATAATAAGACAGGAAATAATAAAGTTGAATTTGGAAAGTTGGGTATTAAGACAGTATTTATTATTGATCCTCTTGCATCAATTAGTCCTGAGCAGCTAGAACCCATTTTTAATATCGCAACAGATATTCATTATTTTACTACTGAATTGGCTTTTAAAAAACTCCTGATAAATGAGTTTAATAATGAGGATAGCTTTTTCTTCAACATACCAATGTTTGCTAGTCCAGCCAACGTAGCAAATTCAGCCTTAATAACTAAGGGGCATGATGCTTTTTGGAAGTTGTTAGGTTCAAACAATATTTTTAAGCAAACTTTCTATGAACCAGCAAACTATTTATTCTATGCTCCAGAAAGACCATTGAAACTTTTTAATGGTATGAAAAAAGAGCTAGAAGAAGTTGATGAGAAATCAATCATATTGACAGACTCTGAGGCTGTCTCAAGTAAGACATTGGATTCTATTTCTAACTTAAAATCAAATCTTCATAAAAAAGACGAAGATAATAAAATTGAACTTGTTTTAAGTCAAATAAAAGAGTATAATGAGACTCTACAAATTACATTTTTTGAAAAGATTGAACAAATGTCTCAACAAATTGAGAAGTTACATTCTAGCAACGATCAAATCACGAAAATGATAGAAGAATCAGCTCTACGTCCAACGTTAGATGCCGTCGAACAGTATGAAGTAATAGAGGAGGATGATCCTTTGAAAGCCTTCCGAAAATAAGCCACCAATCGAGAAAAATTGAAAGGAGTAATCAATGTGACGTAATGAGAACTAAATATCCACCCAATGAGAAGTGCATCGTTGTATGTAACCAGAAACTCATTGAAGAAATCAGAAGTGAAATTCCAGTTGATATGTACACTGCCGACTATAAACAATTTTGTGTAGTACCAATCAGCAAACTACATGAATTGTCACAATCACTATTCCAGACTTTATCAGCAAGTGTTTGCGTGATGTAAGTTTGAGTAGTAAAAAAAAGAGCCTAGTCTTAATTGACTAGGTTTTTTATAATAGCGATAGCCCATCTTTGACCTGACTATCTGCAATATGCGCATAGTGGCTTACAAGAGCAGTGCTGGCATGACCTAATTGCTGCGCTACAATACCCTCTTGGCCTGTTTTCATGTATAAATCAGTCGCTAGAGCGTGTCTGAGCATGTGGGGAGTAATCTCTGTACCAAAAGCTTTAGAATACTTCCCTACCAGTCTCTCGATCCCTGCTCCTTTTAAACGCATAGGAAGCCCGGTCTGGATTGATAGAAAGAGTGGTAGGTTGGCATCCTTACCGTCAATCTTGTATCGACTAGCACGAATTTCAAGGAAAGGAACGATATATGGAATGACATAAGGAGCTATGTTTACATGATCCTTTTTACCTCCTTTTCGTGTAACCTCGACAGATAGTGTATGTAAGTTAAGGTCTTTTAAATTCGTATTGACTGCCTCGCTTAAACGGATACCTGAACCAACAATCAAAGCAATAATAGCCACGTCACGTTCTCTATCTCTATAATAGGTAGATAAGGCACGGTTGCTTAAATTAGCCTTTTTAACGTATCCGTCAGCAGAAGTATCATCCATGATGAATTGCAGGAATTGCTTTGCTAAGTCACCAAGGAAGAGTTTAGGAGCAATCTTATTAGCCTTTGCCGATAGAGTTTCTTTTTTCTTTGTACTTATCTCTAGCTTTTTCATCACGTTACGATAGAAATAAGGCTCACCATTTTCATTTTCAGTCTGCTCAGTCAGATATTTAAACAAACCAGATAACGCTCGGTACGTCCTATGGATCGTAACCTCGGATACGCTCTTATTAGTCGGTTTATTTGTGTTTAAAAGGTTCCGTTCGCGTAAAAAAATGAAAAAGCACTCAGCATCAGCCTTAGAGAGATTTTCAAGGGCAGATAATGGAATATCCTTTATATTTTTTTCAGGAACAATATCAGCATCAATTAACCAGGTAAAGAAACGACGATACTCATTTAGGTATTCATATAGGGTGCGCTTGCTACGGCCAGCAATCATTTTTGTCCGATACCATTCTTTGATATATGCTGGAAGTAGATCAAGATGGTTCTCAATATTTTTTTGTAAATTTAAATCGTCAGCCATGTTATTTTTTCCTTTTCTAGTATAAGTAGTACCATTATAACACACTTTCTTTTAGTAATAAAATTATACTTTTTCTACTAAAAGAAAGTGCGTTAAAAAATACCCCTTTCCAATAAGGTCAAGGGTTGGTATTTTCATCATTTATTATTCTTTAGGTATTCTACCTATATACCTCGATATTTTGTATCAGTACAAACTTGATATGTGGCTTTAGGAGTTTTGTTTCCAGTAACAACCTTTTTGGTGAAACGCAAAGTTTTCAACCTTCTGTTTCAATTCAGTTTTGCTACAAGTACATAGGGAATAGTTCCAAAACAAGTCTTAATATCTTCTTTCTCATCCGCAGGTTTTGCTACAAGTACATAGAGAACAGTTCCAAAACAAGGTCAGAAAAGGGATCAATGAAACCTAAGTTTTGCTACAAGTACATAGAGAACAGTTCCAAAACCTCGTAGGCTTATATTGGTTGTACTGCATTCATAGCCTGTCTGCTTGACGATAGCGCCTTTCGATTAGCCATGAATGATTTTTGCATTTAAGCAACAGTCCACAAATCGACTTTAATATATTATACCAGAATGAGAATGAAAAAACCAGTACATAGTGACTATGATACCAATAATAACTCACTCAATCATTGTTTTTCTGGTAATTTCTGAGTATGATACCCCTACATATGATGCTTTTTGTTTCAGAAACTCTATAAACTCATAAGGTGCATTGAACATGATTTCAGCACCTCTTTGTTTGCGAGTGTCCGTCCACTTCATCTCTTCTGGGTTGTAATCTTTACGTTTTTGTAGTGCTTTGAAATCGTCTTTAATAACAATGATTTCATCACAATTTAGGACAATAGCCTTTGCTATATCGTGAAAACGGTCTTTTCTAGACTCTTTTATCTTATGCCAGAGGGTGCGTTTACGAGCAAGTAAGGTATTGTAGTTTTTTGACCTCACCCAAGTTCTCTTGCCCTCTTTAATCGTACCGTCCACGTTATAGTTATCCGGGTTAGACTGCCTACGACTTTCCTCTAGCTTTCTATCGTAATAAGATAGCTTTTCGGAGTAACCAAAGTCATTAGTAATATCAAAGAACACTTCTTGTCCGGTATCTACATCTAGAGTTTTTATCGCTAGTTTATCTATATCCACGCTTACTACTACTTTTCCTTGTTTGATTGGACTTTCTGGCATACCATAAGGCGCTTCGCTAAAGACAATCAGAACAGAATAGAGCCACTTGTTATGGCGATCCAGAGTTCTCTTGACACCATACCAAGCAATTTTCTGTCTTTCTAAGGCATAGGTAAAGCGAATTTCATCCGTACCTTTAAAGATATAAGGGAATATAATGTAGTTCCCTCTTTTTCCAAATCGTAAACCGTCTGAAGTAATGTTGTTGTTGCATTTACGATACCACAATGTATTAAAATCGACATAACGTGGAACTTTTAAAGTGTTGTCGGAATCTGGTTGTTTTCTACGCTTTAAATAGCCTTGTTTAGTCGCTTGCGCCATACTTTCAAAACTAGACCAGTTTATAATACCCTCGCTTGCGTAACGTTCATACATCACACTGGCTTCCCCGAGCTTTTTATAATCTACAAACTTGCCATTGCCTAGACCATAGCTATCGTTTAACTCAATCCAACCTTTTTTGACTTCTTCACTAAGTTCTTTGTAGGTTTTTTTAAGTAACTTCTTCTTGCCTTTATCCTTGGTATCTTTGATGATATCTTGCTGAGTATTTAACTCTTGCATTCGGCCAGCTAGTTCCTTGTATTTATCAGAATTGACACGTCTGTTCTCTTGCATATTAAAGTAGTTCACCAAGGCTCTTTTTAACTTATAGCCATATTTAAACTTCTTTTCAAGGTAATCATCATATCCTGTACTATCTATTCTTAATTCGATCGTGTACATATTGCCTTCACTATTTCTTAATTTTTATATGGATTGATTGTTGTGATGACTTCTCCTGTCAAATCGTCAATCAATTCAGCATTGTCATTAATAGAAATTGCCATTTTCTTTACTGAACTACTGATCCAACTGTCAAGTTGGACATCATCAAACCCAATCTGGTCAGCAAATTCACTCAATTTACACTCCTGGGCCTTTGCTAGTTTGCTGAAAAATTCGCTGAGTTGGTTTAAATCAGTTGTAATTGGAGAGTATGCAAACATAATGGGCATTGTGATAAAGTTACTAGCTATGTTGTATGTTAATGTTCCTAAATATTGACTAGCACCTTCTCTAAAGATTGCGCTTACTTTAAATATTTTGTTAGTCTCCAAAGCTAGGTATTCTTGATATTCTTTTTGTAGAAATGACTCACCTGCTTGCAGCATAGGAAATAGTAATAGACGGTAATAATTTGTCATAATCTCATCTACACAATCAAATCCACTATCTTTTAACAGACGTCTTATTGTTCGTTCAGCTAAAGATATCGTTGAGGGTAAATTCATTTCAGTAACTATAGTATGAAGGCCATATCCTAAAATCATATACTCAAAGACTGAATAGACGATTTTCTGGTCTTTTACCTGTTGCTGCTTCGTTTGTAAGTAATCAGTGAGTGCATCCGCTGTAAGTACAATCCCTTTGTTTGAAAAGTTATTGACTGTTAGAATTGATCCTTTGTTACTCATAGAAATCTCCAGATTTCAGGGATGATTCGCACCACCCTGAAAATATTTTTTATTTTAATAATATTGTTGGTTTTATTGTATAACATTATTTCTAAAAATACAACTAAATCGATGAATATTTTTAGAAATAGGTTAGATTTTTTAGAAACTGCACAGAAATATTGCTTTTTCTATTGATTTAGGGGTATTTTTTATAGATACCTCTCAGTAACAATCTTGAATGATAATAGATTGCTATTGAGAAGCATCTAATCAAAATGATTAGACACCTCTAAAATTAAATTTCAAAAAGGTCCAGCTGCTCACATAAAACTAAGGTTTGTTGTGGGACTTGTTCTTTTTTCATGATAACTTTGGTAGAACGTGATGCCAAGAAACTTTCTGCATCAGCAAGAAATTGTATAGCTGCATCAATGTTCCTAGATTGAAACTTCTTACATTCTGGAACTTCTTCTGTTTCAGCTTCAATAGCTTCTTCTTTCAGAGGTTCTAAAATTTCAACTTCTTCATTTTCTTCCTGACTGACTTCTACGTATTTATCAAGTATATTTGTTGTTTGATCATTAAGAGAGTATTGTGAAGAAAACTCTTCAAGTGCTTTCTCAATTTTTTCTACTGAAGCTTCAGCTTCTACTAGAGGTTTAACAACGTTACGTTTTGCAGTTACGAACTCTAAACGGTCTTGATCAGAGAATACTTCATCAGCAACACCTTTATCAATTGTTATTTGTTGTAGTCTAACAGTTTCCTCTAAACGATATTTAGTGAAAGTCAAACTATCAATGACATTATTGATGCGTTGGATTGTTCCTTTAGGTGATGTAAAATCAAGACTAACATTGTATTGATTTTGTCCCACGATTTTCAAATCAAGAAATTGACCTTGACGGTATTGCTCTTTAAGAGTAAGTGCTTTTAATTCAAATCCACGATATTTTGCAAGCGTTACAAATTTAAGAGTATCCGACTGATTAAATTGCATATCATAAGCAAGTTGATTTCCTGCTTTAGCTGGCACATCCGTCGTATAACCATTAGTAAATTCCATGAAAAATGGATTTTTGATGATTTTTTCATCGCCTATGGTCACTTCTTCTTTCTTAGTAGCTTCAGCTTGCTCAATATCTTTATCGATCTTAAATAACTGACGCTTAGTCGTTAAAAGTAGTTCTTCTGCTTTTTTTACACGTTTTTTAGAAAGTTCAACATCACGCTCCCAGGCTTTTTTGCGCTTACTTAGCAACTCAAATTCGTTATCCAGTTCAATCTGTAATTTCAAATAGGGGTTGCCTGTCGCAATAGCCTTAAAATCTGAGGCTGTCATGGTTTGCTCATCAATATCATTTGCTGAACGTACTGGAGTTTTACTGGTCATAATTTGACTAATATATCGCAGCTTCGTTTCCTGGATCTGCCATAGGTAATTGTCAAATGAACCAGTAGTGATGTAGTAGTAAATTTGTACTTTACTATACATATTTCCTTGACGGATAATCCGTCCATTACGCTGAATGACATCAGATGGTTTCCAAGGGACGTCAAGGTGATGTACTGCTTTTAAACGTTTTTGGACGTTTAAACCTGTACCTCCTTTTTCAGTCGATGCAAGTAGGATACGAACTTCTCCAGCGTTCATTTGACGCTGTAGTTGTAACTTAGCATCCTTGTTATTTGCATCATGAATAAATGCTATCTCTTCTTCTGGGATACCCCGTTCAACTAGTAAGTATTTCAATTCATCATAAACTGAAAATCCTGCTTTAGTAGGAGTGCCAATATCAGAGAAAATCATTTGAGTTCCACGATTAACCTTTTCGCGCTTATAAATCTTTTCAACTCTATCAACTACTTGTATGATTTTGTTGTTATCGGTTAATTTGTAGCGCGTGCTATCCAATAGACGCATATCTAACGCTAGCTTACGAGCTTCCAAAGTGATTTTCAACATGTTGTCTTGAGATGGATCAATACCAGAACCTTTGATTTTATCAGTACGTTTAACCAGTTCTTTGAGCTTCTCAACTTGTGCTTCAGTCAATTCTGATTTGACTGCGATTCGTTCTTCCATTGGAACTGGTAAGTCTAAATCTTCAGTCATCTGAATATCAGTTGTGCGTTTGAAAAGACTCATTAACTCCGGCAAATTGGTAAACTTAGTGAATCGTTTACGTGCAATGAACTTGTCTCCTGTTGTGTTAATTTCAAGGTTATTTTCAATAACTCCGAAAGCGCCCACCCAGGCATCAAAGTTATCCATACCGTAATCACTAAGAATATCTGGCTGAATATAGTTCATCATGATATACATCTCGCTGATAGAATTTGAAACTGGTGTACCTGTAGCAAATACTACATTAGCTCCATCATGCTCTTCCTGAATACTACGAATTTTCATCTCCATATCCATATTCTTTTGAGCGGTTGTGGTGCCAATACCTGCCACGTTTCCTAAACTTGTAATTGGACGAACATTCTTATATTTGTGACATTCATCTACAAATAAGAAGTCAATTCCAAGTTGTTCAAACTCGATAAAAGTATCCGTTTTGGATAATTTACCTGCTTCAAGGTTTTCTATCTGCTGCTCCAAACGTTTTTCCATCCGGGTAGCTTGCTTGAAAGTGATACGATCTTCATCATTTTGTGCTTGAGCAATAATGGAGCGTATCTCATACAGTCTATCCTGGTAAAATGCTTCTTGTCTTTCAGTTGAGGTTTTGATTTTCTCAAATTGGCTATGGCCAATAACAATAGCATCATAGTTGTTAGAAGCGATACGTGAAATGAATAGCTTGCGTCTCGATTTCTCAAAGTCTCTTTCACTTGTGACAAAGACTTTTTTCGTTGGATAAAAGCGCAGAATCTCTTGCCCAAATTGAGCAGTTAAGCTAGAAGGAACTACATATAATGGTTTATTGATTAGACCAAGTTCTTTTAACTTGAATCCAGCACTAACCATTGTTAATGTCTTACCTGTTCCAACTTCGTGGGCCAGGAGTGCGCGTTTATCTTCAAGAATACGTTGCACTGCATTTAGCTGGTGAGGTCTTAATTGATAGCCTTTGGCCAGCCCTTCAATATGAAGATGACTTCCATCATAGGATTTATTGATGAAACGATTGAACTTGTTGTTAAATGTAGTTTCAATAAGTTCCTTTACATCCTCGTTTTCACTAACAAACTCAATAAATCTTTTTTGGATTTTCTTTTCAATCTCACGAAGTTCAGCAGTTGCAACTTCATTTATCACACGCTTTTCTTTGCCTTCAACCATAACTGTTTTTTCAATAGTTGGCTGATTAGAGGTTAAGAGTTGCTGAAAAATTTCATGACCAACTGTATAAGTTCTAACGTCTTCGGCACGTAATCCCAATTGTTGGTTCGGGCGAGAATATTGAACTTCACGAATAAAACTCTTAGTAAGCCCTCGGCTGATTTTACTAGTAGCAATAGCCCCATGTGCTTCGTTAGAGTCAAGGTCAACATAGCAATCATCTAGCAATTGATAAGCAAATTTACCAAGAACATTTTGAGGAATCCAAATTGATCCTAGGTTAAACTCAATATCTGCCATTGTTATTGGTTCAGGTATTACTTCTTCTATTAAAGTGAGATAATAACTCCAATCTGCTTGAGTATCGCCTTTTTCTATTAGGAAAGATAGTAAGTCTCTTTTAGTTAGCACATCTCCAGAGAGTAAGTCGGTTTTAAGCACCCATTCAAAAATACCCTGTTTGTAGTATTTTTCGATGTTAGGAGCTATCCTACTATAAATCTCAGTAATCAATACCTCCTTATTCTTTGCTGGATAGAGGGAGCGAATGAAATCCAAATCAACTCCTCGACCTTCTGATAGACTGATCGCAAGAGCTTTTTCTGCACTGTCTACCTGAGTAATAGTCTTTTGAGGGCGAATAGTGGCCTCAAAAAAGGCTTTAGTTTTATGATAAACAATTTTGCTACTATCATTATCTTCTGCTTCTTCTTCTAGGCTAGCGATAAGTGGATATCGATCATCACGCTCAAAAAGTCGAGCATTTACTGGAAGATTGATATACCCATGTTTTTTAACAAAATCATCATAAATTTTGTTAAGTAAATCAACTCTAGATTTAAACTCTTCTAGCTTGTATGTACTGCTTGATTGAATATCAATAACAGACTGGTAGGCTTCCTTAATAGCAATCATTCCTTTAATACGGTCATGTTCTTTAGGTTCTAAAGGTTTTTCATAGAAATGAACTCCCTTAAAAAGTCCTTTATTCAAGCCTCTTTTTGATGGCTCAGAACTGATATAGGTGCTGGTTATTGCACTAGCATCTTCTAAAGTAATTTTTTCAAATTCTTCTATAGCTACAGAACTATGTTTTTTGTCCCAGGATACGAATTTTCCATCACGATCCTGATAAAAAGTAATTTCTGCTGCCTTTGATAAAGCGCGTGCTTCTGTTCCGTTATGATAAACAATGTTGCCATTTTCATCATATCCGTATTCATACGGACGAACATTCGTAACCATTTTCTCTTTGGTTAGAATATCGATGGCTGATAAACTATAGCCTGCAAATGTTGGGCCATAAATTCTTGAAAGTCCATCTTTAATATCCTCAATTAGGTCACTATTTTTAGGTTTAACAGATAGTGTCGCACCGTTAAAGTAACGAACCTCATATTCTCCTAAAACATTGTAGTCCTCAAAATATTGATTGATAAAAATTCTTCCCTCTTCATCAAGTTCAGAACGCAAAACATCGGCAAAGAAAAGGTCATTACTATTCTTTGTCTTTTTCCCATCTTTCTCAAAAAATAGGATATCTGATGATACTTTAGTTCCTGCTAGTTCTTTAAATGCAGAACTAGGTAAACGAACTCCACCCAGGAAAGCAACCTCATCCTTAATTTCTTTCAAAATTGAATTGGAACGTTTGTTAGCAGTTCCCATAGAGGTTATAAAACCGATAACACCATTTTCATGTAGTAAGTTTACGGATTTTTTTAAAAAATAGTCGTGGATAACATATGGCTTCTCAAAATTTAGATCAGTAATACGAAATTCTGAAAAAGGAACATTTGTCATAATCAAATCAAATGGCTGCCCCTTGAAATCAACTGTTTCAAATCCTTGAACAAGGATAGTCGCTTTTGGGAATAATTGTTTTGAAATGAGCCCACTGATTCTATCTAGTTCAATACCAACAAGAACTGACTTCGCTTGTAGTTCTTTAGGCATTGTACCAAAGAAAATACCTGTTCCCATAGATGGATCAAGAATATTTCCACCTTTAAATCCGTTTTTTATAAGGTAGTTCCACATTTCTTCCACAATCTTAGGATCAGTATAATAGGCAGTCAAAGAACTTTGTTCCATTGAACGATATTCTTCAAAGGTTACCAGGGATTCTAACGCTGCACGTTGTTCTTCAAACTTGCCTGTATGTCTGTCAAAGAATACATTTGCAAGGCCTCCCCATCCTACATACTTCGCCAATATTGTTTGCTGTTCAGCAGTGGCCTGTTGTTTATTTTCCTCCAGTTCTTTTACTAGCTTGATAGCTGCAATGTTAGCAAGAACTTTCTCTTTATCAGTTTTTGGGAAATCAAATCCCACAAAATTAAAGTTATTCATTATTTCCTCTAAAAAACAAAGACCACGAGTTATCGTGATCTTTGCCCTTTTCCTTTCTTTAAACAGCTATTTTATGGCTTTTAGCGTATGAAAGCAGAGTTTCTGACGCTTCCCAAGCCGATTCTTTAGCTTTTTTATTATTTTTTCCTCTAAGCTGAACAATCTTTCCATCCTTTATTTCTAAGGTATAGAGAGGGTTATTAGCTTTTCTCTTTTGACGTACAAAAACAATTACTGTTTCACCATTAGCAACTCTATCAGCATAACTACCAACGCAATGTTTAAGGGCTTTGCCTTCAGCTTTTAACTCTTTTAGTTCTTTGGGCAGAATAAAGGTATAGTTACCTATCGTCTGTTCCAACTCTAAGAGTTTTTCAAGATGTTTATGATATTCTTGATTTTTAAGCTCATCCCTTAAATCATTATATGCAGCTACAGCATCGTCATGAGCTTGTTTGAAATTTTTAGGCATGATTCTGAAATCTCCTTCAAAACTTACACCTATTTTTTCTAACATATTCTGATAGTCACGATAATCATTTCCACTAACTGAGTTCTTAATAACCCAGTTTTGAAAACGAGTTATTTTTACTCCTGTAGGAATATATTTCAATTCTTCAATAGATTTGAAATAGCGAACAAATTTTGGATCAACTTTTGTACCAAGTTCTTTTTCCATTGCAATTATAATTTTATACTCCTCAAATCGTTTATCTGAGTTTTTAAAAACTTGCTTATGCTTTTTCAAGAACTTAAAAGTTAAGCGCCCCATATGTTCATGAACATGAGTAAAAGAGTAACCTCCGTAGTAGCTTACATTTCTGACTCCACCGATAATGTCCTTTTGAATACCACGCGCATTTATTTTCTGCGCATACTCAATCATACCTCTATATTTATAGATATGTGGCATCATTATTGGTAAATCAAAAAAATTATAGCAACCATCTTCACAAACAGATTTGATTTTATTGAAATCCAAATATTGGAACATGTCATTTTTTTGAAGCCTTTTGAAAATATCATCTGTATTTTGAAAACCCCAATATAAAGAATAGGAACCAAGATATAGTCCCAGCATTTGTAACCCATAAGTATAATCAAAACCATTCCAACTATTTAGTTTAACATGCTCATTACAAGTATATTTTTCAAAGTTGTATAGAATCGCAGAGAAGCGCTCTTGTCCATTTTCAAAAAATTGTTGAATACGATACGTCTGAAATTCAACTCTCGTTTTTGATACCCCAATCCAAAGAAAATAATCCGCCTTACCAGAAAAAGTAAGCCGACTATTTTTAATTAGTCTTTTACGAATGATTTCTTTATCTATTTGAGAACGGTCAGCACTAACAATTGTGTCGGTCTTATTTTCCCAAATATAGATAGGGAATTTACTCATACATTCTTTGTAAAAAGAACGAGGTGGCCGTAATGCGTTTTTGATATGTTTGTCATTAGCATTGGTAAATTCAAACATTAGAACTCACCTCCAAACAAATCAAGCTGCTCTTCCACTACTTCTTTTGTTTTCTTATGACTTGTAGTAGCAGGCTTTTTAGAGATTTTTTCTTCGATATTTATGGGTGTCTTATTGACGGTAGAAATATTTTCTTCTAAATGTTCTAGTTTAAAATACTCAGTTACCCATTCAAATACATCGGCATCCTCAATCATAATACCAGAAACGTTACCTTTGACTTCTTGTTCCATATACTGCTTTTTAGCAAGGTCATAGGCGTACTGATACGCCCCACCAATCGAACGACCTGCTTTTAAGATACCCGATACTAACTCAGGATCATAAGGCATCTTGTTACAAAGCCAGTTATGGATTCTGTCTTCTGAATGCGAATGTGGTTGACTCATTTCTTCCATGAGTTTACTTTCAGCTAGCGTCAACAAAAATTCGTTAACTACAACTGTTTTTTCTGTAAGTGTTTCATTATTTGTCATTATTTTTCCTCCTACCTATTTCCCATAGGCTTCCTTATTTTTTCTAAAAGCAAAAGACCACGCGCGTGCGTAGCCTTTCTTTCCTACTAACTGTAAAATAGATGCGCCGTAATCTTTTGATTAAGCGATTCTTTGCTTAACAGGAAATCATCTAGTCCTTTGCCAACTTCCCATGTTAGCACTTTGATAGTTCTTCCTCCCTTTTTATGAAGATACTCAATCATCTTTTCAAGATTATTAAATACCGCATCATTTTCCTGGAAGTCACTATCAAAAGCTAGAAAAACTGTGTCAAACTTCGTTTTGGTTTCAAGAGCATTTGCAACTTGTTTCCAGCTATTCACTCCAGCCATTGAGATGACTAGTGTTGAACCAAGTTTATTCAAACGTGATTCAGGAATTTTTGTGGCAATGATGTCCCCTTTCAGCAATCCTTCCGTAACAATCACGTTTTGGCATTTTGACAAAAGGTGAACTCGAGCTTTCCCTTGCTCATCAAATTTAGCTTGCGCTAAAACAGAATCTGGAAAAGCATAGTGTGGAACGTTTTTAGCTCCGCAACCGTGTTCTTTATACGATGTAGATAACCATACGTATTTTGCGGATGATTTAATAGTGAATGACAGCCCGTTTTCAAATGTCAAACGCTTCTTATCAGTCACTCCTTCTGCTAACAACTCATAGTCTGGGAAAGTATAGATAGAATACTGATATTTGTTTCTATCAACATTCTTTATAATCACTTTCGCTTTATTAGCCCATGCAGAGTTAACTTTTGCAATGTATTTCATTTCACTTTCGTCAACTCTTATCTGGCCACCTATGATTTGTCCCCACTCGTTACGATTAGGAATGAAAATTCCTTTTGTTGAAGGTTCAAATATTGGTGTCTGATTTGCTTCAGAATACCAAAAACCAGGAACTCCTTTCCAGGCATCTCTAGGAAGTCCATTTTCTTCAAACAGGTCTTCCCAAATTGTTTTACCAACAGGTTTTCCATCTATTTCTTGAATCATTTTTATTTGTTTTTTTAGGGTTTCTTTCGTAAAAGATGTATACCCTCTTAAAAACATTTGATCCACAGTAAAACCGCGTGCAAACATTAACTTTGATACATGAATATCAGTTAATCCAAATAACGTAATGACCAATGAATAAACCTTGTGCAATACGTTTGTTGGTGCAATATTCTCTTGAGATACTTCACAAATCTCAACATTTTTCATCGTAGAGCCAGACAATTCGTACACTGTTGCTCCAGCAAATGTAGGTCTATCACTGTCAAAATTACGACAACAATAGGCTTTGGTTAGTTTTGTATCCACAAAACACCAATCTGGTTTTTGACAAATAGGGCACGGATTCGCCTTGTCTACTCTTAGGAATGATGATTTTCCTATTTTAAAAGATTTCATTATTTTTCCTCCCACCTATTTCTAGGCTTCCATAAATTATAAATTATAAAG
>ERZ773007.36-NODE-36-length-63680-cov-12.682436_pt1 | contig 63680 bp, 73 predicted proteins | sample MGYA00580665_ERZ773007 | MGnify/ENA primary metagenome ERZ773007 (study PRJEB29015, sample SAMEA2738122) | human oral metagenome | biome: human oral; feature: human-associated habitat; material: saliva | place: China | collected 2167 ... | reverse complement strand
TGTTGAGATCGCCTACGACAACTCCTACACGTACCGCGGCTTCGACGAGAGCGTGGTCGGCGGCTGGCATCACTCCCCCACCCACCTGGGGACCAGCCCGCGCTACCACCGCAAGTAATCCGACGGAGATGCGGGGCGTGGGTGCCACACATCAATCGGATCGGACTGCCCACGCTCCCAACAAGCAAGGTTCCGAGCCCTTCAGCTCCACCTCCCACCACGCCTACCCCTACAGAGCCGACGATTCATTCACCAAAGCGCTCGGAATTGGCTAAGACCGGTTTTGAATCAGAAGTACTCATCGCGGCGACCTTAGCCGCAACCGCTGGCGCAGCCACTTTCACAGCACGAAAGCACCGCGGCTCAAAGAGTAGGTAGGCTAGACACATGGCGACAGATACGACAACACAGTTCGTGCTCGACGCAATCGAAGCGCTTGACGCGATTGGCGCGCAAGAAGCGGTCGCGTTTTTACGTATGATGCTCGATTGTGACGGCCCCGATGTCGACGGAGTCGTGACGTCACTCATCGATTTTGACATCGCCTCCCCAGACTGGGTAGAGCGACTGCAAGAAGTCAACCACAACGCATCGGGACTTTACGACGAAGAACTCGCTGAGCTTCGCGAAGGCCTCGCGCTCAAGAAAAAACCGGTAGCGTAGCCCCGCGTCCACCACGTTGCGAACCTGCAGAGTGCGTTGTCATGCAGCCACACTAGCTGAAGCCGTTGGATTTTTGTTGTCCTTTTGTTGCCCTTAATAACACGAATAGCGGAATAGAAACGAAAAGACGAGCTTGCGTCCTCGCCATGAACCGTGACTTTTCTCCACTCTCACAATGAAAAACCCCGGAACTTCAACAAAGTTCCGAGGTAAGTTGCGGAGGATGGGGGGAAACACACCGCCACCCCGCCTGACCTGCATAAACGCGCTCGCGTAAAAATTTGGGGCATTAATGGGGCCTATCTTTACGCCCTAGTCGGTTCGTTTCCTGAGCGCACAAAAAACGCCCTCTACCCCCGATTTCTCGGAGATAGAGGGCACTATTTATCACTCAGAGCGTTTTTTCAGTTTCTCCAGCTCTTTCCAAATCCGCTCATGCTCATCATGGGCATGCGCGTCGAGCGCGATTCGCTCTGCGCGGTCCTGCAACTGGTCAAGAATCATCCCGTGTGCTTTGAGTTCTTGGGCTTGCAACTGTTGCCTGTGAGCGACGGCTGCTACCTGCTTTGCGACCACGCCAAGACGCGGCGGCGGACAGAAGTCCAGTAGGGCTTATCCAGGGCCGCCTGGATGAGAGGACGGGCGAAGCCCACCAAACCGCACGTAACAAGCGGATCAACATTTAAACCAAGCATCAGAGTCTTCCTTTCATTTTTGGGCACGCAAAACCCGCCTGCCGGGGGCGGCAGACGGGTCGAGCATGCGTAAATTATTCGTTATGTTTGCGGGGGAGCAGGCATACGGACGGGATAGCCAGCCCCTCGGCAGGTTTGCGCTAGGCGCGCAACCGCACCCTCAACGCGGTCTGATTTTTCCGCTGCGCCAACCACGGAGAGGACATCGTTCAAAGCCTCTTTGGCCTCGTGCGATACATCCAGCCGAAGCGCCCACGAAGCCTTCTGGCCCAGCTCATTGCGCGCCTCTTCCAATTCCCGCGTATACGCCTCGCTCGGCAGGCCAGAAGCCGGGGAGCGGTAAACGACAGCCGCATACTTTTCGTAGGCGCTGCCGACCTCCTGGCACGCGCGCTGCGTGGGAAACAAAAAACCATAGCGCCACGCGACAAACGAGGCCCCCAACACGAGGACAAGCACACATGCGAACAGTTTCTTCTTCACCCCAACCTCCGAACCGCAGCGGAAAATGCTACAAGGCTAGCCTAGAGCGGCCTTCGCATCGATCAAAGTGTCGAAGCGCCCAAGACGATACCTCTTGCCTGACTCGTAGATGCTCGCTCGGTACTTTCCGCGCGATTCGTCCCACTCGATACCGGGGGGCAGTTTCTTTGGCATGAGCGAACCTCGAAATTGATGGGGGCTTATTGGGGGCTTTTTACCGCCCCCCGTGATACCTATCGGTATATATCGGTTTGATACCATCAGCCAAAAACGTTGGAAACAAAAGAAAAACCCCGGAACTTCAACAAAGTCCCGGGGTCACTTGCGGAGGATGGGGGATTCGATTTGCTATATGCCTTGACATGCAGGAATGAAAACTTGTTCCACCCCGTATCTAACTAATACCTAAAACCCTTTCACAATATTGCACCCCCAGGCAGGCAGTGAGTAAACAAGGAAAGCGCCCCCACACCCAGCCTTGGCTGATAGTGTGGGGGCGCTTTATACAGACCAGGGGGTTATGCCTGGTCTTTGAGTTTGTCGATTGCTTTCCAGATGCGCTCATGGTCGGTTTTTGAGGATTCCACGAGGACGGTGTGAGCGCGTTCCTCGTTAGACTGTCGATCCCGCATCGCTGTCAGATCGTTGCGTATCCCCGCGATCTCGCTGCCTAGCTGGCGCACGAGTCCGTTGGTACTGGTGGCGAGCTCTGAAATCTGGTCGACTTTCGTGCGGGTCTCGTCCAAGTCCTCACGCAGGTTCGAAGAATGGTCATTGTTCGTCTGGGTCTTGATCGCCGCACTATCCCGCTCGGCGGCCTGTGCGGCGGCCTTGATCTCCTTGCTGTGGGCGTTCAAGGCCTCCAGTTGCACGGCCAATTTCTTTTGCACGAGACGCAGGTACGCGCCTAGCGTACCGACAGCACCAAGGACCACCGCGACGATGATCGAAGCCGCTTCCGGAGTGTTGAGTGCGTCAGTAATTGGGTGCAACGGTGTCACGCGTTCCCCTCCTTGTGCTTGCCCTCGTAGGTGGCGGTAGCGGTGTCCGTACGATGGGGGTCAGCCAGCGAAGTCAGAAGCGAGGCAAGGACGGCGGTCGCCGTTACAGCCAGAATGCTTCGAGCGTCCAGGTCAGTGATCGCGGTGCCGACCGTGACCAGGGCAAGGGCGGTTTGCGCAGCGGTTTTGATGCACCGCTCACAGACACCAGCCCAAAAAGACGCCGACATATAGGTATTCATCAGAATTCACCTCGATTCAGGCTTTGCTGGAGCGCTGCGACGGTCGGAGAGGGCGCGTCAAGGTGTCCGTCTGCTTCGAACCCCAGATGGGTTTCGAGGGCGTTAATGGTGTCCGGCCCCATGAGGCCGTCCATATCCACACCCAGGCGTCGCTGCATTTCCTCAATCACGGCAGATCCGTCCGTGGGGCTATCAGTCCATTCCCAGCCGGATGTGAATGCTGAGTTCGCCTCCTGCCATTCTTCGTCCTGGTCGGAGACGATGCCGTCGACGGGAGTTGCAAGGACCTCCTGTAGGCGGCGTGTGGTCGCTTCCCCCCAGTAGCCGTCAGCATCCAACACCCCGCCTGCCGGGGCCTGGGCGTATGCGTGTTCGTATTCGGGCCTGATTACCGCACACACGTCGTCCCAGTCGCGGGCGCGACGGTACACGCCGCCACCGTTAGACTGCGACCCCGCCTGGCCGCTGCTCGTGTTGCCCTCAATCGTCTGCACCCACGAGCCTCGATTGGCCTCGACGAAGCCCACATGGTCCGCGATCCCGTCACCATCCCAGTCGAAGCACAGGTAATCGCCAGGAATAGCTGCGTGTTTTTCAACGAGGCGACCGGCCTTCGCTGCCGTGTTAATCCCATAAGGGACATATGCGAAGTCCCCGCCTACCGGCTCCATGCCGGCTGCGCGTAGAACCCAGGTGACGAACATGGCGCAATACGGTACCCCGCTGGCCCCGTAGTAAGCACCATGTCGCGTGGCGTAATCACGCCCGTACTTGGAACCGGCTTCCGGGTCATCCCAGCGAGAATAGCCGATCTCGGCTGCAGCGATACGCAGCACATCAGTTGCTGTACTCATAGGTGATTTCCTCCAGTTCGTGAACGTCAGCGGGTGTATTGGTTGCGGGCGGCATGGAAGCCACCAATTCCTCAACATCGGGTGTCATTTCGTTTTCTCCTCCCTTTTGGGTATGGGAAAGCCCCCACACAAGGAGGTGCAGGGGCTAGTGCTAGGAAGTGCTACTTACTGCTGAATTAGCAGAAACGTGGTCAGGATCCGGGGGTCGTGTCGCTGAGCGCTGCCGGGTCCCCTCCCGCCTGCAGGTACTTTGAGAGCAGGTCTACGACCTGAGCCTGCGTGGTGGCCAGGATGTGGCGGCGCTCGCTTTCAGCGGCGATATCCTGGGTGAGTTTTGTGAACTCTTCTTCCGTGAGAGAGCGCAGATCAATGGGGTCCATGGCGGTCTCCTTTCTTTCAGAATTTGATGATGTAGTTCAAAACGAGGTAGGGGGGCATATTGTTATGCGGCGCGCTTTGTCCAGTAGCGCCGGTGGCGATATCAGAGAAGCTCAGGTTGTCGTGGCGTTTGTTGGTGAACCACCGGCTTCCGGTCGTGTCGCTCACATAGGGTTGCCAACCTGAACGTGTCTGCACATCCACATACGTGTTTTCATTCATGGGGTGCTGGTGCGAGGGCATTTCAGCGATGCTCAGTGTGTGTGTTTCTTCGCCGCCGATGCGGCCTAGGGCGCTGAATGTCCCCTGGTTTTTACCGACAGGCGTCCTGCCGCGCAGGTCAGGAACCCTGAAGGAGCCGTTCCCTCCGCCGTAGGTGGTTCCAATGACTGCGTACAGCGTCGAATACGAGGAGGTGGAATACTGGCCGCCGTCGCACAAAAGCCAGCCCGTGGGGGCGCTAGAGCCCGCGAATGGGACGATTGTTCCTGTTGGAACCCCGCCACCTGCTCCGGCTGGGCCGGGCGGCCCTTGGAGGCCTTGTGAGCCTTGCGGACCTTGGGGTCCTCGCTCACCCTGCTGGCCCCGCTCCCCTTTAGGTCCCTGCGGACCGGCGGGGCCTCGTTCTCCGGGGTCACCTTTGGGGCCTGGTGCCCCGCCGCCACCGGCGTTGCCGGTGATGATGGTGACGCGGCGGTTCCATAGGATCGCGAGGACTCGCAGGCCTCTTTGCGGACTGCCAATGCAGTCAATTCCAGAAAGGTGGGCATCTGAGCCGTCGAGGCGTATTTGCAGGGGGCTGATGTTGGTGACGGTGGCCCATTGCAGGGTTGGTGCTAGGGCCACTTTTTCACTGATGGTGGCGATGCGGCGCGCAAGCTCTTCCAGGATGCTCATTGCTGCACCTCCCTGAGAGTCGTCTTGCACAGCCCGTCAGGGCTGAGCGTGTACTTAATGGACTGGACGGTGGCCCTTGTGCGCACGCCTTGACTGGAAAACTCCACGAGATCGTTTGTCCAGATCGGAACGGGCAAGTGCTCGAGCTCGATTTTCGCGATAGCCGTCTGGGCCTCGAGCAGTTTCTTTTGCGCCAGTTGGGTGATGACTTCTTGGCTGGCTGCTTCCACGCCTGTTTCCGTCTTTGTCACCCATCTGCCCCGGCTGGGGTAGGAGGCGGGCGATGAGGGGTCTGTGTTGCTGGCGACCCCCACGAGCGCGGGATTATCATTCCCGCCTTGAGAGACGAGGACGACCTTGTTCGGGATGCCCGCAAGGTCTTGCTCCCGGCTCCACTCCGGCAGGTGTATCGCGGCCTCGCCCTCGGTAAACCCCCAGGACAGGGGGCGCTGAGCGGGTGGGACGTAGGGGCGGATCTGGAAAGCTCCCGCTCCGCTCACGTTCATGCTCCAATAGCCAATCGCTTCGAGCACGTCGTTAAAGATCGTCAGGCGCGGGGTTCCGGCGTCCCAGGTCATTGTTGAAGCGAGACGTGCGGGTGAGTCGGTGATGTCGGCTTTCCCCACGTCTACCAACGCGGACTGGAGCTGGAGTAGGGAGAGCGCGGGGGAGGCGGTTCCCACCTGCGTTGGAACTTCCACGCAGTCCTCGTCCAAGAGGGAGAGCTTGGAAAGAAGCTCAACTTTCCACGAGGCACCCCCATCCGTATAGGTCTTGGTGGGAGCAGACAGGAGGAACACGCCGAGCGGCCAGGACGCGCCTCCCCGAATCCGGTAGGTGATTCGTACGCGGTCGCTCGTCCAGTCGATCTCTTGGCCTAGGTCGATGAGTTCGAGGCTGCCGGAGGCTTTGAGCCTGGTTGAGGCCGAGAGGGTGACGTCCCCGCCCACCACGCCACGCAGCAGGCCTTTTTCCTGCTCTGCGCGGTCAAGGAGCATCACCTCGATGGAAACCTGGCGGTGTGAGGTGAAAGAAGAGTTGGAGGGGGTGGTCATTTCTCCACCTCCTCCAACTCCACGCTGACCTTCCACATGCCTCCCACCTCACGTGGGGCTGACATTGATGACATTGAGCAGTAGATCCGCCTACCGAGAGGATCGCGATACAGGAACGGTGCGGGTGCTACCGCGAGCGCTTCCAAAGCCTGGACGAGGCGGTAGTCCCTGTCATGCAGGGAAGCACCAAGGGTGATGGTGCGAACCTGGTGGCTTCCGGTTACTTCCACGCCCCGGGTGCGTCCCGCGAAGTAATGCACCTTCCGCGTTAAAAGCGAGGGTTTGATGCTGGTGGTGGGGTCGTAGCGCAGGGGTACAGTGAGAGCAAAGCCTGTGCCGCCGCTAACCCACAGGGCCTGAGAGTCAGCTTCGAGCGCCACCGACGTGGTCGCGGTTGAGGGCGTCGCAGACGTCGCGCTAACCCGGTAAATTGTCTTCCCCGCTGAGAGCGCTTCGCCGTCTTGCAGCGTGGTGTTTACCGGCAGGTGGTCGGCAATTTTCTCCCAGGTCTTCCCATCGTCAATGCTGCGCTCGATGCTGTTCGAGACAGCGGGGACCGTGTCTGCTACCCCGGTGGGGTTGGTGATCCCAATGGAAGCGGCTCCGGTCGTGTCGTCCCAGCGCACGAGAACTTGGGGTGCTGCGGGCGGCAGGTAGGAGACGGTGAACCGGGAGGTCGCCTCGGCAGATGAAAGTCCATCCCCAGAAGAGACGGTGACACGCACGAGATAGGCGCGCCGGTCTTCCAAGCGCACGCCAGGATCCCACGATGAGGCCGCGCCTTCCAGGAAGGTGGAGGCGATTGCCTGGCCGGTGGCCTCGTCGATGACCTGAATTGCGGCGCTGCGCTGAGCGCTGCCTTCGGCCTGCGAGTACGACCAGCGGATACGCGTGGAACTCGACCGGACAACGCTCCCGCCGGCAGGCTCAGCCAAAGAAACAATTGGTGCGTGAGCGACCTTGAAACCGGTGACCGCGCTCCACGGGGAAGCCCCGGCTTCCTGCCCGGTCTTGTACGCGCCCCAGGTGCGCACCTGCCACTCATACTCCCCGGCCTCGTTGAAGACGAGGGAGTATGTGTTGCGGTCCCCGCTGACGGCCGCCTCACCCCAGTTCGCGGACCCACGTTTACGCCACCTCACATCCGCACGCGTCTGCAGCGTCGTGTCAATGCTGGTGTGGGACCACGACAGTTCCACGCTCCCAGGGGTGCGCGGACTGTCAGCAGGCGACAAACTCCCGGGAGCGCCTGGGTTTGTCAGCAGCTGGACAGTGTTCGACCGCTCCGACAGGGGCGAAAGAAGCCCGCCGGGGCCTTTCTGCCTCACCTGGTAGACATGCGAGACCGCAGCGTTAGGCGTGGCATGAGTCCACGCGCGAGCATCACCCGCAACGTCCGTAACCTTCGTGCCGTTGTCGTAGACTTCAGCTCCCCACCCACGATCCGGATAGCGAGCACCCCGCTCCCAAGATACGTTGATCGCGCCGCTGGCCTGCTTGACCGCACTCACATTCACGGGCGCGCCCGGTGTCATCGCAATATCCCCGAGACCCATAGACTGCGGGGACGGAGAAGAATTCTCCACCTTCGCCGATTCCGCGCCATCCCTACGCCACGCGTGGATACGCCATCGGTAGTAATCGTCTGCGGGGATGTTCGTGTCAGTCCACGAGCGCGCCGAGGCAGGAAGCTGAGCTACCAGGCGGTACCCCCACGTCGTATACGACCAGCGCCAGATGTCCAGACCATCCACCGGGTTGTCGCCCGTGACGTTCAGGTCCCAGGTGCATTCCACGCGGCCTTCGGACAGGTATCGTGCCTGGAAATTCGACGGGGTCGCAGGAGCCGCGTAAGCCCTTGCCGGGACCGTCCACCGCCGCGTGGTGCTGGGGTTGCCGCCGTTCCAGATCGGGCCAATGGACGCGGAGAACTCTAGTTCTTGGCTGCGCCCATACTCCGTGTTGACCGTGATGGTCTCCCGGCGAATCTCAGCCTCGGCATACCCTCCACGCGGGGACGAGAAATGGAACCCGACATCGCCGCCGATACGCCCCCACCGGTGCAGGGTCGAGTTGAAATTATGCCCGTACCCGTCAGCCTTCACACTGTAAATAACTTCGAGCTGGACGCTCCCAGAATTAGGATCTCCATGCTGGTAAATGTCGAGGCCTACCATCAGGTAGCCGGACGAGCCACTCCACCACGCCATAACCCACTCCTATTTTTTCTTGTTAGATTCCTGCCAGCTCACGAAGCTGCGAACGCGACACCGGAGAGAGTGCCCCGCCTATTTCTCCTGCTGCTTCGACGCGCATACGGCCCACGAGTTGGTCGTTGACGTCGCGAACGACGAGTTCGCGGGCTGTGTTTCCATAAAAGCCGGGGCCGCCGAGGGAACCCGCTCGGTACGTGTATGAGCCGGTCTTAAAGCCGGTGAGCGCTTCGTTCCCGGCATCCATGGTTCCTGCCAGAGCATCAACGAACAAGCCGCTCTTCTCATTCACACCCTGCGCCAGGCCCTCGACGATGGAGCGGCCTGAATACAGGGTCCATCCCTTGCCGGAGAAGGGGCCGCGCTTCGCGGGCGAGAAGGGCAGGTATTCGCGTGCTTTGGACATGACTGTGTCGAAGGCTCCGGTGATCCAGGAGATCGCGGACATGATGCCGTCCTTCAGGCCCTGAAGGATCGCTTTACCAGAGTTGTACAGCCAGGATCCTGCGCCAGAGAAAAAACCGGTGATTTTGTCGCGGATCGATGTCACCGTGTTGTAGACCGCGTCGATGCCGGCTTGGACGCTTCCACGCATGGAGTCCCAGATTTGGGAGAAGAAACCGGAGACGGCGCTCCACACGCTGTTCCACACTCCACTGATGGTCGCCAAGGTCCCCGAAATCACCGCAGATACGGCAGCGAGCACGCTTGAAACGCAGGAGCTGATCGCATCCCAGATGGTGGTGAAGAAGCTGCTGATACCACCCCACACTGCCTGCCATATTCCGGTCAGCCAGCTTGAAAACGCTGTCCACGCGGCGCTGATCGTGTCCCACAGGGCTTGCCATCCGGCTGTCAGGGTGTCCCACACGGCGGTGACGTAGGGGCCGATCCATCCCCACAGCCCCTCCCAGAGGGCTGTGAAGACCCCGGTGAAGAACGTGAGGACAGTATTCCATACCTCGAATTGGGCTTGGAAGAACCAGGTGAGGCCGTCCCATATGGCTGTGAAGACAGCTTTCACGCCGTCCCAGAAGCCGTTCCAGGCGGCGGCAAAAGCGTCGGAGAATGCCGTCCATGCTTCGGTGATTGCCTGCCAGGTGTCGCTGAGGAACTGGGTGAAGGACTCCCAGATCTGTCGGCCTGTTTCCGTCTGAGTGAAAAAGTAGGTTAGACCGGCGACAAGAGCTGCGATAGCCATAACAACCAGCATGATGGGGTTAGCGGCCATGACTGCGTTAAACGCCGCCTGGATCGCGGTACCCACCTTGACGATAGCCTGCCATGCCTGCACGGCAAACCCCCACGCCTTAATCGCTCCCGTCCACAGCTGATATGCGCCGTAAGCTCCGGCTACCCCTACCACGATGGCGCTAATCCAGTCCCAGTTTTGACGCAGCCACCCCACCGTTTCTCCCAAAGCCGAAGCCAGGTACTTAGCGACGGTGAACAGCTGCTGGAATGCTGTTGCCAGTCCTTGGCCTGCGACGGCGGCTAGGGTCTTGAACGACTCCAGCGGGGACTCTCCAGTGTCCGCGATGTAGTCGAAGAAGCTCTCAACGTAGGGCCGTACAGTTGACACCAGGTCCCAGAAAGCATCGCGCGCACCCTGGATCGCGGACACCAATCCCGGGTGCAAGGAGAGTTCACGCAGCTTCGAAGTGTCGCCGCCGGAGATGATCGTCCACAGGTCCACGATGGCGTCGCGGACGGTGAACAGGAAATCAACGATGACACTGGACTCTGAGATGTTGAACGCCTGAGCGAAAGCCTCGTTGAAGTCGTGGTCGACGAAAATTCCCCGCAGGCCTTCAACTGCGTTTTTGACCCACCCGAAAAACCCATGCAGGCTATCGGTCACCCAGTTGATCGCTCCAGTCACGTAGGGCTTGATCGCGTTTGCAATATCCATTGCGCCGCCAAGAATTTCAGCCTGGAAGTTCCCCCACGCGCCCTCGAGGGTCTTTGTGGATTTCGCAGCCTCAACAGCCACGTCTTCAAAGCCGAGCTCTAGGAGGGCTTGGTTGAATTCTGCGGCGGTGATTTGCCCTTTGGCCATCGCGTCTTTGAAGTCTCCAACGAAGGCTCCGTTTTTACGCATCGCTTCCTGGAGGCGGCCAGACGCACCAGGGATCGCGTTCGTGATCTGCATCCAGTCCTGGGCTTGGAGACGCCCGGCGGCATTAACCTGAACGAGGGCGTTACCGAAAGCAGAGAATTCATTAGCTCCCGCGCCTGCTGCCGCCGTGAGGTTACCCGCAGCCTCAGCCATCTTGTCAAAGTTTTTCACGCCGTTGGCAGCGAGTTTGGAGGTGATCGACTGAATATCTGTCAGGTCATAGATGGTTTCGTCGGCGTACTTTCGCGCGCCTTTAACCAGGCTATCGATCTGTTCTTGCCCGGTGATCCCCGCAAACTTCAAGGTCGATCGGAACTTATCCGTCGCGTCCGAGGCTGCGAAAGCTTCTTTGGCGAGGTCACCAAACCCAACGACTGCGGCAATGGTGCCGCCAATGGCCGCAGCCTGCATCAGCCCGCCTTTGAATCGCGAACCGACTTCGCTACCAGCATCGCGTCCAACACCGGCAAGCTCATCACCAATGGACTTTTTCACGCCCTTAAATGAGGGCACAACCTGGATCCAGGCTTTCCCCAGCTCAGTTCCACCAGCCACAGCAGGGCCTCCGTTCTATCAAGTTCTCAACTAGTTATTCGCGTTCCCGGTCAAGGAAAGCGTCAAGCTCATCAACGTCCATGGCCTCACCTACGCGCTCGCCTTGAGGGACAGTCACGCCTGGGCGAGGCAAAGGACGCGGCCTGTTCGCACCCTTTTCCGCATCCTTCGTCTTCGCCCACAAAAGAAGCCTGAGCGTATCCACAGCCTCAGCCGAAAGGAACTCCGCAAGACCCCACCGCCATTCAGGATTCGCCGCGCGATGTAAAGCCGATTCGGGCTGCGCGCGGATCACCAACGCCCAGTCGGCTACCTTCCTAGCAGGGTGGGCCCGCATGTCCGTCACGTGCAGGTAGCGGCGCAAATCGAATTCCAGCTCACACGGATACTCTCTGAGCAGCTGGACGAAAGTCAGGATTTTGGGGCCAAGGCTTCCATGAGTTCTTGCATGAAAGGCGCGATCTTGGAGGCAGGCACGCGACCAGAAGCGGGATCACGCAAATGCTCAAGCACTGTCTTGTACTGGTCTCCCAGGACCTTCCGGAGCAACGCCGGACTCTTCAGCGCGTTCCCTTCCTGAATTTCGTTAAGGGTATCGAGCAATTCAAAGTCGTCGAACACATTGGGATCGAGGGTGAGTGGGATCCCCTGGATTTCGACGCTGCGCACCTCAGAAACAGGGGCGGCATTTACCTGGGCGTTGGTGGCGTCAAGTGCTGCAAGCTGGGCGTCAAGTGCTGCAAACTGTGCTTCCAGCTCTGCGCGGGACATAGATTCAGACATTGAGGTCTCCTCAAAAAGGGGAAAGGGAATCAAAGGGGGGGATTGGTAGGGGCGAGGCTGTCCGTGGTGTCAGCCCCGCCCCCTGTGTGGGTTACTTCGCGGCCGAAATGTATTCGTACACGTTGTTCCCAGCCGTATCCGGATAGGTCGTCATCGTCACCTCATAGCCGGTGACCTCACCATCCTTGTAGGACACGGCAGACAGCTCGGTGATCTGCCCTTCGGGGATGACTAGGCGCTTGATCTTTCCGCCACTGAGCGCAATCTCGAGCACGAACACGGCGCGAGGAAGATCCTTGCCATTGTGCAGAATCGAGATGACACCGGACTTTTCCGTGACGTTTTCAGCTCCATACACGGCCTTGAGCACGTCAACGTCCAGGCTCTGAAGGAACTTCCACTTGAAAGTCTCCTTGTAGCCTGTGTTCAGGATCATTACGGTGTCGCCGCCGAATGCCTTCTGTTCACTGGTTTCGCGTTCAGGCGCGTTTTCCACGCCGTCTTCGCCGATGTAGCCGGTCTTTGCGAACGCTGCGTCGAGCGGAGTTTTCGCGTCCGTAGGCAGAGCAGTTCCAATCGTGGCGATACGGACAACGCCGGTTGCTGTGGGCTTCGCGGCGGAAACCAAAGAAGTGTTCTTGTCAGCCATTTTTGTGGCTCCTTCCAAAAAAGGTGGGTATGGAAAAGCCCCACACCCGCAAGCACGGGGTGGGGACAAAGAAGAAGCTCTAATTTTTAGAGCATGATGACTGCGCTCACCGTCAACTGATAGCGAGCCTGGCGAGAATCAGGATCCGGGAAATTGTAGAGAGAATCCACACTGATGAACGCCACCTGCGGGTAAGAGACGAGAGACTGCAATGCTTGCGTTGCACGCGAGGCCAAAGCCGCAGCCTCAGCCCGGCTCTCACCCCAACACTGCACCGCAAACGATGGGTAGTCCACCAGCCCAGTCACCTGTCCGCCGGTACGCTCAACCGTCACAAACCGTTCTGGGCGCGTTCCCGGGATACTCCCGTAAACTCCGACCCCCACCAACTCCGCACAGTCCGCGAGCGCGCGTATGAGAAAAGCTTCAGACACTGCCCGCTCCCATACTCTTCAGCAGGGTGTTTTCCTTGGCGTTGCGACGCCTGGCTTGATACGAGTCAGCTCGGACAACTCCAACGGGACGCCCTTTCTTTCCGATTCGCACGTCCCCTACGAAGCCGGTTCCGGCGGCGGAGGCGATCTTCTCTACGGACTGTTCGACCAGTGGTTTGGTGAGGGCTGCCATTGCGGCGAAATCTAGTTCGATTTTTATGTCGGACATGATGAGGTGTTCACCCCTCGATCTTTCGCGCGTGGACCACGCGGTTCCACCTGGTTGGGGTGTTCTCTTCGGGGTAGGGCTGTGGGTCGCCGATTACCTCGTAGATGTTGCCTTGATGGTGGATTTGTCGGCCTCGAAGCGAGGCTGTGTAGGTCTTTGGGATGTAGAAATCCATGGTGATCTCATCCCCGTTGGGACGGATCGTGCCTTCCACGTCCTGCGTTGAAGCAGGGGCCGCGAGTACGTCACCTAGGACGGCTTCTAACCCCCATTTTGTGGTGGGAATGTTGAACGTGTCCGTGCCTGTTTCGATGGGGCTGTGGATTTCGATCCGGCTGCCTTTAATCATCGCCGCCTCCTTTGAGGAGGTTGACCTCAAACGCCGCGCCCCTGCGTCCGTTGACGCTGCGCTTTTCCGCCTTAGTCAAGTAGAGGTCCCCGCCGGGGTTTGAGAAGGACACTTGCTGAGTGAAGGGCCCTGCGGTCATGCTGGTACTGGAGGCTCCTGCAAGGTCATCGTCTCCAAGAGGAGCGTTCATGGCGCGTTTGACGATGGCGCACACCACGCGCCGCAGAGTTTCGACACTGGCTTGTTCCCACTGTGCGCACTCGTCTTTAATGAGGCTTTGAGCGTCCTCAATGAGGACGGTGGCGCGTTCTTGCTCGACGGCTGTTAGCCCTCGCCAGCGCTGTTCCACGTCCTGGTATGTTGCCCAGGGTGTAGGTATCGGACTCACCTTTTCCTCCCTCCTTGCTTGTGCCTGGACAGGGGGCTTACCCTGCTTTCCTCAACCATGAGGTTAGAGGACCCAACCGTTCGGAAATTCCGTATAGTTCATACTGCTTTCCTCAACCATGAGGTTAGAGGTCTACTGGGTAAGCCCCCTATGACTCCGCTACGGAGAGGGGTCAGGCGGTCTTTTCCTTGACCACGGCGAAGCGGTCCACGAATGCGTACCATCCGTAGACGATTTCCAGGCGCAGAGCCACCTGGTTCTTGCGCTTCAGATCACCCTGGCCATCCGGATCGCCGAACTGGATGAGTTCGACGGGAAGATCACGCTGCACGCCCCAGCGGATACCGTTCTGGAAGTCACCGACAATCGCACGGATCTTCGTGTCGGTAGCCTCGGGCGTACCCGAAACGGTGTTGCCCATGGCCACGGGAATGCCCATGAAGTTTTCGATGTCGGTGCCAAAACCAAGGTTCGGGTAGCGAAGCTGGGAAGTCTCACCAGCCCCGTCCTTGGCCTTCAGGTCAGACAGCGCCCACCCGAACTTCGGGTCGAAGGCCGCGCCGGTGACCTGCACGCCCATCGGGGACTCGATGACCTTTCCGACGGCAGCGCGGAACGCAACATCAGGATCAGCGGTCTTTCCCGTCATTTCCACGGCGAGCGTGGTCGCGGAGATGTAGTTGGTCCATGTGGTGATCGCGGTACCGTTCAGAGGGTTAATGCGGTGATAGATGCCCAGGTCAAGGGCGCGAGAAAGCGCATTCTGACCAGCCTCAGCAAGGGTGTTGAGGATTTCCAGCTGGTAATCCTCATCAGCCCACATGACCTCCTGGTTGAAACGCATCGTGACCTGCGCCTTGTGGGGGACGGCAGTGACAGAGCGGAAAGTGCCGGTGGTGGAACCCTTATCGGTTCCTTCTTCGACGAACTGTGCCTTAGGCAGGTCGTCGAAGACGAGGATGTCGGTCTTGCCGAAGCGCATGGGGGAGGCTCCGGAGAGTTTGGCGACGGTGGAAAGAGACTGGGTCTTCTTCACCATTCCGTCTGCGATTTCGCGGGGCATGAGCACCTGCGCGTTGGTGGAATTGAAAATAGCCACGATTGGCTCCTTTCATCAAGGGGGGTATAAGAAAACCGCGACCGGTTAGTCGCGGTTAAACAGCTGGCGAGCTGCCTTTTGTAGCTCGCTGAGAGAACTGTCAGGTGCCTTGCCCTGATCGGGCAAAACGGGGACCTTCGGAGCGGCCTTGTTCAACGCCGCCTGCAAGGAGGCGGCATGGGCTTTGAGGTCCTCCAGGGTGTCTCCTCGCAGGAGGTTTTCAGGCACCTCGTATTCCAAGGCCGCTTCACGCACCCACGTATCGTGCTGGGCTTTGGCCTCGTAGTCCGCGATCTTCTCACGAGCCTTGGCGAGTTCAGCAGCGTCCTTATCGGCCTTAGCTGCCTTCTCGCGAAGCGTCTCGTAGTCCGCGTACTTTTGCTTTTCCCGTGCAAGGCGAGCGCCCACGATCTTGTCCAGGTCAGCCTGGCTGGTGATCGGGGTAAAGCCCTCGTCGCTGCCGGTGTTTTCCTTGGCGGCATCTGCAGCCGTGTTGGTGCTTTCGGACACGTGTGTCCCTCCTTCCCCCACAGGTGGGGTAGTGATGGTGTTTTCCGCGAAACCCTCGCGTAAGGGGAACACCCCGCATTTTGGGGGCATGAGAAAACCCCGCAACCCACAGGGGGCGGCGGGGTAAAACTAATGTGACGAACAGACGAGGGGCTAGGCCGCTGTCCTTGCGCGAATAGCTTCCTGAGACTTCAGGAGATCCTCATACTCTTCCAAGAGTTCTTCATACACGCTAACGCCGGATTGCTCCCAAGCGACACGCGTACTCTCGTAGCCAGACAAAACCTCTTGCATAATCTCATCGGGAAGTAGACGATCACCATAGAGACCGAAGTAATAGACGCATTCCCTAAAAGGAACACCCGGTCCGTCATATTGCAGAACGTCATACAAGCCGGTCAGCTGCTCACGTTCCGAAGAAGGAAGTGTCGGCAACGCTAAAAGAAGATCAATGAAACTACGCGTGATAGCTTCTGCTTCACGCTGCTCTTTCTGATGATCTTTCGCTTCCATGATGCCAATTTTACTCCACTTTCTCTATCGGATAAAGAGTAGATACACGGTAACGGCTACCACGTTTAGAAAGGCGCAAACTAATAGGAACCGAACGGTATTCACCCTGAACAGACAGCGAAAAACCATCCCACATGCGGAGCATGTGCTCAACAGCTTTGAGCACATCTTCGTCCTTCCAATCCGCAGGGAATTCTGGACGATTGCGCACCCATCCATAACCTGATAAATGGCCTCCGCCCTCTTGCCCCCCAGGGCTTCTGTACCCGTAGAGCACGTGATTGTAAGTCAGATCGTTAAAGAGGATATCCTCACGTTTACGCCAGGCAGCCGGAAGCCTCGCGGGATCACGAGGTGGAACCGCCGCCCCGGACTTACGTAACGCCGAGTCAGCGTTCCAGCGTTCTATCACCTGATTACAGTACGAATCCCACAGGGAAAGAGAAACCGTTCCATCACCCATGCGGCCGTCTCGTACTCGACGCAATTTCAGGCGACGCCCACCCTTATCTACAGCACCTAGCGTTCGCCCACGCCCACCCCCAGAACTGCGTCCGCCCTCTCCGATTCCGTCCTTGTAATACGACGGGAACATGAGACGAGCCCGGGCCGTGACCTGATTAATGTCGTTAGGATCCCCGCCCTCAGATTTAACTTGAGCTCTAGCAGCACGGTACCGCTCATAATCGGCATCGGGATCAAACCCCCGCACATGAGCATCTTTATGCTCCCAAGAAGGCACGATCTGGCAATCACAATGATCGTGAAACTTCGACACGGCGCCAGCGGTTTCTTCACTGTGGTACACCCAGCCCCTGGAGGCCAGCATGGAACAAAACGCGCACGTCTTACCAGACGGAACACGAGCGAACCTCGGCTTAGCTGGATCAAGCTTCACGTTCCGCGCGATTGTGTCACGCCCCGAATACTTCACCCACGTATCCACACCCTTCTTCACAGCCTCCAACGCGCCCCAAGGGTCACCCTGCCAAAAAGCCCCCGCATGAGCGCGCACCACACTGCGAATATCCTCTTCGGGCACACCCGGAGAAATCGTCGGCGTGTACTCAGGAAGCTTGCGCGAAGCCTTAGCACGCAGCTCCTCATACCACTGCAAAGCAGCCGCACCAGCCACATCCCCATACACAGACACCAACTTGGGCACGAAATCCAATACAGCTTCGCGAGCCTGCGCCGGGGTATCAAAGTCCAGCAGCCACCAGAACTTCTCCAGATCCCGAACCGCGAGTGCACTGGCTTTGTCTACTCCGGTGGAGAAGCGGGTGATTTCGTCCCTGAGATCCATCGGGCAATGTCACCCGCCTCTCCGTTTTGTGTCAGTTAGTTTTCGGCCCATTCGACTGTTTCAGACTCCGGAACTTCACTGAGCTTTTCCAACACGTCAACAGCGGTAGCACGCTTGCTCTCTGCCTGAATCTGATCGATCTCAGCCTGACTAAAACCGGCCCTACGCAGCCCGACGCTTGTATTGGCGATATCTGGGCGGACGCTCGCGATCTTCGTGATGAAGTCAGAGGCCGCCTGCGGGGAAACATACCGGGCAGGGGTCCAGTTGATCGCCAGCTTCCAAGCCTCGCTAGGTGGTTCAGACAACCCGTCGCGTACCATCACCACATCTTCGACAAGGCGACGCAGTGAGGGGGTGAAAATCCTCCACTGGTATTCAGCCTCGTCAGAAAGCGCGTACTCCGCAGCCTGCATAGCTTCCGCCGAGGCCGGATTGTCAGCGAACAAGCCGACTGCGCTCATCGGCAAGTTCGTTGCCGCGCAAAAATTCTGCGCCAACTGCCGATACATCGACAGGTGAGGATCCATGCCCATTTGCGCGAACTGCCCAACCTCCGGCAGCTTCCCGTCCTCATCTGGGGCAAGTGCAAGCACTCGGCCGATAATCGCACTCCACCGATCCATGTCCTTAAACGCATCCTCAGACGCACCGAGAACATACCTCTGCGGGGAAGAGAAGAACTCCGCGCTCGTCTCCGTCCGCACCAGGGTACGGATAGCGGCATCGGTTAGATAACGGACCTCCCGACTGATCCGCGAGCGCCCAAAAGGCCGCCCCAACTGCGGGTCATAAACAATGGGCTCGACCAGGACGCGGCCTGTGGGGTTGGGCAAGCGTTGCATCATCCAACGGCTGGGAGCCTGAGCGTTGTCAGGTTCGATCTGAATGATGGAGTCCCGCAGGTAAAGGGTTGCGCTGCCGATCTCACGCCGCCCTAAAGCCTCTGGGTTCTTCCATGACGAGCTAACCGCGAGCGCCGCTTGCAGCGTGCGGGTGCGGTCATCCCACAGGGCGCTACACCACAGGGCATCGCGGGCTTGGATCATCACCTCAGGCTCACCCTTAGCGGTGTCTCCCGCAGCTACAGTGAGGAATGCGCACGAATGCTTGTATGCACTCGTGATCGCTTGGGCGAGTTCGGTCTCGAAAGCGTTGCGGGACAGGATTTCTCCGACCTCGAAGGGGTCGAGGCTCCCGGCCAGTGAATAACCTTCGAAAACGTGCTTGCGTGCCAGGGCTGAGACCGCTTTTTGCGGCCACCCGAGGGCTGCGCGGGTGTTACGGAGTTCAGGGGGAATGGAGATCCCCAGATCGCGAAATGCGCGGTGACCGTCGTAGTAGACGTTCAGAGTCTCATTCTTGCTGGCTTTGTCTGCGATGAGTTTCCACAAACGGTTGAGCTGGTCTTGTTCGACTGCTGTGAGTTCTTTGAATGTGGGTGCTAGGGTCACAAGACCACCACCTTCCTACTGCGCGCAGCCTTCGGCTTACGCTTACTCGTCTTCGCTGCCCAATGGGCGTATGTGGCCGCATCCAAAAGCGCGACCGTCTGACCTTCAGGAGCCTGCCAGCCGAACCCGCCGGCGTTCCCAATCTTGCGGAACGCCGCCCAAGAAACCTCACGGTCAAGCTCGTCGGTTCCCCTGTGGACAATGCCACCGGCTTTCACGGCTTCGAGGAACATCGAGTGCGCGCCGATGACCTGTTCAACCGTGGGCGTGATGAGGACCTTCGCGGGGACTTTCGCCGCCCGCAGGCGGTCCACCAGGTACGCGGCCCCGCCCTTGCCTTCGATCACGATCTGCTGGGTTCGAGCAAGCCGTTCAGGATCGGCGAGGAAATCCACAAGCCAATCCACGCCGTCCGACGCTGAGGCAACACGCACCCCATCAACTAGCACCGCCTCATCGTCGATCTTGGAGGCAGCCGCCAAAGCCACATGCGACCCATCCACGCTGAAACGAACCGCGAACGACTGCGTCTGCCCGCTCTTAATCTTCGTCTTGCGCGCCTTCTTCCACGCCTCAAACGGGATCGCCGCCAGGCTTTCAGCCTCGGGGTCCCACATTCCCAGCGCTTCACGCTTGAAGTTCTCATCCGACCCCAAGAGCTTGCGCATACGCATAATCGCGTTCTTGTTCGTCCGATGCGGATACGAGGGGTTCGCCCGCCCGATCTGCTTCCAATCCAGCCGCCCCTTCTTCCACGAAGAGGGCTCCGTGCCAGGATCAGCAGAAAACTCCACATACAACGTGTCAGCATCGCCTTGCCTCGCGTCTTTGCGACGCGAGGCAAACACCTCCCCCGGATCCTTAGGCCGCGGCGGCGTACCCATCAAAAACACGAGCCCATTAGGTGCAGCGTTGGTGGCGGGCACCATGTCGCTCATCGCGTTCTCGCTCAAAATCTGAGCCTCGTCCAACACCAAAACATCCACCTTGGCAAAACCACGGCCAAACCCCGACTCGCGAGCGCCAAACAGAATGCGCGACCCGTTACGAAACAAAATCGCTTCTTGCCCGTTTGCCTGGCGCGAGGTGCGAATAAAAGGCGCGACCTTAGGTTTTTCGCTCATCGCACGCATGGACGCAAACGTCTCAGCACTCGTTCTAGTTCGGTGCGCCGTCCAAATCACCAACATGTTCGGAAACAGCAAACATAGACCGAAAATCAGCCAGCCAATCGTGTAGGTCTTGCCGGTCTGGCGAGGAATAGAGACCACGACGCCGCCAACAGAAGCCGCATACGACCCATCTTCACGTTTGGCCAAGGCAAGAGAACCAAGGCCGCGCTGCCACTCATCAAAGCTGATACCCAGCTTCCCCATCTTCGCTTCAACCGCGCCCCACCCCGTGGAGACAATCCCCTTGGGGATACACACGTGGCGAGCGACCTTAGACAGTCGAGGGGTCGAACGGGATGTCTTCACGGGAGTCAAAGCCACCCCCATGTTCTTCTTCCTCAGCCGTCTGCAGTTTCTCAATCTCCCGGCTAATCTCCATCAGTCGCTTGGAAAGGGAGGCGAGATCACGGGCAGGGGTTTCAGGATTATCCAGCGTGACGGCAATACGGTCACGGGTCGCGATCAGCATTGCTTCCTGGTTGCCGCTCTGTGCGGCAGCAAAAATCGTTCCAGCAGACTCCAACGGGGAATGCACCTCCCCTCAGCGCCTTCGCATATGGTCACGTGGAAAAAAATTCGGGGAGATATTTCGCTATCACGTCGGGGTGCGCCGACTTGGGAGGGGGAGGGGCATGGGCCCCTACCTCTCCCAGGCGGATCGTCTTCAGGTTGCTCGTCAGGCCTGTTTTAGAGGCCTTTGAACATGCTTCTATGTTACCAGTTTTTGGTGTTGTCTAGCGTGGTGTAGTGGGTTTGTTTCGCGTGTTTTCTAGCTGTGTTGCGTCCGGTTAGTGCGCCTCGGCGTTGGTTGCAGCGCCTACAGATTGTGCGTCCGTTTTCTAGAGTGTTGGTGCCGCCGTTGGCGTGTGGAATTATATGGTCGGGTTCGGCACTGTTGGGTTGTCGGCTGGTGGTGTAGTCGAGAGGGGTGTTGCAGAGGGGGCAGTGGGTGATGCCTTGGTTGCGATCACGGTTAAGGATTTGAGTCCGCCAGTGTTTGTGGCTGGCGGTACCGGTTCGGGAGGTCGCCACGGTGGGTACCCCCCTCCCCTGGGTGTGGAGAAGCCCCCCGGGGTTTGGTACTCCCCAGGGGGCTTCTTACAGTCTTTACCACTGGTATCACAATACACCGTTGCACCGTGAAAATCACGTCATTGGCTTCACGAGTTTTAACAGGTCCGACGGCAAATACAAGGGCCTACCTCCTTCATATCCAACCGGTTTTATTTTGCCCCGGTGAACATGGGAACGAAACGTTGTTTCCTTCACTTGTACTTTGCTGATTGCCTCGACAATGGTGCGCGCCCGGGAGGCGAAGACGGGGATGTCTAGCGCGTGGGTCAGCATGAGGTTTCTTGAGGCTTCGACCTCGATTTCTTCCCCGCACTCGCGGCATTCAGCTACCTCGGCTCCTGGCCGGGCTTCGACGTCGTTCCCGCAGGCCGGGCATTTGCCCGCGTAGATGCGTGTCTCGTGTTTGGGGGAAGCCAGTGTTTCGAGTCGGTGTATGGCATAGCAGACTTCGTCGACCATGGTGGGGGCTTCGATCCACCCTGTGGCTTTGGGCGCGTGGGAGGTGAAGGCTTGTCTTACGCTTCGCCACCCGGAGGGTATCCGGAGGCCGGGTTGGGTATGGGCTATGAGCGCCGTAGCCCATATGAGGAGGGCGTCTTTCATTTCGTCGATGTCGTTGAGGAGTTGGAGGTTGATGGGGTCGCGCAGTGCGCTGGTGTGGGTGGTGTTGCCGTTTTTGAGGCCGGCAAGGGCGTAGTCGACTTCGCTCATGAGGCTGGGGAGGTCGGAGACACTGGTGGTGAGGCGGCGTATGGCGGTCGTGCTGACGGTGGCTCCTGGGGGGAGGAGTTCGCCGGTGATGGGGCACGTGTTGTGGGTGTCGGTCATTCGTCGTCTTCCTCTCGGTAGCCATTGAGCATGGCGGCTAGTTCCCTGAGGGTGGTGGTCACCCATTGGTCGCCGGGTTGGTTGTTGCCGTGGCGTTTGTGGATGATGAGGCCGGCTAAGGCGTCATCGTTTCCTCGTTCGATCTCGGCTTGGTTCATCCAGCCGGCGAGGTTTAGGCGGGTGGTGTTTTTGCATTCGAGGACGAGGCGTTGCCCCCAGATGCGTACTCCTGCGATGTCGCCTCGGTCTTTACTACCGGTTTTTGCTCTCCTGTCGATCCGGTCGTCGACGTGTTGGGCGAGGTAGTCGGCGACTTGTCGTTCGAATGTGGTGCCGGCTTTTTTAGCACTGGCTCGGTTTCGGGTCATTTATCTAGGCCTTTCTTGAGTTGGGTGTGGAAGCTTTCGGCGATGACCTCGAGGAGGTCTGTTACTCGCCGGTTGGCGTGCTGGTCGGTGACGTGGTGGTCGCTGCCGGGGGTGAGCTGGTCGAGGACCTTGATTTTTTCTTGGAGGACGCGGTGAATGGGTTCGTCGAGAGTGTTTTCGGCGAGGAGGGTGGTGATGGTGACGGGGTGGGTTTGGCTGATTCGGTGGATGCGGTCTTCGGCTTGGACGACGGCTGCTGGTGTCCATTCGGTTTCGACGAAGAGCGCCTCGCTGGCTCTGGTGAGGGTGAGGCCTACTCCTGCTGCGGTGATTTGGGCGATGAGGATGTCGATGTGTCCGTTTTGGAAGTCGCGGGTGATTTTGTCTCGTTCTTCTGCGGTGGTTTGCCCGTTGTAGATGGCTGTGCGCAGGTTGGGGTTGGCTTGTTGGAGGGCTTGTTGGAGGCCGTTGAGGACGCTGGTGTGGATTGCCCAGGCGATGAGGGGGCGGCGGGTTCCTTCTTGGTGTTCGAGGATCCAGCGGGTGGCTTCGGGGATTTTTGCGAGTCCTGTGAGGCGGCGTAGAGCTGAGATGAGGCCACGGGGGTCGTCTTCTTGTGTGGTGAGGAGTTGGGGGCGTACTTCTTCGTAGGCTGTGGCGAGTTCTTTTGGCTGGAGGGTGATGTGGTGTGTGTGGCGGGCTTTGGCTGGGAGCTGGGTGAGGACGTCGGCTTTGGTGCGTCTGATCCATGCGTGGTCGGTGAGTCGCATGTAGAGGTCTGGGAGGGTTTTGGGGTTTGGAATGTAGTCGCCGAAGTAGTTTTGTTCGCAGTAGGTGTGGGTGAAGTTGTGGGGGAAGTGGTGGGTGGTTTTGGTTAGGCGGAGGAGGGGGAGGATGTCGAGGGGGCTGCTTGTGATGGGGGTGCCGGTGAGGGCGATGACGGTGGGGGTGTTTTTGGCGAGGTTGAGGAGTGTGCGGGTGCGTTTGGTGGTGGGGTTTTTGTAGCGGTGGGCTTCGTCGGCGATGAGCATTTGGGGGTTCCATGCGTGGATTTTTTGTGCGAGGGTGGGGCGTGCTGTGAGGAGGGTGTCGCTGGTGATGATGATTCCGGTGTTGGGGAGGGTGGGGGTTCGTTTTTGTGGGGTGATGGTGGTGAGGGTGCTGTTGTGTGGGAGTGCGTGGGTGAGGATGCCGCTGCGGTTGGTTTCATAGGTCCAGTTGGTGATGAGGGCGGGTGGGCAGGTGATGAGGGTGCGTGTGGGTTGTTTGATGGCGATTGCGAGGAGTGCTTGGATGGTTTTTCCGAGTCCTGGTTCGTCGGCGATGATGGGGTGGCCGGTGAGGGCGGCGAGGGCGCCTTGGGTTTGGTAGGGGAAGGGTTGGGGGGTGAACCAGGGGCTGCTGGGATTGGGTGTTGGGGGCATTTTTCGTGTGGGGTCTTTCTGGGTGGGCGGCCTGTGGATAACTTTTTCCACAGCTGTGGATAACTGAGGGAGGCAGGACAGTAGGGACACTTTTTTGGCATTTAATTCTGAAGTTGTTCCTTATGCCTTTTTTGGCTTATTTCCTATGTTTTTATTTCAGAAATAATTTGTTAGAAAAAAGTGTTCTAAGTGTCACTTTCCTTGTCTTTGCAGCGTTTAATCAGTGACACTTCCATTTTTGAAAGTGCGCTAAATGCCCCTAAGTGTGCTGGATGGGTTCGCGGTAGACACTTTTTTGTAGAAGAAGTGTTCTGAGGATTGGTCTGTGGATAACTCATGCTCTGATGCCTCCTCCGAGATCGCTCCACGGGTCTTTTGCGTCCTCATCTTCAACCTGTGTGAGGGTGACGTTCGCGTACCAGCGAGTCCCGTTTGATCCCCCCTTACCCGCGTTGAATCGGGTCGTGAGCTCACGAGTGAAAGCATTCTGAGACGCAGGGTTAATCCCCTCCTGTTTGCACCAATCGACGTAGGCTTCTCGCATCTCCGTGTATTTCACCCGCGCGTATTCCCCGCCGCCGATGATCAACCGGTCTTCAACGAAACGCCCCAGGGTGTCCTCGCTCTCCTCATATTCGTTGGTCGCTTCGCGCACCTTTTCAGGGGTGTGCAGTCCTTCCTGGAAGTAGCGGACAGCTCCCTGAATAATCCAGTGGAGAATGCCAGCGCCTTCTTCGTCGACGAGCTTTTGAGCGAGGTTGTCGACTCGTTCTTCTTCGGGGACGGTGTTGGTGAAGGGAATGAGGCGCACGCGCCGCCAGAAGCTGTAGCCTCCGGCCTGTACTTTCGGCTGGTGGTTTCCTAGCAGGGTGAGGCTGTGGGTGGGGGTGAATTCGAAGAAGTCGCTGTGCATCCACCTTGCTGCGATCCTGTCCCCGCCGGTGAGTTGTTTGACTTTCACTTCGTCGAAGACAGCGTTTTCTGGGACTTCGCTTGCGAAGATGAGGCGCTTGCCGTGGAGGCGTGCGAGTTCGGTGGGGTGTTGGCTGGTGGTGCTGGTGAGGAAGTTTGCGGGGGCTGTGCCCGCGTAGTCGGCGAGGAGGGTTTGGAGGACGTCTGCGAGGACGCTCTTACCGTTCGCTCCTCCCCCGTAGTAGAAGGGCAGGATTTGTTCGCCTACTAGGCCGGTTGCTTGGTAGCCGATGAGGGTCTGTAGGTAGGTGATGATGTCTTCATGGCCTTTGAATGTGGTCGCAAGGAAACGGTCCCACATGGGTGTGGGGGTGGGTTGGGGCGTGCAGAGTGTGGTTTTGGAGTGGAGGTGGACGGGGTCTGAGGGGATGAGTTCCCCGGTTTTGAGGTTGATGATGCCGCCGGGGGTGTTGAGTTCGGTGGGGCGGTTGTCGAATTCGGTTTGTGTGATGGTGATCCTTGCGTCGGTTGCCGCCAGGGTGAGGGTGTTGGTGATGCCCGCGCTGGAGAGGCTGCGTTTGCGCCATTTGGCGAGGGTGTCGGTGTCGGTTGGGAGTTGTCGGAAGATTCCTTTGGTGAGTTCGCGGATGATGCCGCCGCCGGAGGGTTGGGTTTGCCACGTGGAGCCGGTCCACCATGCCCACTTCTGCCTGTCGGTGACGTAGCGGAGGTCGTGAAGGTGGGTGTCGATGAGGAGGAGGGCGTTTGCGTCTTCAGTGAAGTCGCGTAGGTGTGCTTTCTCAGCTACTGCCACCACGGTGGAGGCGTCTTCTGCGAGTTCGAGCGTGCTTGCCGCCTCGCCGTGTGGGGTGAGGCGCGTGGGGGCAAGGTCGAAGGAGAGGCCGCCGTCAAGGTCTCCGATCCCCTGGTTTTTCAACTCGAGGGCGGCGGCCTTCATGTCGCCCCCGTGGTTGAGCATGGCGTATGCCGCAAATTTTGTGTATGGGGTGTCGGTGGTGAAGATGGTGCTGGAGGAGAAGACGTAGAGGCGGTCGCGGTCGTTCTTATAGCCTGTTGAGGCTGATACGGCTCCTCGTGGTTTTCCTGGGCGCGTCCAGTACTGTTCCCCGCGTTCACCCTGGTGGGCTTTTGTCCACCCGTGGGGGGTGAGGATGTCGTCCCACGTCATCGCCTGGTCGATCGCTGAGCCTGGCCTCGTGTCCTCAGCCGAGCTGGTGTAGGGGCGAGAAGGGGAAATAGAGGTGGTACCTGTGAGGGTGGGGGTGTTGATTGGCTCGTCGAGGAGGCGGAAGAGATCAAGGATCTGGTTGAGTTCTTCTCCTGTGAGGGTGGGGATGGTGTGGGGGCCTCCTGCGAGGAGTGTCCATGCGTGTCCTGTGTGGTGGAAGCGCCCGGGGGTGGGGGCGATGACGCTGTAGCCACCGTTTTCGCGGGTTTCAGCCAGGGTGTGGATTTTCCCGTCTGCGGTTTGGGTGCGGGCGAGTTTCCTGTTGCCGCTGGTGTTGCTGGGGGCTTTCACGTACCAGTGGAAGCCTCCGGATGGGCTTTTTTCGAGCCACCCGCTCATGAATCGCTGCCACAGTGGGGTGATGTCGTGGTCGGCTGTCGCTTGGGTGAGGTCAGCGATTTTCGATGCCCCATCGGCTTCGAGCTCGATCATGACGAGGCCGTCGGACACGCCTCCACAGCAGGCGGCCAGCCCGTAGGCGCCTTCTTCAGCGAACCAGGTTTCTACTTGTTCGCGTGTGGCTGCCTGTTGTTGGTATTGCTTCCATGCGACGGCTGGCCGTTTGTCCCCACGAGTGTCTGCGGGGAGGATTGGGATGACGCTGATGCCTGCTTGGTGGCAGGCGAGAGCCATTTCTAGGACGGTTGTTGGTGTCACGATCTGTTACCTCAAAGCGTGTGTTTTGCGAGGGGGTTAGAAGAGTGGGGTGTCCAAGGCGGGTTCTGCTGCCTGGTTGTCTGGCTGCCAGCGTTCGACTCGGGTGACGTTTGTTGGCGAGTGGAGGTTTCCGTTGAGGGTTTGTAGGAGGATGGGGCTGCCGTCGGTTTGGGCTGGGGCTTCGATCCTGCAGTGGGGGGTAGTGATGCGGAGCCAGTCGCCTTTGACTACTTGGTGGGGGCTGATTTGTTGCCACATGTCGGGGTCCTGCCTTTCTTTTTGCTGGGGTGGGTGTGTTGTTGGTGCCCGCCGGGGACTTGAACCCCGGGTGTGTTCCGCTCGGGCTAAATGGGGGTTAGAGGCTGGCTCGGATTTGGGCGACGACGAAGGCGTCGAGGCCTGCTGCTGAGGCGATTGACTGGTCGTCGAGTCCTGCGCGGATGAGGGCAGGCACGTCCACCTGCTGCGGAGCCTGCGCGGCGGGCTGAGGTGCCTGGGTGGGCTGAGGCGCCGGGGGAGTCAAAGCAGCCTGCAGGGAGGGGGTCATCGCCTCGTTCAACGCAGCGGTAGACGCCGCCTGGATCGCGTACTCGTAGATCTTTTCCGTATAGGAACCGGTCTTGCCGTGCCTGCGTTCCTCGCCGACGAAACGTGCGGTGAACGTGTTTCCCAGGGCGAGAGCAGTGCTGGCTTCCTTCATTCCGGCTGCGCGCATGGCCTCACCGAGCGCCGCCTTCTTCCCGCCCCACAAGGGGATGTAGACGCTGCGCTTCCCGTCATCGTCCGCGTCCTCACGCAGGCTGGTCTGCAAGGTGAGGATGATCTGCTTCTTCGGATCCCCGCTGGGAAAGAACTCCGGTTCACCCGTCTTATAGTTCGTCGCCTGCTTCACGTCCACCTTGGCGATGGTGCCGGTGATGGTGTCCCCAGGTTCGGAGTTCTTGTTGAAAAAGGACTTGCTGCCGCCATGTAGGGCGGAGTCGATGTCGGCGAAGGGTTTAGGGGTGGTGAATGTGTCGGTCATGATCGTTTCTTCTTTCTTGTTGATGTAAAAACAGGGTGTGTGTAAAAAATTGGTGTGAGTGGGATGGTCTTTTTACAGGTCGAAGGTCACTCCTCCTTCTGTCTGCGGGGGCGGCGTGTAGTCGGGGTATTTGCGGCAGTCAAAACAGCCGTCCGCTCGGTCGAGGCCGCTGATCCACTGGGTGACGGCTTCCTCGCCTGCGAAAGCTCGCAGGGTACGGATTTGCTTATCCAAATGGTTGGCGCGTTCCAACGCTGCTAGGGCGATTTGCTCGTCGTAGGGCTCGCTCCACCAGAAGTGATCTCCCCAGGCGGCTGATTGGGCTGGGAGGAACAGGATCGACACGGTGTTGACTTTGCAGCCTCTGCGTTCCCAGCCCCTGCCGTACAGGTGGGCTTGGACCCGGTAGGTGTCGGAGGGGCCTTTGGCCCGGTATTTTTTGAGGCTGTTTTGGCCGACGAATTTCCAGTCGACGGTCTGTCCGGCGTGTAGGTCGAAAAGGTCGGTGCTCCCCGTGATCGGGGTGTCGCCGATGTCGCCCACCCACACTGTCTCCTCGCACACCCACCGTTTCTTGTGTCCTCTAGCCACGTAGTCTGGGCGGCGAGTATCCGCGTCCATGAAAAGGTGCTCGAGCCAAAAATGAATTGCTGTCCCTTTCGTGGTTGTCCACGGGACACCCAGTTCTGTTTTCTCCCAGCCGGCGAGGCGGGCAGCCAGGCAGTGCGTGCATGGGTTGCCGATTTCGCTCGGCCCGATCCTTTTTTGCAAGCTGCGCGGGTGGTTGGTGATCGCGTCCAGGATCTGCCCGGTGATGTCACGTTCTGCCTGGGCTGCGTCTACGCCTTGGTAGGTGTCCCACCAGTCTGGTGTGCTGGTGAGGTCGCTCAGCGGTTCTTCGCTCACCTTATTTCACCCTCACGGTGGGCGCGCCTTCGGTGTAGAAGCCGCCATCTTCAAGGGTCTTTTCGGACAGGTGCTTCTTCACCGCCGCCGTGTTGAGCGTGGGGGTGTAGAGGTCAGGCCAGGAAATGACAGGGTAGGCGGATGTGATCGCGGTGGTGTTGAGCCTGCGGGTGGGGCGACTGATCGTGATCTGGTGGTCGCCAGCTTCGATGGTCTGTCCTGGCTGGAACTGGTCGCGCAGCCAGCCTTCGATCTGTGCTTTTTCACCTGCGAGAGCGTCGATCTGCTGCTTGATGTCGACGAGGCGGGCGGCGGCGTTTTCGATCTGAGTGCCGATCTGGGTGGTCATTTGTTCTTCTCCATCAGTAGGAATGAGATAAGGGCGAGGGCGTGCAGGGCAGCGAAGTAGGTGAAGTGTGGCCAGCTCATCCGCCACTGCGAATCAAAGAGGGTGGCCGCGAAAAGGAGGATGTAGGCGACGGCGAGGAGGGTTAGGGAGGTGAAGGTGAGGACGGTGCTCACGTGCATGACCTGTTCCTCGCGTTCCTGGGTGCGTTCTCGTTTTTCACGTGAGGCTTGGAGGGCTTCATGGAAGTCAAGCTGCGGGCTCATTGCTGCTCCTCTACTCCGTGGTCGTTGAGAAAGCGCTGCTGTAGGTGTGCGGGGAGTGTGGCCGCAATCTTGCGCAGGCGTTTTTCGTATTGGAAATTCAATCGGATGATCCAGTCGAACTGAGCTCGGCGGCTGGTATTCTTGTTCATGAATGTTTTCCTTCCTTTCGGGGAGGGGGATGATGGCGGCTCCGCAGGCTTGGTCGTGTGCGGGGTCGCCGCTTTTTTATTTCTTGTAGACGCGGATCGGGGTTCCGGCTTTGTCGATTGCCGAGACGGGGACGCGGATGGAGCCGTTCATCTTCTTGGCTTTGAGTTCGCCGCGTGAAATCAGTCGGCGCACGCTTCTCACACTCAAGCCAAGAGCCTGGCCGGCCTGTTCAAGGCTGTAGTAAGCGGGCGGGACCGGGACCGTAGGAGCGGGGGTGTTCACTGTTCTTCTCCTTCCTTGGTAGAAGCCGCGAGCGCGTGTTCAGCTCTTGCAATGAGTTCGGAGGCTGTGAGGCCGAAGTAGTTGGCTACTCCGTTGACTTCTTTGAGACGGAAGCTCATTTGGCCGTTGATTTTTCGTGAAAAAGTTTGGCGCGAAACTCCTGCTTTGGCTGCAAGGAACGCAAGGGGGAGCCGGTGCCGTGCGGCTTCTGCGCGAATCTCTGCGCCAACGAGAGTCTCGATCTCGCTTGACTTAAGTGAATCAAGTTCCATGAGCAATATATTGACTTACTTGAATCAATATGTCAACTGCTCTAGTCAAATTGACTCATTTGCTTTACTCTCTGAGGTATGCCACGAGCATCAAAACCGCTGGAACCGCTGGATTTACAAGTCGCCGAAGTCCTCAATGACCTTCTGCGAGAGTCTGGCGTGTCGCGAAATTCAATCGTCGTAAAAGCTGGGATCGGCAACATGCGCGGACGCAAGATTTTCTTCGCCGAGTCCCCCGCTCCAACAATCGGTGAGCTCAATTCGCTCGCAGTCGCTTTTAACACAACCGCTAGTGCCCTCCTTGCGGAGGCTGAGGATCGTCTCGCCGCGAGCACACAGGCAGCTCCCGAGCCAGAGGTTGCCCGCATCCCAGCTCCTGGCGATCCTGATTTTGAACCCATCCCACCCTCTGAAAAGGACGCGTGGAGGTTAGCTGCGAACTTCACTCGCGAGGATGTAGAGCGATCCAAGCTTGAGGAGATTGGCGAGGAATCTCAGGTGCCACCTGAAGAGTGGGACGAGTGACCTTAAAAGCCTCGTGAAAAACGCGTTAACCTGTTTCTCGCAACTCACTCAACGATGCGAGAGACAGGTTCACCATGTTCGGAGAAAAAGCAAAGCGAATCCAATACCTCGAGGCCACTGTTCAAAATCTTCAGGCAACTATCGAACAAATGGGCGGCGGCGACGCGTTGCGCCTCCAGGAATACATCGCCCAACTGGAATCTCAGAGGATTCAATCCGAAGGGCAGCTAGCATCTCAAAAGGCTCAGGCCGAAGCTGAAGCCGCACGCGCTCACGCCGCCGCCCAGCAGGCTTATAACGACCGCGAGCGCTTCCTCGAGGAACGCAAACAGTTGGAAGGTGAAATCGGCAAATTGCGAGCTATTTACTCGGCGACCGCTGAGATGGTGGATTCCGGATATACCGAATACACTCACCCAGCACTTAGTTCTATTGAGCTCGGCGAGCAGTTGCAGGCCGTGCGCGAGGACATCAAGAAGTGCATTAAGGACAAAACGGCGACCAGGGCAACTACGGGCTTCACCTTTAACAACTCAGCGGCCAAAGGGCGGAAGTTCGTCTCGGATATGTCCAAGATGATGCTGCGCGCATACAACGCAGAGTGTGAGAACTGCATGTTGACAGTAAAAGCTGGGAATGGTGAGACAGCTCGGAATAGGTTGGAGCGTGCGCGTGACCAGGTGGCGAAGCTTGGCACCATGATTGATCTTGAAATTACACACCATTACCATCAGCTGCGTTTACGCGAGCTTGATCTCACACTGCGCTATCAGAATGCGAAAAAGGCTGAGAAGGAGGCTGAGAAGGAAGAGCGCGCGAGGCTGCGTGAGGAAAAGAAAGTGCAGCAAGAACTTGCTGCGGCTAAGGAGAAGCTGGAGAAAGAGCGTCTTCACTACCTTAATGTGCTTACTCAGCTCAAAGAGCAGGGGAATGACGAGGAAGCAGCGAAGATTCAAGAAAAGCTTGACGAGGTCGGCGCAAAGATTGAAGACGTTGACTATCGAGCCGCAAATACCCGAGCAGGCTACGTCTACGTCATTTCCAATATTGGAGCCTTCGGTCCTGGAATTGTGAAAATCGGTATGACTCGCCGCCTCGAGCCAATGGATCGGATCAATGAGCTAGGGGACGCTTCCGTTCCCTTCGGCTTTGACGTCCATGCTCTTTTCTTCTCTAACGACGCTGTCGGAGTGGAAACTGAGCTTCATCACCGATTCGCAGATGCTCGCGTAAACCAAGTGAACTTGCGTCGCGAATTTTTCTACACCACACCCGTAGAAGTTCGTGAAGCGCTTAAGGAAATCGATGGTAATCTCTTGGATTTCGTCGAAGAACCTGAGGCCGAGCAGTATCGCCTGAGCCAACAAATTCGAGCACAACGCAAAGGCTGAACATCCTGCACGTACGTAATCGCCTTGATTCCCCACGGGTCAAGGCGATTATTTGTTGACTCAGGCACAGATATCACCAAAAGTGTTTCAGCTGCCCTGAGCATCTGGATACTTGCACATATGAGTAGACCGTCTTTTGAGGAACTGTGTGCCGAGGCGGCGGTACAAGGAATCTGCGTGCAGGAAATGCGCCTGCCGGCAGGTCTAGAGGGAGTCTGGGATCCGAGCCAGAAAACGATTTGGCTCAAAAAGAGACTGCCAGTGGCGAGTATGGCATGTACTCTCGCACACGAACTTGAACACGCACGCAGAGGAGACGCGGGGCACCAAGACGAATACATCGAGGAATTCATCAACGAGAAAGTTGCCCTCAGATTTATAAATCCCACCACTTACGCACGCCTCGAAGAGGTCTACGGATGTGAACCCGGGGTGATTGCTGAAGAGCTCGATCTGCCCACATGGCTCATCGAAGCGTGGCAACGCCTCTTGAATCGGGCGGAACGAGCTATATAAATGCCGGCTCAAAACAACATTTCCCTACAACCTTCACTCTAAGATCACACCTGCACGGGTAGCGCATCCGCAAGCGCGCGAGCACGCTCGGAGGCTGCGTGTTGGTAGCAGAGGGCGACTTCGATGTCTTTGTGGCCGCCGCGCTCCATAATTTCCTTCACGGTCGCGCCTTGCTGCGCATAGAGGGTGAGGCCGGTATGTCTGAGGTCGTGGAAGTGGAGCGTGGGTAGGCCCGTTGCTTCACGTGCGGTTTTCCAGGCTTTGTTGTGGGCTGTTTGCGAGGCGGGGCGGCCCGGATGGATCGAGGATCCAAAAACTGGGGCGTCGGGGTCTTCTCCGACGTATTGGTCGAGGTGGGTGAGGATGAGTGGGGCGAGGCTAGTGGGAATTGAGATGGTGCGCGCGTCTTTGCCCTTGGTAATGGTGTAGCCGGGTGGGTTGGTTTTCTGATTCCACTGGCGTTCCACGCGAAGCATAGGCTGAGGGGTGTCGAGGCCAATGAAATCACGGCGCTGCAAGCCGAGCGCTTCACCCTGTCTGAGGGCACACCAGGCGGCCAGGTAAACGCTTAGGGCGAGACGCGAGGGCATGGCGTCAGCAAGGGCTTTCACCTGCTCAGGTGTGGCGGTGGCACGTTCGTCGACCACTGCTTTTAGCGGCTTGGATTTCACAGGAGATTTATCCAGGCCCCCAGCGCCTTGTTCGACTGCGGCGTTGAAGAGGGGGCGGATAGTGCGCAGGACTTTATTGCGGGTTTTCGTGCCTTTCCTTGCCAAGATGGAGGCGAGGAGCTTTTTCACGTCTGCGGGTGTGATGTGCGAGAGCGGGGTTTTTGCCCATGCGGGGAGGACGTAGAGGCTGAGGACGCTTTCGTACTCGCGGTAGGTGGCTTTGGATCGTTGGCCGATTTCCACGAGGCTTGCGAATGTGGCGAGCCATTCGTGCGCCCATTGTCCGAGGGTGAGTGTGCGGGCTGCTTCTGCGGCTGCTTTTTCGCGGGCTGCGCGGCGCTTTTCAGCCGGAGGAATGAACATGCCTTTGACTGCGTCTGCTTTTGCGAGTGTGAGGGCGACTTTCGCATCGGTGAGTGTGTCGAAGAGTCCTACGGAGACTTGTCTGCCCTCGTAGCTGATTCTCACCCAGTACTTGCCGTTCGAGCGCTGGCTAATACCGGATGGAAGAGGGGCTTTTTGTCGCACGATCTGCTCCTGGCGGGGGTTAGGTACGACAGGAGCGTACCTAAACTGTACCTAAATATCTAGGTATAGTTGTCCATTTCTGTCCACTCCTGTCCACATTAAGAAGATGAGAGACCCTGCGGAACCCTAGTGATTACAATGAAAAACCCCGGAACTTCAACAAAGTTCCGAGGCTAGTTGCGGAGGATGGGGGATTCGAACCCCCGAGGGCTTGCACCCAACACGCTTTCCAAGCGTGCGCCATAGGCCACTAGGCGAATCCTCCGGAGCGTGAAACACGCACCCCGTAATGCTAGCGGAATTCGTCGAAATCACGAAATTTTCACGCCAGCTTTCAGCGTGGAATCCCTCACGAAGAGCGCCAGAATAATACCATCCAGACCAGGAACCAGATCAGAATCCCTACAACTCCGGCGATAATTGCCGCAATCGACGCCCTGCGTCCCACACCGTTCATGCTCGTCGAACCGACAAGTCCGATGATTCCCAGAATCACGGCTGCAATCGCGGGAAAGAAGAATATCGAGAGCGCGCTTACCCACGCCGCAATATTTGCAATCGTGTTGACCTGCGGTTTGGGAGACGTGTAACCGGGGCTTGCAAACACATCAAGCAGCGAGGTGTCGTCACTGCCTGGGAATACCATGCTCTGCGGCTGTTCGGACTTTGGATGCTCTAAATGTGGAGTTGGTCCATAGGGGTCCAGGACGGTCGAAGCCGTTGCTGGATTGGCAGAATTGCTCGCGCTTGTCCCACTGCCGCCCGGAGCATAGGGATTGAGTGCCATGAATACCCTCCGATACTCCTGCGACCTACACACATTGATTCCTTCCTCAAGCATGCCATATCTCATGCCTTCACGGTCAACACCCCGGTATTACGCCGCAACCGGACGAAGGAGAACAGTCCTGTGAGGGGCCACATAGCGGGCACTTTCACACAACACTCAGATTTCGGTCTATGCTGGTGTTCCGACCGGTTTCGGCCCAGACCTTTTAACTGATCGGAGATTTAGCAGCATGTCTGTTGCACAATCAGGATTCTTCCGCTGGAAACTTCATGGCGATGGCACCAGTATTGCTCCCGGGGACGTAGTTCTTCCCGGCGAACGTCTTTCTTGGCCTCGAACAATTGGAATTGGCGCACAACACGTCGTTGCAATGTTCGGGGCAACTTTTTTGGTTCCTTTGCTCACCGGGTTCCCACCGTCAACAACATTGTTCTTCTCGGCAATTGGAACGCTCCTCTTCTTCCTTATCACTGCAGGACGACTCCCAAGTTATTTGGGGTCGTCCTTCGCTTTAATTTCGCCGATCTTGGCTGTCTCCGGAACTAAGGAACTTGGCCCGAGCTTCGCACTGGGTGGCATCATCGCCACCGGCGCAACCCTGGCCCTTGTCGGCATCATCGTTCACTTCGCAGGTGTGCGCTGGATTGATGCGATCATGCCCCCGACCGTTACAGGCGCAATCGTTGCCCTCATCGGTCTGAACCTTGCACCCGCCGCATGGAACTGGGTGAAGACCGGCCCCATCACCGCAGTCGTCACAATCATCTCAATCTGCTTGATCACGGTTCTGTTCAAGGGCATCATCGGCCGCCTCTCGATCCTCTTCGGCGTGCTCGTCGGTTACATTGCCGCAGTTATCCAGCACGAGGTGAACTTCGATAGCGTTCGCGAGGCCGCTTGGTTCGGTCTTCCGCAATTCCACACCCCCTCCTTCTCCGTCTCCACCCTGGGCCTCTTCATCCCCGTGGTCTTCGTCCTCATCGCCGAAAACGTCGGTCACGTGAAGTCGGTTTCCGCAATGACCGGTGAAAACCTCGATGACCTGACGGGTCGCGCGCTCTTCGCTGATGGTCTTTCCACCATGCTCGCAGGTGCGGGCGGCGGTTCCGGCACGACGACCTACGCCGAAAACATCGGTGTTATGGCAGCAACCCGCGTCTACTCGACGGCTGCCTACCTGGTCGCAGCGTGCTGCGCATTCCTGCTCTCGCTCATGCCGAAGTTCGGTGCGCTCATCGCAACGATTCCCTCCGGTGTCCTCGGTGGCGCTGGTACCGTCCTCTACGGCATGATCGGCATGCTCGGCGTTCGTATCTGGGTCCAGAACCGCGTTGATTTTGCCAATCCGGTCAACCTCAACACTGCTGCTATCGCTCTGATTGTCGCAATCGCCGACTTCACCTGGAACATCAGCGGCATGACCTTCGGTGGCATCGCCCTGGGCACCGCCGCTGCGATCATCGTCTACCACGGCATGCGCGGTATTTCGAAGCTGCGTGGAACCAACCTCGAGCAGGCTTCGCCCGCTTCGGCTCCGGCAGGATCCGAACTCGAGAGCGAACCCTACGCTTCGCGCCATCGCTCCACTCAAGCCTGATCGTTTCTGATCACTGAGGCCGGGGGGTCCGAAAGGACACCCCGGCCTTGGCATTTACCTCATTTCCGCTTAATACCAACGATTTCTTACCGAGCGCAGCTCACTTACTAAACCGGACGTCCGTTACAGTTATGTGCTAACATCTGCTCATGCGCTCTGAATCGACACGGACTCGATGGGCATTTCTTCTTGTGATTTCGCTGGGGCTATTCATCGTCGCAGCCGATAACTCCATCCTCTACGTCGCTCTTCCTACCCTTCGATCTGAACTCCACACGACCCATCAGCAAGGCTTGTGGATCATCAACGCCTACCCTCTGGTTCTGGCCGGACTTCTACTGGGAACTGGGACCCTGGGAGACAAGATCGGACACCGACGCATGTTCGAAGTCGGGCTCGTAATCTTCGGTCTTGCATCCACTGCTGCAGCATTTGCACCAAATGTCGCGATCCTGATCGCTGCACGAGGATTCCTTGGCGCAGGTGCTGCGGTGCTCATGCCTTCGACCCTTGCGCTCATCCGCCAGACCTTCCTTGAACCCCGCGAGCGCAACACCGCCATCGGCATCTGGGGATCGGTAGCAACCGTCGGCTCGGCCATCGGCCCACTCTTGGGCGGATTCCTCCTTACTCACACGTGGTGGGGAGCGGTCTTCCTGATCAACATTCCCATCGTCATCATCGCCTTGATCAGCACTTACCTTCTTGCTCCTGACAATTACCCCAACCCCAAACGTAGCTGGGACTTCATGTCCTCCCTTTACGCGATGATCACCATGGTCGGCCTTGTTCTCACAATCGAAAACCTTGCTCACACGCCTATTGACATGACCCTTGTCGCGACCGGCATCGTCCTATTCATCATCGGCATGGTGCTCTTCACCCATCGCCAGCGTTACCTTGAGGTTCCACTTCTGACCCTTGATGTCTTCCGCAGTCGCCTCTTCACAGCGGGATTTTTGGGTGCATTCCTTGGCATGTTCGTCGTCTCTGGAATGGAAATCCTGACAACCCAGCGTTTCCAACTCTCAGCAGGTTTTACTCCGCTCCAAGCAGGCCTCGTCACAGGCGTCGTTGCTGTGGCAGCGTTCCCGGGCGCTATCTTGGGCGGCCGCTACGTCGATCGCTTGGGATTTAGAACCGTCATTTCAGGCGGTTACGTCATTGCAAGCATCGCCGGAATCGTCGCGATCATCGCTATCAAGGAAAACCTCTTCCTGATCTTCATGATCGCGCTCGCACTCCTAGGTACAGGAACTGGCCTGGCTATGAGCGTTACCTCAACTGCAATCATCGGTTCAGCCCCAGCCCGCCGAACCGGCATGGCCTCGGCAATCGAATCGGTTTCCTACGAGTTTGGAACGATGCTTTCGGTGGCGATCTTGGGTTCACTGATGTCACTGTTTTACACTCTCAATGCGACTCCCGAAGTCGCCCACAACATGGACGCTTCCGCCCACAACCCAGTTCTTGCACCCATGGCCGCAAGCGCCATCGATACCGCCTATACATGGACACTATCCATTGCGATCGCAGTTGCCCTGAGCGCTGCAATCGCAACAGCCGTGCTCCTCAAAGACAATCCGAAGGAGACCAAGTATGCGCACGAGTAAAAAATCGCAGCTCATCCAGGCCGCCTTGGAGATCATCGATAAGAAGAGCCTAGACGCACTGACCTACGACTCCCTGGCGAAGGCCTCGGGAATGTCGAAATCCGGCCTTCTCTACCACTTCCCCTCCCGCACTGCGCTACTTTTGGCGCTCAACGAACACTTGGCCTCGTCATGGAGGGCAAGCCTTCTCGAGGCCGCGGGAGCCCCTCCCGAGGAACTATCCGCCCGCGAACGCCTACGCGCCGTCGTCGAAGTACTCTCGCAAAGCGCGACCCGCGCAGACCTTCTTTTGGCGCTTGACACTCACACACGTGAAGAGGGCGCCGAGGTGTGGGATGAGATCTTAGGCCCCTGGTTGCTTCCTCGCGAAGAAATTTTGGCCGATCCAGATATTTACCTGCTGTACATCATTGCCGACGGCCTGTGGGTGCACGACCACATCAATTCCTACGATCTGACCACACAGGAACGCCGTGCACTGATCACGGCTGCGTTGGCGTACTTGGATTCACTACCTGACGTTTCTCAGGCACACTTCTAAATCTCACCCGCGCGGGGTGGATCTCAGCTATTTCCGCAGCGGCAAGCAGGTGCTGGGACCCTTAAGGTCATCACGATTTTCCTGAACACGCTGCAGATCCTCAGCGGTCAGGGCACCGTTGTAGAGTGAGCCCAAAAGGACCGTGACTCCCGGTTCGGTGTTATCGGTCAAGGTCACTCTCGATGAGGGGAAGAAGCGCGCGACGGTGTAGGCCGCATCAACAGACTGAGGACCCGCTTGAATCTGAGCAGAACCCGCATATTCAGGCGAGGAATTCGAAGGATCTGCCACCTGGAAGCCCACGCTCTTGAGCATGTCTGATGCATCGCGTGCAACACCCGAGCGTGACGTCGTATTGAAAACCTGCACCTTGATCGAGGACGTAGCCAGAGGTTGAGTTTCCTCGCTAGGGCAGGGAATATCCCCTGTCGAGGCGTACTTAACTTTTGCGGAAAAGCCGTTAAGGAAGGGGGTGGGAAGAATTCCCGAGAGCACCAAAAGGCTGAGGACACTGAGCCCAGCCATCACCGAAACGACGATCGAGAAGACCGAATTCTGCTTAAGCTGGCGTTCGCGGCGATAGAGTTCGCGGCGGGACAGTTGGGGTTGTGGTGCACTCACAGGACTAACCTACTTCACGTATGGCACTTTGCGCACGAATTACACCGAATTTCAGTAGAGCACCATTGTCAGAATCAGGGCAATAACAGCAATCAATGGAAGTGTTCCCTGCTTAATGGCTGCGCTTCGCTTGTCTGGAAACCAGAAGATAGCAGTTGCCGGGAGTGCAGCTTAAAGCACTCCCGGCAACGCTGCGGCACCGCACGCTCAACCCCACTTCAGCGCGCATAGCGGCCGCTCACACACCCGGCGCTCCCCCAAACACAGAGTCGCCGAGCACGTTGTTTCACGCAGGCCTGAATTCAAAGGATTCAAACCCCAGCTTCTTGATGTCTTCAGCCATCGCCTCGACTTCCATATCCCACGCGCGGTCCCCCGCATTGAAACCTTCTGCAGTACCCATGGCGCGAGCCTGCTGAAGTGCGAAATGCGTTGCACCCAAGTCCTTGACGCACGCGGCAACTTCACGGGCATCGGAATGGCCATCCGGATACACCGTCAGGCGAACCTCGTAGGCAACACCCGAATCCAGCACTTCACCCAAGCTCTCCCAGGCTTTTGGACCCGCGTTTGGGCGCCCGGCCACGGCCTCGTACGCGGGACCTGACATTGCTTTAATGTCAATGCCCACCCAATCGACCAAGTCAGAACGCAAAATCTTACGTAGACGCGAAGGATAGGGGCCTGCGGTGTGCAGACCAACCTCGAAACCCAAATCACGCACGCGCTGCATGGCCGGCAGAAGGGCCAACTGGCGCGTGGCCTCGCCACCGGAGAAGACCACCCCGTCCAGCAGACCAACGCGACGGCCCAGCAGATCCTCGATTTTCTCCCAGGACACAACTCCGGGAATCTTCGGATCGATGATCGCCTGATTGTGGCAGTACGGGCATGCCCACGGGCATCCCTGGGCAAACACCGTCGCCACAAATTTTCCCGGCCAGTCAACGCTGGACATAGGGCTCAGACCCGCGATCTGCAGGTCCGAGGCCCTCAAGGTCGCAAGGCTCATCGCTGATTCACCGGCGGGAAGGCACTGACCAGTTCACCGTGATCCGAAGCCGCAGCCTCGGAGAACATGGTGCGCTCGTTGTACTCACCCTTCTTACCGATGTTGAAGGATTTCACGGGGCGGAAGTAGCCCATGACTCGAGTCCAGACCTCACATTCTTGCGGTTCGCGGTCGGGGTGAGCCTCGGCGCACTTCTCGCAGGTCCAGTGCTCGCCGACAAGGTAACCGTGCACAGGACAGATCGAGAAGGTCGGGGTGATGGTGATGTAAGGGACCTTGAATGCGGTCAGTGAACGACGCACCATTTCCTTGCAGGCCGCACCCGAGCTCATACGCTCGCCCATGTAGAGGTGCAAAACCGTGCCGCCCGTGTACTTACCCTGCAAAACTTCCTGATCTTCCAACGCTTGGAAAGGATCGTCGGTGTAACCAACGGGAAGCTGCGAGGAGTTCGTGTAGTAGGGCTGCTCATCGGTGCCGGCCTGGAGGATGCCCGGGTAGTGGAGGCGGTCGGCCTTCGCGAAGCGGTAGGTCGTGCCTTCGGCTGGGGTTGCCTCGAGGTTGTACATGTGGCCGGTCGCCTCTTGGAGTTCAACCATGCGCTCACGGATGTGATCGAGGATCGAGCAGCACATCTCAAAACCGAACGTATCGGTGATGTCGTACTGGTCTCCCGTGAAGTTTCGAACCATCTCGTTCATACCGTTGACGCCGATGGTTGAGAAGTGGTTGTTCAAGTGTCCCAAGTAGCGCTTCGAGTAGGGGAACAAGCCGCGATCCATGTGGAACTGAATGGTTTCACGCTTGGCTTCCAGGGTCTGCGAACCCAGGTCAATCAAGTGATCCAATTCCTTGACGAGGCCGTCCATATCACCCGCGAAACGGTAGCCCAGGCGCGCCATATTGATTGTGACGACACCGATAGAACCGGTCAGTTCGGCTGAACCGAAAAGTCCGTTTCCGCGCTTGAGCAATTCACGCAGATCCAGCTGCAGGCGGCAGCACATCGAGCGGATCATGTGGGGATCCAAGTCGGAATTAATGAAGTTCTGGAAGTAGGGAAGGCCGTACTTTGCGGTCATCTCGAAAAGCGCGTCAACATTTTCGCCCTCCCAATCAAAATCGGGAGTCATGTTGTAGGTCGGGATCGGGAAAGTGAAGACACGGCCATCTGCGTCTCCCCCCGTCATGACCTCAATGAAGGCGCGGTTAATGAGGTTCATTTCCTCTTGGAGCTCGCCATAAGTAAAGTCCACAACTTCGTCGCCAATGAGGGGGTGCTCATCGGCCAGATCATCCGGGCAGGTCCAGTCGAAGGTGAGATTCGTGAAGGGGCACTGGCTACCCCAGCGCGAGGGAACATTGAGGTTGTAGATCAGTTCCTGCATGCTCTGGACGATCTGCTCGTAGGTCATGTTGTCCAGGCGAACGAAGGGGGCCATGTAGGTATCAAAGGAGGAGAAGGCCTGCGCTCCCGCCCATTCGTTTTGCAAAGTTCCAAGGAAGTTCACGATCTGTCCGCACGCCGAAGAGAAGTGCTTCGGGGGTGCCGAGGCGATGGCACCGCTGACCCCGTTGAAACCTTCTTGGATCAGTCGCTTGAGCGACCATCCCGCACAGTAACCCGCGAACATATCGAGATCGTGGATGTGGATATCACCGCTGCGGTGTGCTGCTCCCGCTTCGGGGGAGTAGACGCGCTCCAGCCAGTAGTTGGCAATCATCTTGCCGGCAGAGTTCAGAATCAGGCCACCCAGCGAGTAGCCCTGATTGGCGTTTGCATTGACGCGCCAATCAGAGCGGTCAAGGTATTCCTCGACGGTCGAGATCGCATCGATGTCATAGCGTGTTGTGGGAGATGTAGTCACGGTTTTCCTTTCCGAGCTTCAACACTGACATCGTGGTGGGGGCACAATATCTAGTGTGCGAGACGAACGCGTCCCACAATATCTAGTGGTTTCAGAAAAGGTATAGCTACGACATGCGGTGTGTTGCCATTCGATAAAAATGCGCAAATTACGAAAGTGGGTGAACGCATTACGCGAGCGTCTGAACAGCTTGCGAATAAGTTAAATGAAACTAGTGCGAGCACGCTTTCGACTCAAAAACGGCACTATTTCGCAGAAAGTCGGTCAACCTCGTGAATAACAAAACCCGCAACAGCGACAACGCCAAAGGATGAAATCCCGGCAAGAACATGTGCTCGGCGCGGAAGAGCATCCAAAAATTCTGCGTAGGTGATTCCGCCCGAACCCATTTGTGCCAGATCATTGGGAGTCAACGCCCACACAGAATAGACAACTCCCAAGACTGTGATGAGCGCGCTGGCCATTGCAATGACAGCCATAGTTTTCTGGACGGGCACGCCGTGGCGAACGCGGGTCTCCAGCGGGCACAAGATCAGCGCCCAAAAACCGCAGATTGCCATAGCAACAAGAACATCGGCGGGGCGGTGCCAACCAAAAACCATGACGGAAATACCCACCAAGGATGTCCAGATATATCCGATCCACGCTGCGGGGCCTCGGAACCATTCGGGGGCAATCATCACCAATGCCAGCGCCAGGGACATTGCAACTGTCGTATGCCCCGAAGGAAGCGAATTCAAAATAGCCGCCGACATGTGGAAATCTGGGCGATCAATGAGCAGCTTCGCAACCTGAGTCGTCGTATTAGCCGCAAGAATCATGCCCAGCGCACGTCCCGCCAGTGTTGGACGACGACGTAGCCACGCAATCAAAACGATCAGACCACCAACAGCGACCATCGCGGGAACCGAAATAATGTGCGTCACGGTGCTTCCCACAGTGCCTAAGGACTCTGCCCAGCGCATGGCAGCTTCCATCGACAAGGTGTCAATCGCCTGGCCTGTAACAGTGAAGACGGCAGCCCAAGCGACAAGGATACTGAAGAGCGCACACCCTCCTGCAGCAAAAAGTCGACGCACGAGGCGAGGGCGGTAGCCGGGAGCCACAGACCTTGGGGCGGTCCGAGCAGCACCCGCACCGGCACGTGCGCTACCACCACCCGGACTTGATTGGCGAATATTTGGTCGCCGTCCAGCGGCAGAAGAAGGTGTTTGAGAAGTGGAACTCCCTAAGTCCTGGGGGCCAGAGGATCGCCTTGACGAGGCCGCGATCGCTTCCGGAACCTCTGCAGCATCCTCTGAGGGAGCGTAGGCCTCGGATTCTTCGGGATTAAAGGAAGGATCAGGATAACCGGGAATGCGGTCGCTCATTTCGTCCCCCTTCCCTCGTGCGACAACCAGCTAGGTGGCAACTGTTTCGTTTCGCGTTCTTCGAAGGTCTTATTTTAGTCACCCATCTAGGGCATTTTCTATTGGAACACTTGGTTTTTCCTCGGTTGATCAAGGTGATATTTTGTCACATTCTCAAGCTTCTATCTCGAGCCGCACTCCGGTCATTCGGTTACAGTGGAGGAGTCAACGGCGTGAGTCACTGCGGCTCAATGCCACTACCGACTCGGATCAGGGGTGCTACGTGTCGATTTCTCCGGTCAACACCGACCGCATTCGCGCCGTCTTGCACGGTCACGATCTGAATTTTGGTGAGTCTTCAGACGAAGAGCTCGCTGTTCCGACACGAAATGCGATCTATTTCTGGAACACCTCAAACCCTCACATTCTGCAATTACGTGCGCACTGGCGCGGAATTGCCAACGATGATGCCGAATTTGCGTCGCTCATGGAAGAAGTTCGGCGCTGCAATGCAACCCGCACAGGCCCGAAGGCGTACTTGGCACCTTTCGAAGACGGTCGACGCTACGGGCTGATTGCCGAATGCAACATCGTTGCAACAAACGGTCTTTCGGAGGCCCAGCTCGATACCTTCTTCGAAACTTCAATGTCGATGATCATGGGTTTCTTCTCCGATCTTGAAGAAACCCTTCCCGAATTCGTCACGTGGAGTGACGAAGATTCGGATCGAGAATCATCGAGCGAGGCGAACACCATCTCACTCCACCAGGGAGATCGATCATGAGCACGCTTCCGGGTCCCTATCCCGTACCCAAGGATTCGATCACGCCGTACAAGGTGACTTTCGATCGCTTAATGCGCACTCTTTCTGAGCTGCAGTTCCAGGCTGATGTTTTGGCGGATAACCGCGCTGCTGGTGCCGTTTTTGACGGAGTGCCTTTCCTGCTCAGTATGGATTCTTCCGAGCGCTTCCTGTCGATTCGTGCGGTCTGGGATACCGACTTCGAGGCTGAAAAGGCCGGCCATCCGCTTTTCGCCGCAGCTGATTCATGGAACCGTGAGAAGTATTTCCCAACGGTTTATTGGATGCTAGATCCCGCCGGCTCTCTTCAGGTATGTGCCGATTTCGCCGTTGACACTTCTGCCGGCCTATCGGACCAGCAGCTCACTGACCACCTGGGCGCAGGTATTTCAACCGGAATTGACGCGATCCGTTACATGCAAGAGGCCGCAACCCAGACCTTGGGATGGGTGGCTCCAGAGGCAACTCCCTACTCTGCTTCGCCCGAGGCCTCGGCCTCCGCTGAGTCTTTCGCGCAGCCCCAGCCGGGTAGCCCTGCCTCCACTGATACCGAGGCCGAGGGGCGCTCCGCTCATAGTGGTGCCGCTTTCGGGCTCTGATGGATTCACGCTCTGAGGACCTGCTCGAGATCATCCGCTCCCGAGGCATGCAGGGTCAGTTTGTCGATTATCGCTGCCTTCCTGCCCAAGATGCACAAACTTCACCGTGGCCCGAGTGGATTCCTACCCCTGTCGAGGCAGCGTGGCAGCAAAGCGGAGTTGATGAACCGTGGCTTCACCAAGTGCAAGCCCTTGAGTCGATCCATTCCGGACGCGATGTTGTCGTTGCAACCGGTACGGGATCGGGCAAGTCTCTGGTCGCATGGACACCGATTCTTTCAGACCTGGTTCAAGCTGATGACTCCAACAGAATCTCCGATATTCACCGGCGTCCAAGCTGCCTTTACCTCTCACCAACCAAAGCGCTTGCAGCAGACCAGCTTCATTCGCTGAACCATCTTGTTGATGGCCTCGAACATGACGTCGCCCTTGCACTTGCCGATGGGGATACTCCTCGCGAAGCCAAGGAATGGGCTCGCGCAAACGCCGATATCGTCCTGACGAACCCTGACTACCTGCACTACGTCATGCTCCCCCGTCATGAGCGCTGGACTCGCTTTTTAGCATCGCTGCGCTACGTGATTGTTGACGAAATGCACCAGTGGCGAGGAGTCAGCGGTAGCCACATTTCTCTGGTTTTACGCCGACTTTTAAGAATTGCGCGCCACCTTGGTGCAGACGTCCAGGTCATTATGATGTCCGCGACTTTGGCCGATCCGCAATCTGTTGCTCAGACAATGATTGGCCGCGAAAACATCGACGCGATCACGGACGATACTTCCGGACGCGGAACTCACCACATCTTTATGTGGGAGGGCCGCGAGGTTCCCCGCGAAGAAGATGTATCAATTGATGCCTTCCTTTCTGCTCTTCGCAGCGCCGAGGCTGGCGAAGAAACGGTTCTTGAAGCTCCAACTCAGCGTCTTTCCGCCCAAACAGAGGCTTCGCTTTTGTGCGCAGAGCTTATTCGCGCCGATGCTCGCCTGTTGACCTTTGTTCGTTCACGCGGTGGTGCCGAGGCCGTCGCCGCCCAGACCCGCGACAAACTCCGCGACGCTCCAGAATTAGCGTCGACCGTCGCTGCGTATAGGGGAGGTTTTCTTCCCGAAGAACGACGCGCCTTAGAATCTGCACTGCGTTCGGGTCGATTGCGAGCACTTGCAACGACCTCTGCCTTAGAAATGGGTATCGACATCTCTGGGCTTGATGTCACCATCACGGCTGGATGGCCTGGGACTCGCGCATCATTTTGGCAGCAGGTTGGGCGCTCCGGACGTGCTGGAGCAGATGGTATTTCTGTTCTTATTGCTGGCGATAACCCCCTTGATTCTTTCCTTGTTCATCACAGCGATGAGATTTTTTCCCCTGTCGAGGCAGCGGTATTAGATCCTCAAAACCCCTGGGTCTTGCGCGATCACCTGTGTGCTGCGGCTGCCGAACTCCCTCTTCCCGACGACGAGGCGATCGCGGTTTTCGGAAGTGGAGCTCCCGCTCTTCTAGCTGAGCTCGGTCAGGAAGGGCTACTGGTTAACCGAAGTGGAGGCTGGCGTTGGAATATCAGCTCTTCTGATGGCCCATGGGAGAAAATCCAGATCCGCGGCAGTGGTGGCGATGTTCAAATTGTCGACACTCGAAGTGGGAGCATCATCGGTTCTGTCCCCCAAGATTCGGCGGATTCGCAGGTGTTTCCGGATGCGATCTACGTGCACCAGGGACGAACTTTCCACGTCCTCTCTCTCGAAGAAGGACCCACTCGTATCGCCTACGTCGAAGAAGTCCGCACACCACTCAGGACCAGGGCGCAAGATGCAACCTCATTGCGGGTTATCAGTGTTGATGAAGAATGGGTCAGCCCAGATTCTCTTGTTCACTGGTATCGAGGGACTGTTGATGTCACCCGTCAGGTCACCGATTTCGACCTCCTTCGACTTCCAGGTCTGGAATACATCTCAAATACCCAACTCGATATGCCGGAGCGCACTTTACGTACTCAAGCCTGTTGGTACACCTTGACTCCAGCAACAATGGCAGCGATCGGGATCGATAAAGGTGATGTCTTAGGAGCGCTTCACGCAGCAGAGCATGCTTCGATTGCACTTCTTCCCCTACTGGCAAATTGCGACCGTTGGGATTTAGGTGGGCTTTCGACAAATCTCCATACGGATACCGATTTACCAACTGTTTTTGTTCACGATGCTTATCCGGGTGGAGCGGGCTATGCGCATTACGGTTTCGCCCACGCACGTGAATGGATGGAGCGCACCTATCAGGCTGTTTCTGAGTGCCAATGCCACGATGGATGCCCCCGGTGCATCCAGTCTCCGAAGTGTGGAAACGGGAATGAACCGCTCTCCAAGTCCGGTGCAGAACGCCTTTTGGGCTTCCTTGTCGAGCATTCGCCTTTCGAAGAAATTCCCAGAAAACTCTCAGATACAAAATAGTATCCACACAGTATGACTTCCTATATTTAAGTCATCGAGAGTTGGACCCCACTTAAGTGGGGATGCCACACCGAAAGACTTTTCGGGAAACTCGCACTGTGTTGATGGGATGCTTGAGGGGCCAGCCGGGGGGCAGGCCCCTCAAGTGCATCTACGGCACTTTCACCGTCAACTCCCGCTCGAGCTGAGCGAAAGACATTCCATCCCCACCCACTGCTCACACGCACCGTGACGATCGTGTCGACACTTTCGCAGTGACATGAGCTCAGCATTGCTCCGTTTTCTTGAGCAACCTCATTTGCTGCACGACAGGCTTTTTCCTCTACCGATTCCCACTGAGCTGTTGCGGAAACATCTGCTCCCGCCAGGGCACTGAGATCCGCAATATTCTGGGCTCGATTCCCCGCCGCAAGAAGAGCAATGTATACCAGTGCACTGCAGGCAAGAACGGAAAGGACAGCCAGAACTCCAACCACCATGATTGTCCCGGAGCCTTCATCCGACCCCCTCTTCTTACTCATCCTCAATCACCACCTACCACAGTGCTTTCGCGCAACATCTGATATCTGCACTGCGAGTTCAAGCCGATCATCCCCGCGGGGCCTCTATAGGGAGCTTGCGCTTTTCCGTAAACCCACTTCTCGTCTGCGGAGAACTCAAAGTGGGCCCCTGATATCCGAGTGGACATCACGCGCGCAGTTTCCTGCCCGTTCCCTCCGCGAGCACTTTCGCGAATGCCCGCCGAAAGCGCAGTACACAAATTCTGGGTGGTCATGGCAGCAGCGAAGACCGAGAGCACAAGTGCAATCATGATGACTATCGAGAAGGTCCCCAGAGCAATTTCAACGCTGACCATGCCGTCATCCGAATGCTTTTCGGATGACGGCATGGAGCGGCCGTATCTCAGTCTCATGAAATACTCAATGCGGAGCTAATGAGATGTTCAAGGGCAGATTGCACGACACCGGACTTTAAAACCACTAAGAGCAAACCGGCGAATCCCGCCGTTGCCAATGCCCCAATCGCATATTCGACCGTTGTCGATCCTTCTTCTGGATCTGTCATCATTTCACTCTTGGGATCACGGTCGTCGTGAAGTGTTTCTTCCGTCAACATGGGCCTTTCCTTTCTCTTCGTTCCCATGTCTTGAGAGTGCGCCGAGAATCTTTCGCAAATCTCTGCAGCCGTGAAAATTGTGGATGAATCGTCGACACACAGAAACTGTGGATAACATTCGCGGGACTTCTTAGAAGCTATTTCGTGCCATCGTCAGAAGTACCGGCACAACCCCTAGGAAGATGAAGGCTGGCAACATCAGTAGTCCCAAGGGCACAACCAATTTCACTCCCAATTCCTCTGCTCTGGCACGCGCATCCGTAAGTCTTTGATCCCTGCTCGCTTCCGCTAAGGCATGCAGCTGATGATCAACTGATGCTCCACGCGCCCATGCTTCTCGTAGAACCTCGGCAATGTTTGTTATCCCCTCAGTGCATCCCTCCCAGGCGCGATCCCACCGCACACCAAGAGTCAAACAACTGGCGGCTCTCACCAGCTCTTCGATTTCAGCTGAACGTCCAATGCACTCCAACGCTCGGGGAATTGACACTCCAGACTCCAATGCAGCGATTACCAGCTCACAGATGATTGCGATATCTTCCTGCGCAGATTCCTCCCATTGACATGACGATCGGCGTATAAGACGAAGCGAGACCCATCGCCCCGCTCCCAAAAATGACAGTCCGATTACTGCACACATCGAACCCACTCCCCCATCAACAAGCACAGGAAATGGGTTAATCCCCATGATGAATACCGCGAGCAGTGCCAGCAGTGGCAGTAAGTTGAGGATCTTCGCGGATAGGGCGGGGCCAGCACCAGCGACTCGTCGTGCCTTTTGAATGCGCTCGATATCATCAAAGTTTTGTGCCAAAGCATCCAAAACCGCTGACAAAGGAGCACCTAATTCGTAGGAAACTGCGCAGGCTGCAGTAACCATACGCGCATGCTCTCCAGCCTGTTTGTAAACAGTGGAAGCAACCCCATAGGGGACTCCTTCTTCGCCTTCACCCACCTGTAGCCATGCATCACGCGCGGGCAACCCAGCACGAACCAAAGCACTGACTTTTCTCAGAGATTGAGCCGCTTCGGTAAGGCTGGAATGCGAAGTACTCCCCTGCCAAGGCCGAGTGTGCGCGCGTTGCAGATTCGACCAGAATCGCTGCTGCCCTCGCGTCAATGGATGCGGATCCCACATCAGAACACGCCGAAATGTCCTGGCCTGCATCAGGGGCCCTCAGTAAGCAATGCGCGCAGTCCTTCCCACGCTGGTCCGGGGGTGCCGCGGCCTCGGCAATCACATCGATAGGCACAGTTGCACACAAGTACCCCATTTTCCATCCCAAAAATCCCGATCTGTGTCAGCTGGCGGGTGCCGCGCTTTGGACCATGAGCAACACGCTCCATATGGACAACTACCTGAAATGCTGCCTTTGCCTGCAGATCCGTTGCCCGAGCATCCATTCCCGCGAGCGCTCCCAATGCCGCAAGTCGGGCGGGAACTTCTGCGGGAGTATTCGCATGAATCGTGGCAAAACTTCCGCGGTGCCCGGTATTCAAAGCAGTCATAATGTCACGAACTTCAATACCTCTACATTCCCCTAAAACGATGCGGTCCGGCCTCATACGCATGGCAGCTCGGACCAATTCCGAAAGACTCACTTCCCCGCGCCCCTGAGCATTAGCCTGTCTGGCTTGAAGGTGAACAACATGGGGATGTTGAGGATTTAATTCGCTCATTTCCTCGATACAGATCAGCCTCTGAGCGGCGGGCAATGCGCCCAAAAGTGCAGCAAGCAGAGTGGTTTTCCCGCTCCCCGTAGCACCAGAAATAAGGATGTTGCAGCGCATATCAAGGGCGCGCATCAACACCTGAAATGAGGTGTTGTCAATGCTCCCCATCTCACGCATCTGCCCAATGCTGAGACCATTTCTGGCAGGAATCCTCAGAGAAATCAGAGTTCCCCCACCAGAAAGTGGTGGGATAACAGCGTGAAGACGAATCCCCATGGGTAAGACTCCATCAACGATCGGAGCCGCATCATCTAAACGCTTTCCGCAGATTCCTGCCATTGTGACGGCTAATTCACGCACTTCTTCTTCACTGTCAAAAGAGCATCCAGCCGGCTCAACCCCCTGCCCGCAATCGGCCCACACCTGCGTGGAATTCACCAAGATATCCGTAATTCCGGGAAGGCGAATCAAGGGAGCCAATATCTTTCCCAAGCCATTGAAACGAGCTTCGAGTTCTTCCAAATGCGTACCAAGCTCGTCAATTCCCATCCCGATAGGTTTGAGAGGTTCCGCAGCCTGGTCGTCCTTCTTTCCCGAATGCGCTACTACAAGGCAATCGTCGATCAGGCTCATTGCGTGCACTCCACAATCCGTTCCCACAGTCGTGAGCGGGCACGCCTTCCTTTTCGCCCCTGCCGAGGCCTTATCCCCGCTGGATGCACCCCCATTCCTTCGGTGTGGGTAATTTGAGAGATTTGAGTCGAAGAGATGTGCCCGCTAAGTGGAGTTCGTGAAAAGAATCCACCACGTGGAGGTGGCGCGATTAAGAGAAAACTTCGACACGGGAATGGAAATGACGCACTGAGAGCACACAGACGCGCGGCCCCAACAGCATCTCCCAAACCTATAAGAATGAGCGCATCGAAATTTCTTGCAGTTTGTTCGCATTGAGCTCCCCATCTGCCCAGATCACACACCACAGTGCGAGTTTCACGCAAAGCAGCAAGAAGCCCCGGGAGCCGTGAGTCATCTGAATCGGCATAGCCGCGTGAATCCCCGCCGACAAAAGACACTCCCTGAGCGCAGGGAAGACTATTCGCGATCGAGGGAAGGAAATAACGCTCACCTTTGCTCAAGCGTGACCATGCCACCTGCCCATCCTCGGGAACAAGGATGTGTCCGCCACGGCCTCGTGCAGGTCCCGGTCCCGAGCAATTCACTAAAACACTTCCCGTGTCCGCACACAGATCCCAGGTAAGGGCAGAGACCCCTACTCCCCCGCTCCAACCTGCGATTCCCACGCAAAGGTGGGAAGAATGCGGCGATACCGTAGCCTGCCAGCGCGCATGGTCTGCAAGGATGAGCTGCCCGATCGCCTTCTCACAACCTGGAAGACGCAGCGTATCTCCGATAACCAACACGTGGATTCCACGGTGTTCCCATCCACGTCGATCTTCGCTCCTACCAAGGACAGCGCAGATCACTTCCTCAACGCGGAATTCCGTACGCTCACACTCTTCTGGATGGCACTGGCGAGTATTAATCCCCAACAAAGCACAGACCGCACGCAATGATTGCTCAGCACCTTGCGAAAGTTCCCAAAATGCAACGTAGCCTTCGCTCTTCATGGTACGAGCGTGAATTTTCTTTCCACGGAATACCACCGCGACCGCAAAATCTGTGGAAAACTAGAGCTAATCCCACCCCTGTGGATAACACTGCTGTTTCCGCATCAAGCCAAGGTGTCAACGATGACCATCCTCAATAACAACACAGAAATTCTCAAACCTGCCCTACCCGGCGCTAATCAGCACCCGGAAGGTGATACCCGTATCGCGGCCTTTTTCGATCTTGACAAGACCATCTTGGCCACGGCCTCGGCAATGGCACTGAGCAGCCCGCTGGTTCACGCGGGAGTCATGAGCCGCTGGGATTCCCTGCGGGCAACCCTCGTCCAACTTCCCTACCTCTTCACGGGCGCTGACGATGAACGAATGCGGTCGATGATGCATGCCTTGGGTGAACTCACTCGCGGCTGGGACCCACAGTACGTTGAAAAAATCGTCAATAACGTCACAAATTCAACAATCGCGCCCCTGTGTTACAGGGAAGCATTGGCACTGATCGATCACCACCGACTTCTGGGGCACCACGTTGTCATCGCATCTGCCTCACCGCTAGAGATCGTTCGCCCCATCGCGCACCTACTTTCGATCCCCGATGCGTTATCCACGATTGTCGGGCAGGGCCAGGATGGCTTAGCCGACGGAACCATTACCCACTTCAATCACGGGGAAGGAAAAGCCGAGGCCTGCGCAGCTTTGGCCCGCGAACGCGGCTGGGACTTGAATGAATCCTTTGCGTACAGCGATTCCATCTCTGACCTGCCGATGCTCGAATTAGTGGGAAACCCCAGGGCAGTGAACCCTGATCGAGCGCTTGCGGCGGTTGCTCGCGAGCGCGAATGGCCGACGCTTTCCTTTACACGAACAGTGCGAATCCGGGGCCGTAAGCGCACCCGCCTTGCCCGCGCGATGATTCCCGTCGCTTTGGCAGGAGGAATAGGCATCGGCTATTGGGCACACCGCTCAATTCCCAGCTAGTACCGGCATACTTGATATATGTCCAGATTGTCCCTCCCGGTCGGCGCTATCTTGCGTCCAGCGATCTTCGCTGTCATCTTTGCGCCCCTTGCCCTGATCCTCATGGGAATGTCGCTCGCGGATCTTCAGGCGCGAGCTGCGATTGGTGTTCCTTTGGCCTCGGTCGAGGGCATGATCGGCATGGCTTTTTCGACCATTCTTCTGGCCATGATTTCTATCAACTGTGAGCGCAATTCCATTGGTATGTTCATTGCTGCCGCATGGGAACTTGTCATTGGTTTCTTACAGACCTTTGGTTACCTTCGAGTCCACTTCCTTGTGGCCTCAAACCTTTCAACCAACGATATTTCCGCCGCACAAACCTGGAATCTCTACCCCTTATGCGTAACTGCGATCCTTTTTGGCGGTGGAGTTGCTTTGGCTCTGACTCACCGAGCGCGCGAAAACAGCCCGGATTCCGATCAGCTGATGTCCTTTCAGCGCCACCAGGGTGAGCGAATCGCAGTCGCAGTGGCTTCACTTCCACTGGGAGTTATTGCCGTCGTGCTTCTCGTTCGCTGCGCTCCTGCCGATTCGCTTCCAATGGCTTCCAGCGGACTGCACGGCGTTATTGCACAGACCCCCATGCATACATCGGAGGGCATCGCAGTTGCCGTCATCTTGGGAATGATCGCGCTGGTTTCGCGCTGGTCAATGATCGGCCCTCAGGTCGTCGCTTGGGTCTACATCATCCCCGCCTTCCTTCTGATTCCCGTTGGAACAAGCCTCTCCGGTGCTGTCGTGACCCCCGGAAAGTCAATGTGGACCCAGATTTTGATGTCCGCATCGACTATTTCCGCCTACGGAATGATCCTTGCGGCCTCGACCTTGGGAATTTACTGGGCTCGTCGCTACGCCCCCAACGATGCATCAAGCTCCAACTAAGTCGCATAATCCAGCGCTTCTCGGCGGGTAATCCCCAAAAATATTCGTTTTTTCGTTATCGTCAGCACGAGAAGAGGAGGTCCCATGTCTGATCAGGAACACAAGGAAGACGTTGACAAGGTGACGGAAGAAACCGATCACCCCCATACCGGTGAGGAAACACCACTGACCGGTGAAGAAGTCACCCTTCCCGGTGAGGCATCTGCAGCCGAAGACATCGTCGGAGGCGCATCAGTCACCGAAACCAGTCAGGTTGAACCCGTCCACATGGGTGTCACCCCAACATCCGTGGATGATGCTCTTGCACAGCGTTCGACGTCTGAGCATTCCGAGGCCGAGCCCGAGTCAGCTCAGGAACAGCAGGATGCGCAGACCGAGGAATCCTCTTCAGACGAACCTTCGAGCGAAGACGCCTCTCAGGGCGATAGCCACGACTTAGCGCACGATGAGAACATCGTGGCCGACTCTGAGCACACCTCCCACGACGACGTCGACGCTGAGCCGGCCTCGGAAAAGACTGAGGAAACTGCTGAGGAAACTACTGAGGACAACGCAGAGCCCAAGGATGCATCCCACGAAGAATCTGAGGAAGCTCCCGACTCCGCACACACCACAACGATCCCGGCTGCTTCCGAAGCGGCGGAAGAAGAGCCTGAGGACTCTCCTTCGGTGACCGAGGTTCCCGACGCCCTCTCGCGCCGCACACCTGCTCAGCTTGAAACCACCGAGGAACCCGAGGATGAGGTTGAAAGCACCCAGGTTCGTAGGCGCGCATTCATTGCTCCGGCAGCGGAAAGCGCAACGACCGAAGCTTCGTGGAAGCCTCGTGAAGATAGCGGCGAACGTACCGTTCCTCAAGAGACTCCCGAGAGCCTCGACGATGCCCTTTTTGAGGGCGCAACCGTCGTTCCTGAAATGCCCTCTCGCGCAGCCGCTCACTGGAGCTCATTGGCTTTGGGCATCTTTGCTCTACCCATCACGTGGTACCTCATTGCCGATGCCGGCGCTCGCATGACACTTCCCGAGGGCAACCCCGCAGCAACCGGCGTGATCAACTGGCTTGCTCTCACCGAAGTTGCCATCGCTTTCGTGGCAGTTATTGCACTCTTTGAAGCATTCAAGCGTTCCTCACTGGGCGCATGGATCGGCGGCCTCTGCTTCTTCGCAGCCGGCCTCCCCTGGGTTTTCGCCCCCGGGTTTACCTCTGCACACACGGTTTCCGTTCTGCACTTCCTGCAGAATTCCGGTGCCTTGGGCGCTAACCTTGCACACCACCTCCAAGCATCCGGATACTCCGGCCGCCTACTCTTCCTTGGAATTGCACTGCTTGGCATCGCATCCCTTTCGCATTCGGTTCGTCGCCGCGGACGCAATGAAGAGGCGATGCGCGAGCAAGTAGAGCGCGTCAATCCCGCGGGTGCACACTTCACCGCCCGCGCACGTCGTCGCGCTGAAAAGGCAGCTGGTCTGCGGTGAAACCCGAGGTTTCTCGCGCGGTATTGGAGGCTCCCGGGCCCTGGGTTCACCGTAGGATCTCAGCCTCGGGAGCGTCCTTCCATATCGCCGACGCGGGACCCGAGGATGCTTCTTTCGCCGTTATCCTCCTTCACTCGTTCCCGATGACTTGGTGGACGTGGCGGGAGGTTATTCCCGCCTTCACGCAGGCCGGTATCCGCACCATTGCAATGGATCTTCGAGGCTTTGGCACCTCAGATCTTGCTCCGGGAGAAGTCGAACTCACCCAGCTGGCGACGGACGTCGCTGGCGTGGCCTCGGCACTGGGAATTTCTTCCTACACGGTTGTCGGCAACGGTATGGGTGGCGTGGTCGCGTGGATGCTCGGCGCGCTCAAACCTGCGGGCTTGCAGGCGATTGTGCCGGTGTGTGCCCCTCATCCGCTGGGTCTGCACTTCCTGCGTGGGCTTTCTTCCCGAGGCCGAGGCCGCTGGTTCTCAACCCTGCTCTCGCGCCGTCCTCGTGTAGCCTTCTTCGCGGCACGCTCAGCATGGATCGACCGTTCAATCTCTCAGTGGGCAGCACCTTTTAACCGCGAGGAAATGCTAGAGAATGCGCAAGTCTACCGCGAAGCTCTTTCCCGTCACATCGCGGTTCGATCCGCATGGGAGTCACTGCGGGCAACGTTTAGGCCCTCATTTAGCTCCAAGAATGTTCTGACACGGAGCGTGACGGTACCCGTGCTTTCGATTCAGGCGCGCGACGACGGTTTATGGTCGCACGTTGATTTTGCCGATGATGTCCAAGCGACCAGCGGCGAATTCACCATGCGCGCAATTGGCGAATGCGGCCATTTCCCACAGGAAGAAAACCCTCAGGCTCTGATCCAGGCAATCCTTCCTTTCATCAAAGAATCCGCTCACTTTGCAGCGGAGAGTCAACTCTAAAGAAACGAATTTGCGCAAACTGTGTGCAAATATGTGATTTAGACCGTTCACCGTGCATAATAGTTACGACTATCACACGGTGGCTCTTTTGTGCTGGGCTGCCGTCTTACATGATTAGGACAGCTCAGTAGTCGGCGGCGCATGCTAGCGGCGCTCGCGAATAGAACGGAGTTCCGGCTTTATGTATGGAGATGCAAACTTCATCAACCAAGTCCCGCTCTTCAGTGGACTCGATGAGGCGCAACAGGCATCGCTGCAGCAGAAGATGGGTCAGACAACACTGCGACGCGGCGAAACCCTCTTCGAAGAAGGCGATCTTGGTGACCGTCTGTACATCGTGACCGAAGGCAAAGTGAAGCTGGGCCACACCTCGAATGACGGCCGCGAGTCCCTGCTTGCAGTCCTTGGACCCGGCGAAATCCTTGGTGAACTGACGCTCTTTGATCCGGGCCCGCGCTCGACCACTGCAACCGCCGTTTCTCCCGCAACCCTGCTGCACCTGCTGCACAGCGACCTCATGGAGATCGTCGAAGCGAACCCGACTCTGGCCAAGCACATGCTCCGTGCACTGGCACAGCGCCTGCGTCGTACGAATGAATCACTTTCCGATCTGGTCTTCTCCGATGTCCCCGGCCGCGTTGCTAAGGCACTGCTTGATCTTGCAGATCGTTTCGGTACGGCAACCGATAAGGGCATCCACGTTCCTCACGACCTCACTCAGGAAGAACTGGCCCAGCTGGTCGGCGCTTCGCGTGAAACTGTCAACAAGTCCTTGGCAGATTTCGTTTCGCGTGGTTGGATCCGTCTGGAAGGCCGTGCGGTCACACTGCTTGACGTCGATCGTCTAGCACGCCGCGCTCGCTAATCTTTAGCTCAATGCCTTCGGGGCCGAGCAGGTTTATCACCTGCTCGGCCCCGATAGTTTATTGCGAAGAAATATCCGCAGTATCAGTCTTGCTTCGGACGCTTCAGATACGCGACCAAGCTATCTGAACCAGTCGGTCCTGGAACAACTTGGACGAGCTCCCAGCCATCGGCTCCCCACTGATCGAGGATTGCCTTCGTTGCGTGGGTTAGAAGCGGAATTGTTGCATATTCCCATGTAGTCATAGCGCCATCCTACGACACTCGCGGCGATTAGCCACGTGCAGCAACAGAAAGTGATGCCTCTCGTAGTGCCTTGGCATTTGTACGAAGATGTTTCATCGACAAGCTTTGGGGAACCCGCGGTTTGCGCAACTCTACTGCCAGAGGATCTCGAGAATGCATGAGCCACTCACTCCAGTCAGTCCTCTCTGGGTAGACGCGCAAAATCACGCGGCGTTCGCGTTCGGTAAGACCGCCCCACACGCCGTAGGACATCTGTGACTGCAAGGCATCTGCAAGGCACTCAAGGCGCACGGGGCATTCCATGCAGCGCATACGAACTTGACGCTGAGCTGCGCCCTGCACAAACAGGGAGTCGGGTTCATCTTCGGCACACAGGGCATACTCAACCCAACCGTGGTCATCAATCATGTGAAACTCCACCCTCTCCATGTGGTCAACATTGACCTCTTCCTCAGAGAATACACATGAAGTTTTCATAAGGGAAATTAGGACGACTTCGGTCCGTAATGTGGCAAAGACGCCAAACGTTGACCTAATTTACCTCTTCCTCTCTCTTTCCGAGGCCTCTACACGTATCCTGTACCTATGGCTCAGTCGCATACACGCTTTGTTCGACCCGCACAGCTGGTGGCGCTCTTGCTGTCATTCTTGGCAGCATCAACACTTGTCGGTGTGGTCAGCGCTGGCGTCTTAGTGCCGGCCGTCGGAACCGGTGCAATCACGGCGAAAGCAGGGATGGAGATCTTCGACGAGATCCCCACTGACATCCAGGTTGTCACTCCCGCGACCGAGTCCACCATGCTCGATACGAACGGCCAAGTGATTGCCCGTTTCTACGATAAGCAGCGCATTGTCATCCCCTCGGACAAAATTGCGCCCATTATGAAGAAGGCAATCGTCGCCATTGAAGACCGACGCTTCTTCGAACACCACGGTGTCGACCCCACAGGTATTGCCCGCGCAATGGTCAATAACCTCGGTGATGACGGCGGGAAGCAGGGCGCATCGACCATTACCCAGCAATACGTTCGTAATGCCTTAGCTGAGAAGGGTTACATGGAAGGCGATGCCGACCAGGTCGAGGCTGCAACTGAGCAAACCACCGAACGTAAACTTCGCGAAATCAAGTACGCGCTTGCTGTTGAGAAGCAAATGGATAAGGACCAGATCCTCACCGGCTACTTGAATATCGCGCCTTTCGGTCCCATCACTTACGGTGTTGAGGCTGCCTCTCGGCTCTATTTCTCCAAGTCCGCCAACGAGCTGACGATCGGTGAAGCCGCGCTCCTAGCCGGCCTCGTTCAGTCCCCTGTTCAGTACAACCCCCTTCAGCATCCCGAGGCCGCGCAAGAACGCCGTAATACCGTCCTTTCCGTCATGGCCGACCAGGGCGTCATTACCGAGGCCGAAGAAGCCGAAGCAAAGGCCGTAAACGTTACCGACATGCTTCACCCCACTCAGATTCGTGAGGGATGTTCGGGTGCTGGCGATGAAAATGCCTACTTCTGCTCCTATGCAGTACGCCAGTTCCTTGCCGATAGTGCATTCGGCAAGACCTCCATTGAGCGTGAGCGTCTTCTTAAGACCGGCGGACTGACCATCCGAACGACTTTGGATCCGAAGAAGCAGCATGCCGCCTACGAAGCCTTAACGAAGACCATTCCTTCCGATGATGCCTCCGGTTTGGATGACGCTTTGGTTTCCTTAGTCCCCCAAACGGGTGAAGTTGTCGCAATGGCCCAAAATACTGTCTACGGCGTGGGCGAAGACGAAACCATGTCGAACTATGCGGCTGATGGTTCCTTCCAGGTTGGATCAACCTTTAAGGTCTTCGTCTTGGCCGAATGGTACAAGGAAGGCCGCTCGGGTTATGAAGTCATTGACGGGCGAACGAACTTCCCCAATGGCTCCTTCAAGTGTGATGGCGCTCCGGTCCACACCGAAAGCTGGAACGTCGTCGACTTGGCCGGTAAGAACGGCGCCTTTAACGTCATTGGCGCAACGGGCCTTTCGGTGAACCACTCCTTCGTCAACATGGCTTCCAAGCTCAACTTCTGCGATATCTTCCAAGTTGCCGCTGACATGGGCATCGATGACGGAAACGGTGAACCGATCTTGGCTGTGCCCGCTAACATCTTGGGCTCTGCTTCTGCTTCACCGCTGACCATGGCACGCGCTTTCGCAACCTTCGCCAATGACGGCAAGATGTGCCAACCCTACTCGATCGCGAAGGTTACCGACCGCCAGGAGAACGTTCTTAAGGAAGGTTCTGCGAACTGCAAGCAGGTCATCGATCCGCAGGTCGCTCAAAAGGTTGCAACAACCCTGACGAAGTCGGCTAGCCAGTACTACACGGCTACGCGTTTGTCGGGCGGTCGTCAATTTGCCGCCAAGTCCGGTACGACTGACTACTCGGCAAACACGTGGCTGACCGGATCGACCGCCGAGCTCACCACCGCCGTATGGGTTGGCCACGGCAACGCCTCGACAACTCCTGTTCAAAACGTTCGCATTAACGGCCGCTACTACTCTCAGATTTTCGGTGAAACCTTCGTTGGTCAAAACATTTGGGCGCCGTATATGAGCACAGCACTGGAGGGTACCCCCAACCAGCCCATGCCCAATGCGAATATCGGAACCCCACAGGCCGCACCTCGCCAAACTCAAGCTCCAACTCCCAGTGCCACTCCTGCCCCGCAACAAAATCCGCAGGGACAGCAACAACCCGGAGACAACGATGATGATGACGATGGGGATGAGTAAGAAATGACTTCACGTCGACTCGTCAAGCACGCATTCCGAGGCGCAGCAGCCCTTGCTCTGGGCGGTACCGCGGCTCTTGCCTGGGGAAGTGTCGAGCGGCGTCGACCTGTCCTTCGCCACTACGATGTCCCGCTTTCGGCACTGTCAACGCCCATGCTGCGCAGTCATCACCGAATGGCGAAGGTCCTTCATTTCTCCGATCTGCACCTTTTCGCAGGCCAAGAATTTCTTCTCGATTTCCTACAAGAGATTCGCGACACCGAGCAATTCGACTACGTGATCTCTACCGGAGATAACTTCGGAAGTCCCGATGCGTTGAATTTGGTGATCCAGGCGCACGAAATTTTCTCTGATTTCCCTGGAGCTTTCGTTTTTGGTTCAAACGACTACTACTCGCCGAAACCTAAGAGCTGGACTCGGTACCTTCGGCCTCGTCAATCAGGAAAGATCGAGCGCGCGGTAGACCTGCCGTGGACCGAACTTGCCGCGCACCTGCGCACGATGGGTTGGGTGGATTTATCGAATACTTCGGCACTTGTGGAGCCTTACCAGACGGAGACCACGACCGACGTCGACGAGTTCAGCTACGCACCTGCTCCTCTTGCTCTGCTGGGTGTCGATGACCCGCACATTAACCGCGACTCCATCACTGGGCTATCGCAGAGTTGGCTATCCTCTGGAGCTATTCGCATGGGTGTGACCCATGCGCCCTACACGCGCGTGCTCGACTCAATGACCCACTTGGGTGCAGAAGTGATCCTTGCAGGCCACACTCACGGTGGTCAGATTGGACTCCCGGGCGTGACCTCCCTGGTCACCAATTGCGATCTTCCCCGTGAGTTCGGCAAGGGATTGCACGTATGGGAGACCAGTGCCAGCGAGAATGCATGGCTGCACGTTTCCGCGGGCTTGGGTACCTCCCCTTACGCTCGGGTGCGTATCGCCACCCGCCCCGAGGCCTCGATCCTGACAATTCACGACTGAACACGGGAAACGGGCAATACTCCAGACCTTGGCGTCCAAAATTTTGCGCACCGGCTTTGGACGGCTATACTCAAACGGTCACGGGGTGTGGCGCAGCTTGGTAGCGCGCTTCGTTCGGGACGAAGAGGCCGTGGGTTCAAATCCCGCCACCCCGACGTGATTCCCGCAGCATCGTTTGGTGCTGCGGGTTTTTTCTACCCGTTACACAATCCCATCTTCTGCATCCTCACGCGCATCTGTTTGATACGGCTGATAGCGTGACGTTATGAACGCTTCTCGACCCGCTTCTTCTCGCCCCTTCCTGGTGGCCGTATGCCGACCAGACGGCATTCTTGCGCGAGATGAGCTGGCGTCGATGAAGGCAATCGGCCAGCTCAGTGATTGCGATCTTCACCCACTTCCATTGGTTGATGCCGCTTCACCTCATCCGGCCAGCGATATCGACTTGGACCAGTATTCGGGTGTCATCATCACCGGCTCTCCTTTTGGTTTCGAGCACCCTCATGAGCAGAAAACCCCCGAGCACCTGCGCGTTGAAGAACGCATCGATGCCTTGACCTCCATCCTTTTGGAGCGCGATTTCCCAACTTTCGGCATCTGTTTTGGCTTACAATCCCTGGCCCGAACCTCGGGAGCACCCATCGTTGAGGGCTTCTCTGAAGATCTCCAGGCCCCCGAAATTTCCTTGACCGAGGCCGGACTTGCCGATCCCCTGACCGGTAAGCTTCCGCCAAAATTCCACGCCTACACCGGCCACGCCGATGCAATTGGATCTATTCCACAGGGAGCCGAACTTCTGGCGACCGGGACTCGCTGCCACGTCCAGATTCTCCGCTGGGGAAAGAACATCTATGGCACGCAATTTCACCCGGAAATTACGCGAGATGGGATGCACCTACGCATTGAGACCTATGGTGACACCTACTATCCTGCAGAAGAGAAGCCCGCGGTAGTTGCACGCTGCGACGCTGCGAATACTCAACCCGCCCACGACCTATTGGCATCCTTTATCCACCGCTACCAACAAGCTTGAGCAAGGGGAGCTATGGCCATCTCGTTCGCACAATCTGAACGTTCAACACTTGGCGTTGAGTGGGAACTCCAGCTCATCGATATCGATTCTGAAGATCTCCGCCAATGCGCGCAGGCAATTCTCGCTCAAGTCTGTGCACAGTATCCGGGAAATACGCTTGTTCACGGTGAAATGCTGCGCAATACAGTGGAATTAGTTTCTCGCAAACAGACACGTGTCCGCGATGCCATTGCCGATCTCAATGAGGGCTTAGAGATGCTTGAGCCGATCACATCGGCACTTCGCGTCGACCTTACAAGCGCAGGGTCTCACCCATTTGCTAACCCTGCACACCAGCGAGTTTCAGACTCAAAACGCTATGCCGAATTGGTCAATCGCACCCAGTTCTGGGGTCGCCAAATGCTGATTTTTGGCACGCATGTTCACGTTGGGATTGAGGAGCGCGCCAAAGTTCTTCCCCTTCTTGCCTTCCTCTCCACTCAGCTCGGGCAAATCCAAGCCCTGACGGCCTCGTCACCCTATTGGGCGGGAACGGACACGGGCTACTGCGACAATCGCGCGATGGTTTTCCAGCAGCTTCCCACGGCGGGTGTCCCTCAGCTTTTTACCCGCTGGGAAGAATTGGAACATTACACTTGCGACATGATGCACACCGGTATCATCTCTAATTTTGATGAGATCCGTTGGGATATTCGCCCCTCGCCTAGGCTTGGCACACTGGAAGTACGCGTCTGCGATTCTTCCAGCAACGCGGCTGAAATTGGAGCGATCGCCGCACTTATTCACTGCCTGGTTGAATACGGTTCACGTGCTCTTGATCGAGGCGAAGAACTTCCGACCATCTCACCGTGGTTCTTGGCTGAGAACAAGTGGCGTGCGGCGCGTTACGGGATGGATGCCATTCTGATCGAAGACATTCACGGAAATGAGCGTCACATCGACGAGCTGCTGGATGAAATGATTGAAAAACTGCGCCCTGTTGCTGAGGATCTTGATTGCGCAGAAGAGTTGGATTTCATTTCAACGATGCGCAGCATTGGTGTGGGTTATCAGCGTCAGAAGGCGGTTGCCGATGCCTGCGGCAGTCTCGAGGCCGTCGTTTCGCACCTACGTGCAGAGACTCGCGCCGGCCATCCGCTTGATCCGCAGGTGACTATTAACGCCTTCACGGAAGGCGCACACACACCTCGTTCGGGGAACCACAACTAGGAACGGCTTTGGTATTCCGGCACTACTGGGCATCCGAAAATTCTGGTAGGCGCCAAGCCTGACTCCAGCTTGCATGACATACAGGTGGGGCGACGCATGCGATATTCGCTGCGTCGCCCCACAAGTTTCAGGCCGGTACTATTCCGACGCGAAAGTAGAACTGTGATGCTGGCGGGTACTTCCCTTCAGCGCTAGCTCAGCCCTGCTTTCCGAAGCGACGGAAGAACATGGCCAATAGCGCACCGGAAAGGTTGTGCCACACCGAGAAGACTGCGCCAGGAAGCGCGGCCTCGGGACTGAAGTACTTCGTTGCCAAGCCGGCTGCCAGACCCGAGTTCTGCATACCAACCTCGATTGCGGTCGTGCGAGCTGCACGGTAATCGCCGCCCGAGATACGGCCTGCGAAGTATCCGAAGAAGTAGCCCAGCAGGTTGTGGAGGATAACCACAACAAAGACGATGAGTGCGGATTCCATGATCTTGTCAGCGGACTTGCCAACGACCGCTGCCAGCACGTAGGAGATGCCAAGGACGGAGATCCAGGGAAGTGCTGGGAGGATCTTTTCAACATAGCGCCCAGCAAGCATACGGACGACGATGCCTGCGATGACGGGGATCAGAACGATCTGGACGATCGCGAGAGCCATGCTCTTTGCATCAACAGGCATGTACTGACCGGCCAGCCACTTGGTGAGAAGGGGGGTCATGAGGGGTGCCAGCAGAGTGGAAATCGAAGTCATGGTCACCGAAAGCGCAACGTCACCCTTAGCCAAGTAGGAGATGACATTCGAGGCTGTTCCACCCGGGGCGCACCCGACCAGGATGACGCCGGCTGCGATTGCCGGGTCGAGGTTAAGCACCTTGGTCAGAAGGAAAGCAACTCCAGGCATGATCACATACTGCGCGATAACACCGACAATGACGGGCAGGGGGCGCTTGACGACAAGTGCGAAGTCGGGAAGGGTCAGGGTCAGGCCCATGCCGAACATGATGATGCCCAGGCCAATATTCACACCCGAGGCGAGCTTTGCTGCCTGGGTCGGGAAAATCAGACCAAGAGCGAATGCTGCGATAATAATGAGCGGGAATACTGTGACCGCGATGCGTGCAGAGCGGTCTTCCTGAGAGAGCTCGGGCTTTGAAGCAACCGAGGACGGAGCATGTTCTTCGCGTGTATCGTTTGTTGACATACCTATAACT
>ERZ773007.35-NODE-35-length-63811-cov-6.575444_pt1 | contig 63811 bp, 75 predicted proteins | sample MGYA00580665_ERZ773007 | MGnify/ENA primary metagenome ERZ773007 (study PRJEB29015, sample SAMEA2738122) | human oral metagenome | biome: human oral; feature: human-associated habitat; material: saliva | place: China | collected 2167 ... | reverse complement strand
TTTTTAGCAGACGGCCTTTTGGCTTTTGGATAAGAGCCTTTACCCTTGTAGCATTCCTTTTAATAACAATAGGTTGCAGTAAGGTTGTTTCTATTATTTCGAGCGTAATTTTTAATTATATCACAATTATTTTATAAAAAAACATTTCTAAATAATTTAGTTAATTTCTTTTGATTTAACAAAACTTGTCGATTCTAGGTAAAAATCAGTGCCTACATACAACGACAGTAAAGACATGAGATTAAGGGCCATACTTTTACAGTTCGTCGTACCAGGTGTTTTGGTACTCGCATCTATAAGAGCAGATGCTTTTTGTTATCGGGAAGCCGGCAACAAATATGGTATCGATCCCGATATGTTGGAATCGATCGCATTAACAGAAAGCTCTTTCAGACCGAATATTGAAAGTCATACAGCCGATATTGGCTTGATGGGTATCAACCGTTCATGGCTACCCGTACTTCACAAAAAATTCGGTTTAACAGAAGCAGATGTATGGAATCCATGCACAAATGTACACATTGGTGCATGGATATTGGCAAATAGTTATCGTCAACATGGCAAATCTTGGGAGGCGGTTGGTGCTTATAACGCTGCATGTACCAAACTTAAAGGTCGGGCATGCTACCGCGCAAGAATGACGTACGCAAATAAGGTATATCAAAATTGGAAACGATTAAAAACACACTCTTCGTAGCTTCCACAATGATTCTGACAGCCTGTGCCGCCCCAAAACAAGACGTGGTCGAGCTGCCTCAAGACGCAACTTATACAGTGGAACAAAATCAACTGGGCGAATTTGTCTTTTGCCGTAATGAAGAGTGTTCAGGATTTGAACGCAAAGTTTTGGCGGAACAACCGGTTTATGCTCAAACAGAAACCAATTTTCAGCAAGATGAGATCAGAGTGTTTTTCAATTTAGGTAGTTCACACCTCGGTGCGGAGGGCGTGAAAACGCTCAAACGTGTTCTGCCTAAATTGAAAAATACTCAGACGGTTTATTTACGCGGATGGGCTGACAGTATCGGTGGCCGTAATACTGCAATTAATAGACGTTTGGCTAAACAACGGGCAGCAGTGATCGGTAAATGGCTGAGAAAACATAATGTCTCCGCAAAAATTCGAACTGCCAGTTCCCCTGCCTGCTGCAATAGTGATGACACACGAACTGTTGTTATCACTTGGTAAAGAATGATCGGACGCAAAAGCTTGGCGATACAAGCTCTATTTATGAGGTTCTTTATGAATATCAAACAAACTAAAGTAGCAAAATACGCAGCCGTGATTGCATTGGCTTTGACTGCTAACTTGGCAATGGCCGCTACAACCGGTGCTGAATTTAAAGGCTTGGCCGACATGGTATCAGGCTGGTCTGAAGGCTATCTGGGTATGGCTTTGGGCTTGACTGCATTCTTGATCGGTTTGGCCGTAGGTCTGATGAAACAAACCATCATGCCATGTATCGTCGGCTTGGGTGTTGGCCTGGCTGCAACATTGGGCCCGGGCATCATTAAAGGTATGTTCACCTTGATTGTTTAATCAAACCGAAAAAGGGAAGTGATGAGAGATTTTCGTGTTCCAGTATCGATAGACGATCCCAAAAAAGCATTTATTTGGGACTTGGACGTATTTATCTTATTTATGTCCGGATTCGGTATAGGTATTGTCTCTCGTCACTTTTTCATTTCCATGTCGCTTAGTCTTTTTATCGCATGGAGATGGGGGAAGCTGAAGTCGGGCAAACATCAATGGTTCTTTTTGCATGTTCTTTATTGGTACCTACCCATTAATGAAAAAAACAAACGAATACCTGAAACAAATAAACGGGAGTTTCTAAATTGAAGACTGAGTATATGTTGAGTGAATTAGCGGTAAGAACCGGCATCAAGGTCTTTTTTTGGGTAGTTTTAGGCATGTCTATAACTGCCAATCTATTTTTGTCTGCGACGGTATTGTTCAAAGGTACTGTTGTTCAAACAACGCTGACTCCTCCGGAAATCCGGCGTTCAATGACTGTCTCAAACATCGCTTTTTCAAAAGAATATCTTGAAGAAATGGCTCCCTATACAGCCTATCTTCTCTTAAATGTAACCCCTAAAACAGTTGATTATCAAAACAGCCAATTATTAAAAATCGTTGCTCCTGATTATAAAGATGCCTTGGAAAAGGAACTGTCTTTAAATGCCTTATGGGTTAAGAAAAATAATGTCAGCACCACTTTTAGCGCGACAGAAGCAACGGCAGACACTTCAGACAATACAGTTTCCATTCGTGGCGTTTTTGAAGTTAAACGCAACAATACGGTAGTAGAGCAAAAAGACCGCGAGCTACTCATTTCTTTCAAAAATAATTATGGAACGCTGCAATTATTATCGATTAAAGAAGTTAAAAAGCGCGTAACTAAAGCAGAACCTGTTAATCAGGAAGAACCCGAAGTTAAAACCGAAGATGTAGAAATCAGTAGAACGGCAACAGAATTTAAAGGCGGTAATTGATATGTGTTCACCATTAAAAAAAATTGTCTTTACTGCCTTATTGGTAGCTGGACCCATCACTAGTTTTGCCGAGCAACGTGTGGCTGCAACAGAAAATACTCCACACGTCGTATCTGTCAGCAAACGCAATCTTAGTCGGATTGCCATCGAAGGCGGTCGAATTGCCTCATGGAAATTTATGGAAGGTGATCTTGAGCTTCAGAAAGATACGACAACTGGTCAACTGTTTGTCCGTAGTTTGACCTCAAATCCCACAAATCTTTTTGTTGTAAGCGAGGAGGGTAAGACCTACTTGCTGGTTCTTAAGCCTACATCGAAACAGGGCGACAACATCGTAATCGATGTGGCAGGTGCGAATCGTCATGAAGCAGCAGTATTGGCTGCGAAAAGCGGTCCTATGCCTGTGACGATGAATAGCACCGAATATGTGCGAGCCATCAAAAAAATGATGGCCTCCATGATGAGTGGCACTAGCGGCGATATGGGCATCAATCACAGCCGTGAATACCAAACCATCCCATTGTGGGAAAACACGTTGTTTGTTCAAACCGGAAGTTACACCGCCGCCGATATGCAGGGTTTTTCTTTCACATTAACTAATTTGGGTTCCAAACAACTTGAAATTAGAGAGCAGGAATTTTACCGACAAGGCGTTTTGGCGGTAGCGGTACGGAAACAGATTCTACAACCCGGAGAAATTACCGACGTATTTATTATCAGCCGTCTGGGAGGTTGAGATGAGGGTGAAAGTAAACAAATTTAACCTTTCAGCTGCACGAAAACGGCAGTTGGCCATTGCAGGTATGGTTGCAGGTGGTATGGCAGCAATTGTAGGCAGTGCGGTTTATGTCATTGAAGGCAATAAAAAGAAATCTGCCGAAGTTACACAGGTTCAAAACAAACAGCAGATCCTTAAAACTGATTTTACAAGTCCACAAGCAGGCATAACTGACAACTCTTTATGGATGAACACGGAAAGTTCGAAGATTGAAGATGCAAATCGAAAAATCAGCGAATTGGAAACCATGGTTCAGCAGTTACAAGAAAAGAACGGTAGCAATCCTGACTCCAGTAAGGGATTGGGGCCTGATGGTTTAGGCAAGCCGCCGGCAATAAGCGGCATTGGCGATAACGGCCAACTTCCTCCAGCACCTCCTGCAGGTACACTGCCAAACGGGGCTTCTCCTGCAGCAGACAGGCCCATCGAACGAAGAATTGTTTCAGGAAGTATGAGTGAAGCAGAGCTGCAACCTGGAACGACTGGAGATGTAAATACCGGAAATCCGAATGAAAATGTACGGGTTTCCCCACAATTAAAAGATGCGGAGTGGGTTAAATCAAAAACTCCGCGTATGAATATAGAAGTAGTTGAAGACGGCGGAAAAGTTGCCGTCTCTCAAGGCAAGTTTCGGGCGCGTGACTCGTATATACCAAGCGGTACTTTTTTCCGATCTGTACTGTTAGGTGGGGTTGATGCACCGACCGGGGGTGAGGCACAAAATGCCAGCCCCCACCCAGTTTTAATGCGCGTAACTGATTTTGCGCAACTGCCCAACCGGTTTAAATACAACTTTAGAGAGTGCTTCGTTACCGGTCAGGCTTACGGCGATATATCTTCCGAACGCGCATACATCAGATTACAGAATCTCAGCTGTGTAGGTACCGATGGCCGAGCCATTGATATGCCGGTAAAAGGTTACGTTGCCGGTGAAGACGGCAAAACAGGTGTTAGAGGCAATCTTGTAACGAAACAAGGCCAACTCTTGGCAAATGCACTGATGTCGGGCGTTATCAGCGGTATGGGTAAAGGCGTATCCGAAGCCTTCAAAGTAACAAGTGATACGGCATTTGGAACCACTACCTCCGTTAGAGGCAGTGATCAATACCGTGCAGGAATTGCTTCCGGTATCGGTGGTGCAGCTGACAGACTGGCTGACTACTATATCAAACTTGCCGACAAGGTATTCCCTGTGGTCGAAGTCAATGCAGGCCGTCAAGTGGATGTCGTACTGACTCAAGGTATCGAAATCGATACCGGCGAAACTAAATAGGATGGATTCAATGAAAAAGAAAATCTTGGCCACTATTGCAGCAATCACAGCTTTTCAGACGGCCTTTGCCGATGTCAAAACTGTTGAAAGCACTCTGCGCAAGTTGTACCCAAATACCACATTTTCTCAAGTAAAGGCTACCCCCATGGCTTCAATTTATGAAGTGACAATGGGTGACAACATTGCCTATGTACAAGAAAACGGTCGCTATTTCATTTTCGGCGCGTTGTACGATATGCAAGAGCAGAAAGACTTGACCGAGATGGCTCGATCAGCAGTAACACAAAAAAGTTATTCCCAACTGCCATTCAAAAACGCCATCAAAATCGTTAAAGGCAATGGTGGTAAAGGCAAACGTGAATTTGCACTTTTTTCTGACCCAGATTGCCCGTTTTGTCGTCGTTTGGAAGAAACATTGGCCGGCATGACAGACTATACCGCATACGTTTTCATGTTCCCGATTAAATCCCTCCACCCTGATGCAATTTCAAAAGCAGAACATATCTGGTGCAGTAAAGATCGTGAAAAAGCATGGAATAACTACATGCTGATGGATAAAGAACCGGCACCCGGTAACTGTAAAAACCCTGTATCAGAAAATATTGCACTCGCAGAGCAGCTTAAAGTTCGCGGTACTCCAAGCATGATTCATAAAGATGGTCGCCGCACATCCGGTGCTATGCCGCGTGCCGAATTGGAAAAATGGTTGAATGGAGCGGAATGATGCGTTTGAAAGCCTTATCAATTACTGCGGCAATTTTGATTCTTAGCGGATGTTCAACTTTAACCATGTCCGGTATCGGCGGTAGTGAAAAATTCCGATGCTCAAATGCTTGGAACAGTGATGATCCTTATTGCGCATCCATAAGCAGTAACTATAAAGCATCTGTTGCAGGTGTTTTACAAGACGGCATGAAAAGACAGGTTGGACAACCTTACACAGATCAAAGTGCCCGTACATTGATGTTAACTCAAGCTTATTCCTCCGGTACGCCCATTCGCTCTCAAAGTGAAATTGCTCGTATTTGGGTTGCTCCATATCTTGATACGGATGGCGATTTAAATGATCAAAGTTTCACATATGTCGTTCTGAATCAGGGTGATTGGTTAATAGCCCACAATCAGCAACAGATCATAGACGAGTACCGTCCTATCCGCTTATTGGGGAATGGAGCCAAAACTTCAGACAGTACGGTTGATACTTCTTCAGCCAATTCAAATAACACAAATGACCGTATCCCCGATGTTGGTGTGAATCTTAATCTACAGGAAACATCGGGTATTCCCGGTACCACTCGCTAGAGGTATGTAATGGGTGTCCTGTCAAAATTTAAAAATTGGTTAGCTGGTTCGGATGATGTCGATCAACCGATGGAAGCCTTGCACAACAACCCTGTTGATCCTGACTTTGATCATTTGAGCGACTATCTCAATTTTGGTGCATACGATACCAAAACAGAGTTGTTTACTCTGATGTCCGTTAAAGGCGACAAACCGTTGGGTATGGGCTTTGTTTTTGAACTCAACCCATTTTTAGGTGGCAGTGATGACCTGATCAGTAAATGGGGCAACCTGTATGCGCTGCTTCCTGAAAAAACGCCGATACAAGTTCAGATTTTCGGCTCCCCTGATCTGAGAAACTACTTCAATGAATATGAGAAAGTCCAAGCATCACGTCCTATCGACGACCCGATGCGAAGCACCTTTGAAACTTTGGCCAAGAAACGTACTGAATTTTGGAATAAGGGCACACAGAAGGTCTTAGTTGAAAATACGGCCATTCGTTTACGAAATCTGCGCTGTATCCTCAGTGTAAATTTGAATATTTCGCCTGACAACGGTGCTGAAGTCAGTAAGGCCGTTTCGCTCCTTGCCCGTATGCGCGATGCACTCATCTCCATGAAGATTTATCACCACACTTGGGATGCAAATGATTTATTGGGTTGGACAACACTCCTACTCAACCCTAATAGGATGTTTACTGGCCAACAAGATGAAATCGATCCTGTTTGGGACGAAACTAAATTTTTGAGTGAACAAATGATTGAGACCCGCACATCTATCAAGGTTCTTGATAGTGGATCGGGGCTGCGTTTTGGCAACCGTGCTGCGGGGGATTGCGTGATTGCTCAATGCTATTCGGCCAATCGCTACCCTGAAGAGTTTCATCTGTCCAATATGGGCGCATTGATCGGTGACGCCATTGAAGCAAACATGAATTACACATCACCATTTCTGATTTCCATGGCGATGTTCAAGCGTGATTATGATACTTCCAGTAATACCGTGAAACTAAAGGCTGCTCGTGCCAAACAAACAGCGGAATCCAAGATGGCCGCAGTTATGCCGGAGGCTGCAAAAATCAAACGTGATTACGACATCTGCCTTGATGCGTTCGGTAAAGGCGGGGGTGGTCTTGTGAGTTTGTTGCACCAAGTTGTCATTTGGGAAAGACCTGAAAACATCAACTTGGCAGAAAGCCAAGCAGTATCGATTTGGCAGTCTCAAGGGTTTGGTCTTTATCGCGACCAATATCTTCAACTGGGATCATATTTGACTGCCCTCCCAATGGCTATCGACAAAGAGGTTGAAAAATATTTGGACAGTAAGAAAAGATGGTCAACCAAAACCATGACCAATGCTGTCTGTATGTCTCCCATTATCGGTGAGTGGCACGGTTTAGGAAGACCTGTCATCGGTTTGTTTGGTAAGCGTGGCCAGGCCATGGGAATCGACTTATTTGCCAACCCAGCCGGCAACTATAACTTTGCCATTATTGGTGCTTCCGGTTCCGGTAAATCATTTTTTGCCAATGAAATTGTGCGCAATTACATGGGGCTGGGAACTCAGGTATGGATTATCGACGTTGGCCGTTCGTATGAAAAATTCTGCCAAATGATTGGCGGTCAATATATCGAATTTACCTATGAAGCAGGGCTGTGCTTCCCACCATTCCAAATGGTAACAGACATCAATGAAGATATTGAAATGTTGAAACTTATCTTTTCATTGATGGCCTCTCCGTCAGATTCCCTAACTGAACAACAGGAAGCAAAGCTTCAACGAATTATCGAAGAAGTATGGTACGAATTTGGACAAGAAGGTACGGTTGATCATGTAAGAGAACGCTGTCTCAAGTGTTTGATTACCGGCAGTAATGAAGGAGGAGAACCTGGCGAACGAGATCTGTCTATGGTAGCCGTTGCCGACCAACTGTACACATACTGTTCAGAAGGTATCTATGGCAGTTACTTCAATGGAAAATTGAATGTCGAATTTAAAAATGACTTGGTTGTACTGGAACTCGAAGAGTTAAAAACCAAGCCTGATCTGCAACAGATCATCATGCAGCTGATTATGTACCGCATTATGCAGGGTATGTACCTGTCACGAAGTCAGTACAAAATCATGATGATTGACGAGGCTTGGGCCTTGTTGGGTGATACAGGTACAGCTGCTCGTTTTATTGAGGAAGGCTACCGCCGAGTCCGTAAGTACAAAGGCGCATGCGGTACGCTGACGCAAGGTGCAAATGACTATTACAAGACCAAGGCGGCTGAAGCAGCGTTAGAGAACGCCGACTTTGTTTTCCAATTGCGTACCGGGGCTAAATCGCTCAAAACCATTCAAGAAAAGGAACCTTTTGAAGTCAATGATGGAATTATGCAGATTCTCCGAACTTTGAGCAAAACTGACTACTACAGTGAAATATTTGTCTCTACCCCGATAGGTTATGGAGTAGGTAGGTTGTATTCGGACCCATTCAACGTTCTTGCCTCAAGTTCAAAAGCAGAAGACGTTGAAGCCGTGAACCATTACAGAAATCAGGGATTGAATACAGCCGAGGCCATTGAAGCAGTTTTAAGGGATCGGGCTGCAACCCACTAATTAGGCAGAGGATAGGATATTAAGATGACTGAAGCAAAAGAAAAGAAAGAAAACACAGTGAATACCGCTCCGGAAAAGAATCCGGAGGATAACGGTGTAGAGGTTTCATTGGGCAGCCTTGTAATCGGCGCAATTTCTATTGCTGCATTGGGTTTGGGGGTATGGAATTTCATGAAAACCAATGAGAAACCTGTCCATATTGTTGATTTGGCCGGTATCTCCATGACTTACCAGGAACAGGCAAAAAACCAAGGGCTGCAGAATGGAATTTCCGACCAGCAACGAGCCGCCATTCTCCAAAACTATCAAGCAAAAATGAATACCTTGCAACAGGTTATCGAAGAAAAGGTAATTCAGTGCGGGTGCAACATCTTTGTCAAATCTGCATTGGTCGGACGGAATACAGAGGTAGTTGATATTACGGCTGACATCATGAAAGAGTTGGATAAACGTATTCCTGCCACAGCTGTAGTTGCGGCACCGGCACATCCGCAAGTTGAACAGACTGCTCCGGCACCGATGATGGAAGAGGGTAAAGGTACTCCAGTCACCGAAGAAGAAGCGGCGCGTTGATATTTGGAACAGCAATAAAATGGCACAAAAAGAAAGCAACAAAGCAGTTCTGAAACGTCTTTATCAGGAATTTTGTCAAAAATATGCAACTCCTTTTTTAGCCGTTGTCGTCTGCTTATTGGTATTCAATCAACATTATGCTTTGGCATTAAATCTTTCCTATTCATTGCCTCATCATCTTTACCTCATCAAAAAAGATGTGAACAAGCTAAGTGATCTGAAGCAGGGCGATTATGTGGCCTTTGCATGGCAAGGCGGTTTTTACCCTATCGGGACGCAGGTCATCAAAGAGGTTGCCGGACTTCCCGGAAATCATGTAGCGAAGACGAATCGTACTTTTTTCATTGATGGTAAAGAGGTAGGTACTGCAAAAGAATACTCCCTAGATGGCATGAAGCTGGCAATCAATCCATTTGAAGGGGAAATTCCCCAACGGTACATGTGGGTTAAAACAGGACACAAAGACAGCTTGGACAGTCGCTACGAGTTATCCGGTTTAATCCATTCAGGGCAAATTATTGGTAAGGCGGTCCCGATTTTTTAGGAGTGAGTATGTCCCATAAAAAAAAGATAGCTTCGGTAACACTGGTTGCAATACTCGCAACAGGAATCTCCTCATGGGTAATCGCATCGACACATTCCGGTGAGCAAGCCGGTGCAAAAATTGGCCCAACATACCCAATAGCGGAAAAACATGCAATTCGTGAAATTGAAGCACGTTTAAAGGCTAAACAAGACAGTGGCCAATTGGCTGCAATGCAGAAAGAAGTTCAAGAAAGAATAAATCGCTCTGCCTTAAATTTACCGCCGGTAGAAGGTTTAACGAAGGCAACCAAAGGCTCTGTTCGTTACTTTGACCCAAGTTATACCCTGACTGAAACAATTTATGACCAAGACGGCCAAATTATTGCTCCTGCCGGAACCGTGGTTAAACCTTTGGAAGTAGCCCCGATCCCATTCAAAATGTTTTTCTTTGATGGCCGAGAACCTGATCAAATCGATCTAGCCAAGAAACTTGCAGCAGAATATGGTGAATCATTTATGCCTATTCTGACTGCAGGCGATTGGTATGAGTTATCAGCAGAAATGGACCAGGCAGTTTATTACGACCAACAAGGACGTATGTCCAAAAGCTTTCAGCTGTCTGAAGTTCCAAGTTTGGTTTCCCAAGAAGGAAACCGGCTCCGCGTAGAGGCCATGAAACCGTGAAAAATTTTTTATCCCCACTGAAATTACTGCTTCCATTATTGCTACTTCCCACATTCTCTTTGTCTCACGCCGCTGAGGCTGTATCTAATACTTCAAATTCAAATAAATTAACCTGCCAGGGGAAGATGCTAAACCCGATAAACGATATTTGTTGGAGTTGCATGTTCCCAATCAAAATTGGCGGAAGTATCAACCTAAACTACTCAAATCAGGAAGACAATAAATCCACCCCAAATGATTGGTTTTGTGCGTGTAGTAAGCCTACCCGTGCAGGCGTAACGGTTTCCTTTTGGGAGCCGACACACTTGGTAGAAGTCGTGCGTACACCGTTCTGTATGGTGAGCCTGGGCGGTATCTCTCTTAAAAAGCAAAAAGTGGATGCGTCTGAAACAGCGGATAAAGCTGATACATCAAATAAGATTCAAAAACTTTTTGGTGGCGCGCATAAGCGTGGCCGGAATGAGCAACATGAGCAACACAATGCCTTTTACCAAGTTCATTGGTACAAGAATCCGGTTGTGTTTTGGTTGGAAGCCTTATTGGACAACGATTGTATCGAAGAGGGTACTTTGGATATTGGTTGGATGACAGAACTGGATCCTACTTGGAAATATCCGTCATTGGCCGTCTATCAAGCTCCTGATTCCGCGCTCTTTGCCAATGTGGTTGCACAAGCAGCCTGTGCCGCTGACTGTGTAAAAGCTGCAACTGGCTTTCCATTTAGTAAATTGTATTGGTGTGCAGGTTGTCACGGATCGATTTACCCATTATCAGGATGGATGTCCGGCCATTTCTCTGAAGTACAGGCTGCCAAATTAATGGTGGCAAGAATGCAGGCAAAAATGCACAGGGATCTAGTAGCTTGGAGAGCATCAGGCAAGGATGCCTTATGCGGGTACAAACTTAATCCGGTAATGGATAAGCAGAACTACAAAATGGCCATGACCTATCCCGTAGCTGCACGAAAATATAAAGGTCGTTGTTGTGACCCTATTGGACGTTCAACTTTAGTCAGAGACAGTGGCAAAGCCTTTCCTTACAAAGGCAATCAGTTTGCCTTCCAACTTTTCCGTAAGCGCGACTGCTGCGGTGCATATAAATTTAAGAGTGATTGACAGGAGATAGAGTGATGGACAAGTCTTTACGCAATGTAATCGTAGCCGGAGGTGTCGTCCTCAGTCTTTTAGGTGGTTTGGCCGGAGTAGGTAGTGCTTACGCCGATGCTGATGTAGAGGCGGCGAGAAACCGTCTGCGTACAACCATGGGTAAAGTTACACAAGGCCAAAACCCGAATGTTGGTGACAATCGGCAGCAACCAGAAGTCCCGGAGTTGGAAGGTATCAAGCACCGTGTGCCCGATGTTCGTGACTACGGTAATGCAAAAATCAAGGCTGATCCAATGTCTATTGCACAAAAATACCGTCCTGCCTCGCAAGAAGCTCGACAAGCTGCGGAAAAGGCAGATTTGTTGGTATTTGTATCATTTTCAATGCCTGAAGCCAGCTTGAAACGTATTGCCCATGAAACAGCAAAAGCGGGGGGTGTAATGGTTATCCGTGGTTTTAAAGATGACTCACTGAAAGCCACGGTTAAGGCGGCTGAAGAACTTGCGGCTTTACAAGGCGATATGCTGATTCATCCTGAACTCTTCGACCATTACGGTATTACCGAAGTCCCTGTTACGGTAATAGCCCGAAATGGCGAAGATGGTTTAGACGGTTGTGCTGTAAATTCAGAATTAGGTATGTGTACAGAACATGCTGCCGTAAAAGGTGATGTGTCATTACATGCGGCATTAGAACACTTGATCCGTGAATCTAAAGACAAAAAACTATCCGATATTGCAAATGCGAAATTAGCCGTTCTGGAAGGCAGAAAATGAAGTATTCAGTAATTATCTTGTCCTTGCTCTGTTTGTATCAAACGGCCCATGCCGAAGACTTTGGCCAATACGCCAGTGAGTTGGGAGGCAGTTTGGGTTCAGGCACGGTCAATAATATGATGCAACCTGCCCAATACACGCCGCACTATACGGACAATGTGCCTATGGCCGAGCAATATTATGGCGGGGGGCTGTCGCTTCCCACCCAGTTCGGCGATGCAAAATTCAATGACTGTAAGAATCTACCGGCCAATCCTGATCTGTATTTGCGGCAAGAATGTGAAGGTGTAAACCTGATTGCAGGCAACCGTACCAAACGACCTGATGTAACGGTATCTCCAAATGAGAAACTGGTTACAGGAACACAGAAAATCGCCGGCGATCCGGCAGAAACGCTGGAAAAGTACAAATGGAAATATCCGGTCAATGCAGATGGCAGTATCGGTACTGTTCCATCAACCGCATGTCCGACAGAGAAAATAACTGTACCGGCCATTAAAAGCGTGAAGCATTGCAGCGAATATACTGGTGCAGAACTCTTCCTATGTGAGGCCACTTTGAAGGTTAAAGTAGATCCAAACTGGAATTACTCATGTTTGGAGACGAAATATCAAAATAACCAGTATCAATGCAGTAAAAAATTGAAAGTGGTGTGTGAGCAGGCTCCTGATTGTACAACAGCGGGTGTTGAAGCTGGTACGTTACAGGGGGATATGCAAGTCAGTTTTATCAAAACACCGGGCGAGCATACGCATAAACTTACCTTTGGTTCGATTGGTGACGACTATTTTCGAGATAACCAATATGACCGTGAACTCATCGTAAAAATCAAAAATCTGAAGCAACTTTCTGAATTTACGCTTAGACGCGTTGAATACGATGACTGGCTGATTGTGAAAGTGAATGACACCATCGTCTATAGCAGTTACAACAATCAGATGTTTTATGCAGATTTCAAACAGAGCATTTGGCGGGCAATCAGCCCTGTATATGATGAAAAAGGCAATAAAATTGGTATCGCTGAACGAAAAACTTCATGGAAGAAAGACTTGAACATTGACATCCGTCCATACCTGAAAGAGGGTAATAACATTATTTGGACGCGTACTATTGCAGGTGGCGGTGGTGAAAGTGCATCGATTTTCAGCGTACATCAATACTGCGATCCGATTTGTACAGAATCTTGGGAGGATGGCTGCAAAGAGTATGAGGAGAAGGTCAAATGATGAAACGTTTGATTTCTCTTATGGTAATTATCAGCCATTTCATGTTGGTAACGGCACCAGCGGCAGCTGCTATTCGTGAAGAAGCAGTTTGTCGCAAGCTATCATATGTTTGCGTGGATGGTCCATCAACAAAGAATATCAATGGCGTAGAGATTACAAAAGACTGTTGGGAATATAAGGCTGAATATCAGTGCTTAGAAAAAGACCCGGCTGATTATTGTGCCCCATTGAAAAAACCGGAAGCAAAATGTGAGGTTCAGGGTCAGAACTGTCTTGAGAAATCTGAGGCCGGCGAATGTTTGCGATACACGCACCAATATTCCTGTGATGTTGACCTGAAAACACTTCACAATGGCCGTCTGCCTGAAAAAGTTGAGGAGTTAGAGCATACCCATGCGATAACGACTGAATGGGATGAATCGTCTTGTCACGCCAAGGATAAAAAGTGCAAGGTCGTTTCCAAGGAGTGCGTTGAACCGGGTAGCACAAAAGTAATTAATGGCGTTCCAGTTACGCGCGAATGTTGGAAGGAACAGCGCACCATGCAGTGCATGACCGGTAACGATGCCGACGAATGCAGTGCCTATGACCGTAATAAAAACTGTAAGTTAATTGAAGATAAATGTACGCACAAATTGCCAGATGGTACATGCCAGGCACGTGACAAACAGTACGAATGTATAGATTCTCCTGAAACAACAAGAGAAGTTTCAAGCTGTCAGGATCAAGACTTTGCCAGAACTATTAGTGCCATGGAAATGGCCCGGGAAAGCCAACGGTTTTATGATTCTGAGAAACAACAGTTTTTCAAAGGAGAGCCTGATAAATGCTCTATTAAATTAGGTGGTGCTTTAGACGGTGTTTTCGGTGGTGATTGTTGTAAAACAGACGCTGACCCAGCAAAAATGATCGACTTTGTCGTTCAAGCAGGTACTGAATATGCGCTGAAACAGCTGTTGTCCAGCGTAGCCAGCCACTATACCTATACTTTGTTGCAAACCAACGCGCCTCAGTTTCTGACGACAGCATTGAGTGCGGCCGGTCTTGGTGGTTCCGGTGCTTCGGCAGCAGGTGGGGCGGCGGCAGGCGGACCAACCGGGCTGAGTGCTTTTGGTTTTACAGCCGGTATACAGGGCGGTCAGTTGGTAGTTACTTTCGACCCGGTGAGTTTTGCGATTGCCATTGCAATCATGGCATTACAACAATGGTTGAAATGTGATCAAAAAGAAATCTTGGTCGCAATGAAGCGCAAAGCCGATTTGTGCCACTACATCGGTTCATATTGTAGTTCCAAAGCCCTGGGCGGATGTGTGACAAAAATGGAGACTCAGTGCTGTTATATCTCCAAATTAACCAAAATCGTAAACGTGCAAGGTAAAGCTCAATTAGGAAGAGGGTGGGGTACTCCTGAAAATCCAAGCTGTGAAGGTTTTACCGCCCAAGATTTGGAGAAAATCGATTTTTCGAAAATGGACCTTGCCGGTTTCTATGATGACGTTTACGCAAATATGGCCAATGTTTCCAAGCAATCAAACCATGCCATTGCAGGTGCGGTTGAAAATATCAAAAAAGGTTCAAACGAGGTAAAAAACTACTATGATCAATAAATCAAAACTCACTACGTTGATTGCAGTCTGCATGAGCATGGTAGTAGGGCCATTGCATGCTGCAGAAACATTTAATGGCGGTATTTCATTAGACAAAACCGAGAAGTTGGTGAAATCGTCTATCCCGCTTCCGGATGGCAAGCCGGACGTGCTTCTAGCTTTGGCTATGCGCCATGGTTCAGCCAGAGGGCATTTTAGTGGGAAGGCTGCTGCTGCGGTGCACAAACAGTTCAAGAAAGAAGTACCTATCTACATTGAGGCCGTCAGACAAGAGGCATTGAAAAACAAGCCGGGCTGTAACAAAGTACGTCTGACTTTTAAAACGACACCGCAATATGAAAGCCTTGCACCAACACAATCAGTCGATATGGAAGTTTGTCCTAATAAGCGATAAAAATCATGAAAAAACTAATCCTAACTATCCTTTCAATCATCATGTCTGCCTCTTTTTTACAGGCTGCAGCCGAGGGTATGGGGTGGTATGACCAAGATATTTGGAAAAATGAAAACCGTGCTTTCTTATGGTATCCGGATGCCAAAAAGCCCAAACAAGCCAGACAAAGCCAACCCCAGAATACCCCGGTTCGCAATGAACTTGCAGAATTTGAAATGCTGCAAAAAAATTTGGATGAGTCGCGTAAAATTGCCGTCATGAATCCCACACCTCAAAATTTGAAGCGATATATTGAACTTCAAGAGGTCGTTATGAATAAATCTGCGGCGTTTACTGACCAATGGCAAAGGGTAATTTGGCAGAACCCAAATTTGGATTACAGCCAACGTGGTCGTCCGAACAATCAACTGGCCCAGCAACAATATGATCATAACCGTCAGCAACAAAAGGCTGAGGCAATTAGAAAACTTGCAGGAGAGAACGGTATTCTGTTTGTTTTCAAATCAGATTGTCCTTACTGTCATACCATGGCTCCAATCTTGAAAAACTTTGCCGACCAATACGGAATTAAAGTTATGCCGGTCAGTCTTGATGGTGGTGGCCTTAATCATTTCCCGCGTGCTTTACCGAATAATGGTATTGCACAAAGGTTGAATGTTACTACTGTACCCGCCATCTACGTCATGGACACAAAAACCAAGCAATTTACACCTATTGGATTTGGGGTAATGGCACAAACCACGCTTGAGGATCGTTTTTTAGCGTATTCGCGCCCTGTCGGAACATTATATTAATCAAATTAAAGGCCCTATATAGGGCCTTTAATATTTATATTTCAATGTATTAACTGGTTGACAATACAGATATTTTAGGTAAAATAAAGCTTCCTTAATCTCAAGTCTTTACTGTAACTCATCTCGGTTATAGTAAGGATTCCCCTACTATAACCGCTTCATCGGAGCGGTTATGAAATTTCACATCTTTCAATTACCAAAGCCGGCCAAAGTGCTGGCTGTTTGTGTTTCCTCTACAAAATATCTATGTTTAGCAGCATCACTGTCTCTCCCAATTAATAGTAGTGCCGGCATTGAGAAGAATATGGCTGACATGTTCAACTCAATGGGAGCTGAAGCCAATTATTCTGAGGCAGGCGCATTCCATGGTCAAAGTGGCAGCCTTTATACCGGTGGTAGCATTAATGTTCGTAATCCGGTCTCTGATGTCAGTCTCGGCAATATCCAACTACCATCAATAAGTGCCGGTTGTGGCGGTATAGATTTTTTTGCCGGCTCATTCTCTTTTGCAAGTAAAGAACAGTTTGTCCAATTTACCCGCAATCTTGGCAACAATGCGGCCGGTGTTGCATTCGACTTAGCACTTAAAGCCCTTGACCCCATGATTCAAGACGCAATCGGCGGTATTCGTGATTTGGTCAATCAGGTTAATCAAAGCAGTTTAAATAGTTGCAAACTGAGTCAGGATATTGTCGGCGGCGTAATGGGGAAATTGGGTTCGTTGGCCAGCTCAAACTGTCGTGCAGCATCTGTTGATTCCGGTTCGGCAGACGATGGTGGCGAAGCAGCATGGTACTGCCAAGCAGCTGACAATTTAGTCAAAGAAGCCAATAAAGTTCGAAATACTGGCAAACCACAAGACACTATCAGCTTTACCGGTGGTAATTTGACTTATGAAGCCATGAAAAACTATACCGGTCAGCGTACTAAATTAGGGTTTGACATGGACTTCTACTACAGCATGTTGGGCACGGTTGTTTTTACTCCTTTGTCGAGAGAGGATGAAGACAAAGATAAGTACAGGGTAGGTATTCAAAGTTTTGAACCACGAATCTTAAGTATCCAAGATTTATTGAACGGTAAAAATAATGCAGGCGGCGAAATCCGCGAAAAGATCGTACTGGACATGTGGACATGTAGGAATGGTTCAAAGAAATTAATGGAGAACTGTTCTGAGAAGAATAATGTTGAAGTACCTTCGTTACGGTACATGATTCATAAACGCCTTGAAACACTTCCGACTTCAATAAGGAATAACCAAGGTTGGGATTTATCTGCGCGCATGCAGATCGCAGCCATTGTCAATAATAGTAAGTTACCTATATTAAAAATGGCTGTATCCGATGCCTTCCTTGGAACTGGCTATCTGAAAAAAACAGCAGTTTTAGATGCCATTGCTGTAGATATTGTAGCCAATATTTTGGACCAGTCGGAACGCCAGGTACGCTCAACCTTGGGTATGTATAACAAGACAGACGAAGCCAGTGGAGACGCGGTTCGAAAATTATTTGCCAACCTTGGTGAATTACGAAGCAGAATTTATCAGGAACGTATTGATTCAATGAAAAAAATCGAGATCGAAGAAAACATGATGAGGGCTATGGAACAGTTTGAAACACAATGGCGTTCGGCCTTTGTAGATACCAACAACTCCATGAATTTCGATTCGATGAACCGTTTCTAAGGAGAGATGATGGCTGTCGAATACTTTACTTTCCCTGGTAACGGGGAAGCTGTACGGGCGGTTTTCAATGGCGTTGCCACAATATCGGGATCTACGATGATGGGTGGCGCAATGCAGGCTGCTGCCTTATTTGGATTCCTAGTCACTCTTGCTGTTGCAGTCTTCAAATTGGATTTGAGGGAAAGCTTCAGTTATTTGTTTGTCGTGTTATTTTGTTGGATGGGTATGATGGTTCCTAAAACCACTGTACTCATTACTGAATCAGGTGGGTATGGATATACAGGCCGTCAATATACTGTTGGCAATGTACCAGTCGGCCTTGCTTATATGGGCTACTTTGTCAGTTCTTTTGGCCAAAGTATTACCCGCAAAGCCGAGCAAGTTAACCACCTGCCGGACGACCTCAATTACTCACGCACCGGAATGCTATTCGGAACACGCTTGTTAGAAAATATTCGTGAAGCACGAATCCCGGATACACAGTTGACTCAAGATTGGGCACTGTTTATGAATCAGTGTTCTTTCTTTGATATGAACCTGTATCACTTCTACACAGTTCAAGATTTAGCACAAAGTACAGATATTCTTGCCACATTAAGTAATACCAACCAAGCTTTGTTTACTAATGTTTCCCAAACTACAGCTGAACAGAACGGAAGGCTGAAGTACAACGGCAAATCAACAACTATGACCTGTAATGAAGCAGCAAAACTACTGAAAGAACGCACGGAGTTTTATAGCAAAAATTACTTGCCTAGTTACATTGCTGATCGTGTTTTTGCAGGTTTGGGTACAAATTCGGCAGGAATAAACCGGGTAAATGCCCTGGCCACGTTAGGCAATAGCTCATTCCAGTATCTGCTGGACAATTCCCGCTTCGATACTCTGAAAAATATCGAACAGGCGGCGATGATTGAGGTTATTCGTCAAGCAGGCATTATCAATGGCCAACGCAACCGAAATTCGGCTGCTGTACAGCAGGCATTTGCTCAAGTTCAAGCCCGTAATCAGTATATTGCAGCCCAAAAAACCGGCTCATCAATGGCAAGTTGGAATCTTCCCTTGATTCGTTCTGCTGCTGAGGCCATTCTGATTGGTTTATTCCCCTTTGTTATGATTCTCGCCATGTTAGGCGGCATCATGGCCTTCCGGTTATTGAGCTTCTACATGATGAGTATGCTGTGGATTCAGCTTTGGGCACCTGTGGCCAGTATCATCAATATGATTATGACTATGAATGCGAAGCGTCTGTTTAGCGTGGAAGCCGCCAACGGCGTTATTACACCGGGAACAGGTGATACGTTATTAATGGCAGCAGCCGATGCGCAAGCAGCTGCTGGGGCTGCAATGTGGCTAATCCCTGTCATCGCCGGTGCTCTTGCTATGGGCGGACGTAGTCTATTAAACGGTATGATGGGTATGACAACATCAGCCAAGACAACTGGTGAGGCAGCAGGTTCTCAAGCAGGGGCGGGGAATTACTCTGCCGGCAATATGAACTACAACAATAGCAATGCCAACAAACTTAGCTTAAACCCTGTATATACCGATCCTCAAATGACGACTGCTCAATCAGCCACTGGTACCTCATGGACAAATATGGTAACTGGAGATAGTAGATCGCAGATGAGGAATAGTAGCCTTGGCGTTTCCTCTCAATCACAGATTAGTCAATCGGAATCATATTCAAAGGCGGCAGACCGAGCAGAAACAGCTGCTCAACAATGGCAGGCTTCTATACGAGAGTCTGTATCTCAGGGAAATTCAAACCGCCTTGCCTTTGCAACCAATTATGGTATGGATAGAAGTGCCTCTGAAGGTTACGGAATGGGTTTGGATGCAGCTGAAAGTAGCAAGTTATCCTACGTTATAGACCAAGGTAAGAAGATTGCCCAAAAATTTGGCGTTACTAATGCATCAGCAGTTATATCTGCCATCGGAGCTGGGTTAGGCGTGAATGGCAATACAGGCAGTAGCACTAGTGCAGGCGAACAAAACTCAACAGCAATGCGCATTGCTCAATCATTAAAGAAAAATGGAATGCAAGGCTTGGAAAGCCTTACTCAAACGGCAGATTCAGTTGGCCAAACAGCCCGAAATATTAAAAGTGCTTTGGGAGTAAAAGGTGATTTAGGCTGGAATGGTAAATCACAGAATATGGACCAAATGGCAGCAGAAATTGGTAAAAGTATTGAAGCAGGTATTCGCCAAGGTGTTAGCTTCGATAGTAATTTTACTGACAAAGTTTCCCAATCAGAAGCATATAAAGTTGCACTCAATTCTGGTAATAGTTTGGCACAAACAGCCGAAGCTAACTTTAGTAAAGCAAGAGAGGCTTCACAAATGGCTGCAGAAAGCTTCCAAGAAGCTCAATCTTATCGAGAAATGGCAGCTCGTACATATGGTAATGGCATTACTATTTCCCAAGATAACACAAATGCATTGGTACAGGGCAACCCTGAATTGACTATGAGTGAATTGAATGCAGGGCAGGGAGGAACCTACAATGCTGCAATTCGTGCAGGTGAAAATAGTCATGGTCGTTTAAAAGTTGCTGCTGAAAGTTCAGGCTGGAAACCTAATAATCTTTCACCTGAAGATCGACCTCAAAACAATACACAACCCGCTTATAAATACTACTCTGATAAAGTTTCATCCGGAGTTGGGGCGGCATTTGGAAACGTTCAAGCCCAAGCTCATCAGGCCGGTGTGATTCCAGATGGAATTAATGCTGCCATCGGTAGTAGAGGTGAGAAACTGGAACAGAACTATGAAAGTAAGTCTGGCAAAATTGAAGGCGATATTAATCAAGGTAGAAATAGCCACCGCCAAGAAGTTGGTAGGTTGGCAACACATGCTCAAAAAGCTCAAGATGAAACAAATGGGGTAGCCATGAGAATTAATACTCACGCTTTACCCTGGAACTCCGCCGGTGAAAGATACGATAATCTAATGGAAGATGTTCGTAAAGGAAAAGGACCGATAGGTGCCGGGGTAGATCAAGCAACAGCCCATTTGGGTAATCCAGCTTTAGCATCTGAATTTGACCTACCAATTCCTCAACGTCCAGGGAATACGAAGTCTAGCGGATCCGCTGTATTCCGCCCAAAGGAATAACCCCGTTGCGTAATGCCACCTCATATGGAGGCAACGGGGTAATGTGGCGTGGAATATCAAGTGGAAGACAAGTGAGAGGAAACTATGTATTAAAAGCTTCAACTGCTCACAATCTAGCCGCATTAGAGCGATATGTTCATAATCCGAAAGTGCGTGCCTTTCTTGATTTTATTGCAGCATCAGAAGGTGTAAAACATGGTTATCAAACAGCGATTGGTAACTATAGAATTACGGACTTCTCCCGTCACCCAGGTAATTCTGTTAGACGTAGTTTTACTCGAACAGATGGTAGTAGAAGCACGTCTGATGCCTCCGGCCGCTATCAATTCATGGGATATACATGGAAAGGACTGGCAAAACAATATGGCTTCACGGATTTTAGTCCTGCCACACAAGACAAAGCTGCTGTAGCCTTAATTTTAGCTAAAAAAGGTGCAATGGAAGCTATTTTAAATGGCAATTATGAGCAGGCAGTCATGAAATTAGGTGGTATCTGGGCCAGCTTCCCAACAGCTCCAAATGAATACCGGCAACACAAGCGAAGCTGGAGCTTTGTTCATAATTTTTTTAGACAGAGAGGATTTTAAAAATGAGTATTGCACAAATCGTTGTACAGATCGAAGAGATGGACGAAGGTGATTATCAAGTGCGCATGAGTTATAGTGGCGGCAATGACCTTGAAACTATCGAATCAAAAGCAGCCTTTGAGAAAATAGTAACAGCAATAGGGGAAGTGTTAAATAGCTAGGTATATAAAAAGCAGGAGTATAAGGCTCCTGCTTTTTTAATCTGAATTGAAATTATTGAACATTGACCAAGAGTACGCTGGATTATTGAGCATATCATTATCCCAATCTTCACTGTTTTTTGCAGATTGATAATCAAAGTTTTCATTTGAATTATGTACTTCGTTAGCTGAATCTACATCTCCCTCTTGATGATCACATGTATATCCTAAATTATCAAATGTTTCTATATTGTGCAAAACGAATTCTTCATTTGGTGATCGTGATTCAAAGATGTAGTTTGCTACAATTGTTAAAACAACTGATTGGAAAAGACCAAGCATCCAAAAACCATCAACCAAAAGATTTAATGATACTGCTCCTGTACTAAAATACATTACCGCAGGTGTGGAGATGGAGAATATCGCTACAAATAAGGTAGCAAGCCTAAAAAGTTTTTTAGATTTTGTTTTCAATTTGCACTCCTTAATGATTGGTAGCATTTCAGCTACCAATCCTCTTTCTTATATGATGCACATCCCATTATTTATAGGTTACTTGGATACTATCACTTGTAATCCAACGTTCATTGCCTCTGCTTGGCTGGATTTTAATTAAGCCATTCTCACCTTTTTCTAAGACCAAAGCAGACCCATAGGAAGTAGTGATTTTTTTACCCGGTTGTACATCCGTAACTTTGCTGCGGTAGGTTTGTTCCCCTGTATATCCCTCAGCAAAGGCAAAGTTTGTATAGTTTTCGTTGTACCACCATCCCATCCACTGTACTTGTCTGCCGTTGATACAGAAAATATCGGAAGTCAGTGTTTCAACTGCGCCCTTGTGATGTTCGCAATATGCTTTGAAAGTTCCTACTGCATCCTCAACTGTTTTTTCATGTTCAGATTCGGATCTTGCATAGAATTTTCGTTCGATTGTTCCCGTACTTTCAAAAACCTTGCCTTGAACAATCCGACTAAGCCCCGCCAATTTACTGTCTTTCATCCAATCTTGTACAAACTTGGGATAGGGTTTATCCAAAGAAGCTTCTAATGCTCCGTCAATTTTGGCCGGCTTTGATGCAAGATTTAAGAAATTTCCCTCAGCCAGGGCATTTGAAATGGCGATAACTGGTAATAATCCAATTATAATTTTTTTCATTTTAATATTCTCCTTTTATTCTTGGGGCTTCGCACCAAATGAAAACAGCGGCTTATGGTTCAAACCAACTGTCCCAAAATATGTTTTACATTTCACCTCCGGATTTTTGTCGCAGCCATATTTGCCATCTGGCAAAACATTGGCTTGAACAAATGTCGGAACGGCATATCCTCTAAAGAGTTTAACCAACTGCGGTGCAATTAATACGGTAATGCCCTCATCGGTAAAGCGTTTAGCCTCTGTCACTGTCTCAGGAATAGAATCATTAAGGAGACCTTTCAATACGATAATACTCTTATCTCGCTTTGCAATCCTGATAACTTCTTTATAGTTATGTTCTTTTTTGAGATTTAAACTCATTAAAATCAGATTGTCTTTATAATTACTGGTTGCCGGATCAATAATTCCATTTTTGGTCCGTAAAGCCTGGAACTCTTCAGGTGTGAACCGAACAATACTTCCTGTATCAGTATCAACACGCAGATACCCTCCGTCTTTCACATAATTCAACAAATCACCAGGCACTTCTGTACTTTGTGTTTCACGAATATCTTTGTCATGGTTTGGCCAAGATGTACCCATGACGACATTCCGGCCATAAATAGTACGATCAACCAAATAGGAACTTACCAATTCCTGAGCCACGCTGCCAGCCATATTACCGCAAGCAGCTTGTGTCAATAAGGCGGTAGCCAGCAATGTAGGTATCAAAAATTTCTTCATATATAGTTCTCCTTTAGGTAATTTGTATCAGCCTCAAAAGCTCATTTCAACTTGAACAACTTATTGGCCATACGTCGTAGAATCCCATGTTTTTCCGGCATGTCCCTTTTCTCGGGAGTACCTTGGGATTGCTGATGTTCTAATAAGGCTGTGTACTGAGCAGCCAAAGCCGAATATTCGGCTTCCAATAAAACATGTTTATTCTTCAGCACCTCAAACTCTTCTTTTATTTGCTCTACTTGTTGTTCATTGGCCTTTATTTGATTATGTAGGGTCAAGGCCGTCTGAAAATCCGTACTCAAAGGATTACGGAGTAGGGTGCAGAGAATTTGTTTCCGAAAGGTGTTCCGAAGTTTCTCTACATGGCGATCTATGCGGTTTTTGATTTCTTCATTATCGTAATTGAGCAGCTCGTCTTCATCAATATACAAAAATGAACCCTTATCTGCCCGTATCTGCACCACCGGTATCCCTATTTTCGATAAGGCTAAACATTTAGGTGCATTAGAAGCCAATCGTGATGTATGCCAAATCTCAACCGCCAATTGCCTCTGCCACCTTATCTCATGCCTGAGTAGGGAAGAGTTACCTGGCTGATCAAATTCAAGCAAAACATCAATATAGAATGTTTTGCCATCAATCTCTATCCGATATTCGGGTAATGCACGGTTCAGTCTAATAGTAACAGGCGGTTGTTGCTCGGTGTGTTCAGTGTAATTTAGAACAGTCGTCAGGCCACCGGGTAAGTTGGATAGTTCGTTCAGCACTTGTTTGCAAAGCAAGTGGGTTAGCGATTCAGGAGCAGAAGCAGCACCGGAGTCGGCCTCACTGTAATAGCGAAAAAAATTGGTCGCCTTCCTCCTGGTCAAAACCATTTTCTTTCTTGTGCCGGGACGATGACGGCTGTAGTAGATCATTCCTTCTCGGTGTTTTAGCTTTGCTTCAAGTGCAGTTAACCATTCATCACCATCTGGACTCGTATAAGCAATAATTTTCAAACGATCAAAATCCTTTGGGAAGAAAAGCATCATTGGAATAAGACAACAATCAAATTCTGTATATCCTGTTTACCACTATAGGGCAATTTTTTCTTCCCCCTTTTGGATTCGACCGGTTTATATACAGACATAACCAAAATTATAGACAACGGTAATTATTATTACAAAGTTGAAATATCCGGTAGAATACTGTATTTTGACCATAGGTTATTTACAGTATCTATTATACTACTGTAAAATATAAATACAATAACTTAAAATACAGTGGATTAATTACAGGATTTAAAATACATGAGTAACCTCAAAATTGCACGGATTTATCTTAGAGTAAGTACACTACAACAAAATTTAGAGCGGCAACGCAAAATTATAAATGAGGCTAAGAAAAATGGATTTTACATAGCTGGAATCTATGAGGAAAAGGCTAGTGGAGTAAATGCAAGTCGTCCCGAATTAAATCGACTCATTGACGATCTTCAGGAGGGTGATTGGGTTATTGCTGAGCGAATTGATCGAATCACTCGCCTCCCACCTCGTGAAGCAGAATTACTGATTCAAAGAATTACCGAAAAAGGGGCCAAGCTGCATGTGCCCGACGTTTTTTCTTTCGGAAACTTAGATGAACTTATGGGGGAAGGTGATTCACTTCCAAAATATTTAACAGAACCGCTAATGGAAGCCTTGCAAAAAATGTTCTTGCGTATGGCTTTAAGCATTGCCCATGAGGATTGGAAGACAAGAAGAGAGCGCGCAAATCAAGGTATTGCACGAGCAAAAAAAGAAGGGCGGATGAAAGGCCGGCCTGCAAATGAGGAATTGCACAAAAGTATTATCCAACTCACACTAAACGGTATGAGTATTACAGGGATAGCATCTGCACTTAAATGTAGTCCATCAACGGTAAGTAAGGTTAGACGAGCTTATAACCGCAAACATAAGTCGGGGGACAAGGATCAATTTGATATATTTAAACCAGGTTTAAAGAAGTAAGTAAAGGAAAAACATGCGGAATATGAATAATTTATTCCATTTTTTCAAAGGGCTAGTTCTCCTCGAGGCTCAAAAAGGTACCTTTGCCAAATGTATGCAAGGGAAAATCATTGCCAAAGATTCTGACTCAATCAAGGCAGTAATGAAGGCATGCAATGAATGTAATTGATACATCTCCACTACTATCAACTCTGTGCCTTATCCCTACGACCCAAACGACTGCATCCTGCGGTCGTTTTTTTCTTCATATTGACTTGCCATATAAAGTTGATAAAATGATTTTGTTACAAAATCAAATTAGGCAAAATAAATGGATGAACTTTCGAAGAAGCGCGGCGGACGCAGGGAAGGGGCTGGTCGAAAAAGCAAATCCGGTGAGGCTACAACAGTAAAGCGCATCCCAATATCTCTGATACCTGCTGTTGATGCACTGATTACCTCTTCACGATTTCCTCAAGGCAGCCTTATCCCAATTAATCGTACAACCCTAAAGGTACCATATGCTCTCGAGAAAATCCCCGCAGGATTCCCATCTCCGGCTGAGCCGTATGTTGCTGACTATCTCGATTTTAACGAATACCTTATCACAAACCCGTCTGCCACCTTCGCCGCACGTTCCGGTGGCTATTCCATGCTCGATGCGGGTATTGGTAAAGATGATATTATGATTATTGACCGCTCAAAAACGCCGAAACACGGCGATATTGTGATGGCCGATGTCGGCAACGAGTTTACAATCAAACGACTGTATAAAGTTCCCGGTCGAAAACCCGAGCTTCACTCTGAAAACGCTTCCGGAGAATACCCTGACTTTATACCTGATGACAGTGATACCTGGACAGTCGTTGGCGTTGTAACCTTCGTTATCAAAGATGTACGTCAGGGAAGCTAAGATGTTTGCCCTTATTGATGGGAACAGCTTTTACTGTTCTTGTGAAAGAGTTTTCAGGCCGGAATTGAAGAATGTTCCGGTCGTCGTCTTGTCAAACAACGACGGCTGTGTGGTTGCACGATCTACTGAAGCAAAGGCATTAGGTATTAAGATGGGCGAGCCGTATTTCAAAGTAAGGCATTTAGTGGCACAAGGCCGTCTGAAAGCTTATTCGAGCAACTACGAACTCTATGCAGACTTGTCCCGGAGGATGATGGAAACTATCGCCGGGTGTGTTCCGGCGGTTGAAATTTATTCTATTGATGAATGTTTCGCAGATATGTCCGGCATTGAAAATCTCACCGAACTCGGCTGCCAAATTAGACAACGTGTCTTGCAGTGGGTCGGCATACCCACCTGTGTCGGCATTGCACCGACCAAGACGCTGGCCAAATTTTGCAACCATCTTGCCAAACGTTACCCTGATCACTTTAGAGGAGTAGTGGTTTGGGGTGATTGGAATGAAACTATCCGTCTTCGTGCCTTGCGCAGCCAAGGAGTAGATGAAATTTGGGGGATAGGCAGACGGACTGCCGATAAACTATCCGAACAAGGGATACGAACAGCATTAGACTTCGTGGAAGCAGATACAGCCACCATACGCCGACGGTATGGTGTAACAGTGGAGCGGACGCAAAGAGAGATGCAGGGTATTGTCTGTGACGGATTTCATCCCAATGCACAACCGAGACAAAACCTTGTTCGTAGTCGAAGTTTTGGAACGCGTATAGAAACATTAGAGGCATTGCAGGCGGCTGTTACGCATCATGTCAGTTTAGGGGCTGAAGCATTGCGTAAGGATGGTTTAACTGCATCCGCCGTTTCTGTATTCTTACATACAGATTTTTTTCGTGAGGATGAGCCTCAATATCACAATAGCCTAGCCCAGAATTTGATTGTATCGACCGCTGATACAGTTCATTTGAACCGAATAGCACAACGACTGCTGGCAGATATTTATCGCAGTGGATACCTCTATAAAAAATGCGGAATTGAATTACATGGTTTGAAACCAGCTATTCAAATGCAGGCAGACTTATGGGAACCGACAAAAGCCAATCCTGCCATGGAGGCATGGGATAAAATCAACCGTCTGCACGGTAGAGGCCGTCTGAAATTGGCCTCAGAATTACTGGCCGATGACTGGAAAATGAACAGAGATAGATTAAGCCAGTGCTATACCACACGGTTCGCGGATTTGCTCGTAGTCTAAGGATATGATTTCCCCAAAACATCCACAAAATCTGTGGATAAGATTTAGCATAAAAAGCAAAACTAATAATTTCAATTATTTAAAATGATTGAACTTTCATCTTGCTGGTTATTTGCATTTTGCGTTGCAACTTGAAATGACGAATAAAAATCTTTGAAAGACTTTAACTCTTTGCACAATTTATCGAAATTTAAATCAAAATTTTTTATAAAATTGCACAAGTCTTCATTACCATAGTTATAACCATCTTTTGTGAATTCTAAGTCAGCGAGCTTAATCCCCAACTGTTTTTTTAATGAGTTCGGTGAGTCATCATTTGCAGGACCTTCTTCATAAACTGAACCATGGCAATAGTCATCTGCTATACAAAGTAACCAAGCTTCAGATTTTGGTTTGGCAAGTACAGGAATATTCTTTGGCCCTGTTTTAGCTCGTGCAAAACCATCTTTTATAGATTCAAGTTTGTCAATATAGTCACGATTAGTGGAATTATCAGTATCTCGAAAAAAGACAGGAATAACTTCATCATTTTTTTCTGCACTAATTTCTATTGCCTTTAGTCCTAAAGCAAATGCAAGCCTCCCATGTCCCTTAAGACTTGAGCTTTTTTGACCTGGCATACCAGTTAATTTCCTTGAATTCGATAAATTCTTAGAATAATCGCAAAGTTCCGATTTTGAGAAAAAGTAAAAGCATCCATCAGGGTTAGAATTATCTAATTCTATTGGTGAATAGCAAAATTTCTCTTCTACCATCTTACTCAGAATGTATGAAAGTGGACCATATTCAACAGTTACCCCTCCATTAGTAGGATTTTTTTGTCCAAAATCAGTTTTCCCCTCTCCACTTAATAGAAAGATCATCTCTTAGCCTCTTTTATGTCTAAATTTTCACATTTCAGAGCTAACTCTTTTAGATCGGTGTTTACGAATATTTCACCTGGTCCCGTATATTCGAGCATTTCTGGCTCATCTATAACTTCAAAAAACTTGCGAATTTTCATATTTCCGTCGGAAGCTTTATAAGAGAAAAATAAGCCTTTCTCAGCTTCAGTATCAGTTAGGTAGTTTAAAAGCAATGGACTATGTGTAGTAATAACAAATTGAACATTCTTAACTTCAGCTAAAGTACGAACTAAAGGTTTAATTATTTCTTGATTAATCCCATTCTCGATTTCATCTAATAGGATTACAGAGGAATTACTCTGAAAAACTTGGGTTATAATGGCTAGAATCCGGAGCATGCCGTCATTAATATGTTTTGCACTTATCGTTAATTTTGAGTTGCTGTAATTTTCCATGAAAATTAATTGCTTCCAACCACTCACTAAATTTTTAATGTCAATCTCCTGTAAATGAGGATAAAAAATTTGCAACTCTTTTTGAATATTTTCAAAAGATTCTTGATGTGAAATTTTTAATTCCGCTATACGACCTGCAAGTTTCTCGCCCCCAATACCCAATATATCTTTATTTAATCTTGAACGTTTTCTAAGGGTAGCAGGAGAAAGTAGTTCCAATGATGTGATATTTCCAATAACATGTTTAACATGTTTCATATAAGAATTAAAGTATTCTTCCTTAAGAGATGATAAAATTGAACCATGATAATTATTTGTTAAAGTAAATGTATCCTTTTTGTTATTTTTAAAATTTTTATTTGAAGTATCATCCTTAGTTAAACCTGTTACATCATCAATATATTCTCTACCACCAATTATTCCAATAATTCCGGAATGGGATTCCATAATAGGTTCATAATTATCCAAATTAATATCATATAAATAAATACTTTCGGACCTGCAAAATAAATCTCGAGTTGAAAATGAAGCTTTCCAAACAATAAGTTTTTTTACATCCTGATTATAATGATCGAGAAAAATTTCTATATCTATATTAAATTTTCTATTCTTGTTATTCTGATTTCGAAGATCTTTAAAATCCCATTCCCTGTTAGCTAACCATGATTGAATATCACCCTTCATAAGTTGAGAGGTGAAATCCAATGCCTGTAGAATCGTGCTTTTCCCAGCACCATTCATTCCAACAATAAAATTGAGTTTTTGCAAATCCATGCAGATTTCATCAATAGATTTGAAATTTGTAATTTTGAAAGTACGTAACATAATAGTATGAATATTTGATAAGTTGACGGGTAGCTAATTACAACTAAATCCAGAGCAAGGTCTAAACCAATAAATTATAATATATTTTACCAATGTTGATATTGCAAACTAGTAATCGATTTAAACCTGAAAAAAGGCCTCAGCCTGTACACCAACTAGGCAAGGGATAGTATAAAAAGAGAAACAGCCCTTATGGGCTGTTGCTCTTTTGTTCTATTCCTTTGATACTGCGTCAAGCAGTGCAGTCCAATCTGCAGGAGGATTTCCGTTCCCCAGCATTTTTTTGAACACGGTATATGCATCATTTTTGCCGCCATAAGTTCTTTTCGTACCCGAGTCGTTTACCCATGCGAGAATGATGATTTTACTGTTTGAGTCGTAACGGAAAAATAATCGATATCTACCCATAAACTTGGCACGTCGCCAAAATTTGTATTCCGAGCCGAGTGTCTTGCCAAGCCGATATTCCGGGCTATCCGGATTAAGAGCAATATTTTCTATTTCGTCTAAGATCCGTTTCAGCAGTTTGGTCTCTTCGGTTCTACTGGATTTTTCGGATCGTTTCTGGCTTTCTATCGTAGTAGCCAGTCTGTCTAATTGCTGCGTAAAGCATTCGTGTTCGTAAACGGTATATCCGTTTATCTGCATGGGGGAGTCAGGCATATTAGTCTTTCATATCTGTCTCCCAAGTCAGTTGGCGAAGGCGGTTAAAGCGTGATTGAGATGTGGGTTTGATGGAATTCGGATTTTTTGTCATAGAATTTTCCAAAAAATACAGGAATTTTCCAACAATTGGATCATGCTCAAATTCTTCTTCCTCAGTATTGTTTTTTTCTAGCAATACCTGTCCGCCGTCTAAGACGGAAAAACGGATTTTGTCCTGTTTTTCCAACCCTAATGCCTTGCGTACTGACTCGGGAATGGTTGTTTGGTTTTTGCTGGTCATAGTTGACACTGCATCAAAAATAATCTTCATGGTCTCTTTGCCCTGCCTTCATTCAAATTTACTGTTGCTACTTGTGACTTCAATGTCCTAGTTACGCACATCTTTTACTTAGCGGCTTGGGAACTTATTAATTATGTTAAAACTGCTTAGATTAAAGCATTCTGTTTATTGTAAGGAAATTTCCTTACGTAGTCAATACCCAATCCTTTCGACCTTTAAATGACCAGGGCAATCGCATTGCTGCACTCTTCATCATCCTGTTTGCTTTAAGAGGGTAAGATTTTCCCAAGAAATCCACAAATTTTGTGGATAACATTTTGAACAAATTAAAGACCGCTCTGTGACGGTCTTTGGGAAAATAAGGAGACTGCAGTTTAGTCAGCTAAGTCCTCAGATTCGACTTTGGTGTAGGATTCATCCATTTTGACGAAAGGGATTTGACATTTTCCGCACCACAAATCTAAAGACGGTTTACCCCATGCACGATCACCGCATGACTGGCAACGGTAAACAGTTTTACGTTTTGCGTTTACCTCTTTTTCATGTTGTTGGCACAGTTTGGCGGCGTCGATGTCAAACTGTTCCGACAGAGGGCGTAATAAAGACGCTACAGCAACCGAATCATCAGCTTCATCGCTGCCCGTTACAGCAGTCGGAATATCAGATGATGTAGGCGGTTCATTGTCAATCATCGCAATTTCGACGGCGGGCAACTCCCCCGCCTGTAACATAGCCCCCGAATTTATGAAGGTTGCTGGTTCGGAGATATTGCGGATTTGAGTGGACTCCCTTTTGGCGTAACGATCGTAGAATGGCAGTTTGTAGCCCATTTTGGCAAAAACGATACATTGAAGATAGAATGCCCCTCCTTCTATAGGGTAATCACTCATCCTTTGCCCGGTCCTCTTTCCCCCGGGTTCCCCTGTGTCACTTGGCATCAGTCCGATAGATTCCATTTTATTCGCCCACTCTACGTTATGGTAAGCACGGTGACTCGGCTTGCCAAACTCGTGCTGCCACAGATGCACCATTTCGTGAACAAGGGTCTGCATCAGTTCCAGTGGTTTATGTGTAATGAAAAACGCAGGATTAAGTGCAATTTCATGTACGACTTGCTTCCCTCCACCCTGCCAGCGATTCGAGGAGAAGTATCCCATCGTGTTTTTTTCCCGTTGCAATGTCAGTAAACATGGCGGCAATTCGCCGGCAAACAGTTTATCATTAAAAAAATCATAAGCATCTTGTACAAAACTGTACATTTGCATTGTGGGTTTAGGTGTATTCATGATTGAGTAAATTTATATCGTACGATATAATTATAAAAGAAAATTCATAAAATTAACAGGTTAATCATATGATTAACAAAAATTAAACTTAGATGATAAAATGAACGCGGTCGTTCTATGCCGAGTGAGGCGACCGAAGCGGAGTGAAAGAAAATGGCAAACACAAGTAAAATCGAATGGACTGAAAGGACTTGGAATCCTGCTGTTGGTTGTTCGAAAGTATCACCGGGATGTAAAAACTGTTATGCCGAAACTATGGCTACCCGTCTAAAAGCCATGGGAACACCGGGATATGAGGACGGTTTCAAACTGAAAATACTTCCAAGCCGTCTGGACGAACCTCTAAAACGCAAAACACCGACAACTTATTTCGTTAATTCGATGTCTGACCTGTTTCACGAAGAAATACCATTCGAATTTATTGAACAGGTCATCAAGACTATTGAAAAGGCTGACTGGCATACCTTCCAAATTTTGACAAAACGAGCAGAACGGATGGAACAATTCTTCCAAAATCACTCTGTTCCCAAAAATGCGTGGCTAGGCGTGACAGTAGAAGACCGGAACTACGGCGTTCCCAGGATAGACAATTTGCGACGCATCAAGGCCGACATCCGGTTTTTATCGGTCGAACCGTTACTGGAAGATTTGGGACAAATAAATCTCTCAGACATACATTGGGTCATTGTCGGTGGAGAGTCCGGAAGTCGTGCCAGGCCGATGAGCTTGGAATGGGTAGAAAGTATACGTTTACAATGCACTGAAGCTGACGTAGCCTTCTTTTTCAAACAATGGGGAGGATGGGGGGCAGATGGAAAAAAACGTGCGAAAAAGGCAAATGGCCGCATCCTGAATGGCCGCACATGGGATGAGATGCCGATAATACAGGTTTAGTTATTCAAAATAGATAAAGAAGAATATAAGGAACACCATGACCGTTAATCACTATAATTGGAAAAACGGCCCTGCCGAAATCCAGCAACACAGCGTAGCGAAGTTAGACGTCTTACGGGCATATTTGATTCAGTATTTTAAAACATTGGCCAGCCTCCCTCAGCAGGATGTGTTTAAACTAACTCTGGTGGACGGCTTTGCCGGTGGCGGACTGTATATACACAAGGACAAACAAGAATTTGTCCACGGCTCTCCGTTGGTTTGCTTAGAAGCGGTACAAGAAGCGGAGTTTCTGCTGAATCAGGGTAGAAAGAAACACCTGCAACTGGATGTGGACTTCGTTTTTGTCGAAGAAAATAAGGATACGTTCAAACACCTCGAATCCGTTCTAAAAGAAAAAGGCCATCTACCACAAAAAAACAGAAAAATACAGATGTTTAACGGTTGTTTCCAGGATTATGCTTCAAAAATTGTCGAGTTCGTGAAAAAGAAAAGTCCGCGTAACGGACGCTCTATATTCATCCTGGACCAATACGGCTATACCGACGTGCCTACGAACCTGATGAGGAATATTTTTCGGGAGCTGCCCGGTGCAGAAATCATACTCACATTCAATGTGGACTCGTTGATTAATTTTGCCAACGGCGGCAAAACAACGACGGAGATACTGAACAAAATCGGCATACAGTTACCAAAAGTATTCGACACTGTCGATTTGAAAAAACTGAAGGAAAAAGATAAGAATTGGCGGTTTTTTATACAGAGTGTCCTTCACGAATCTCTGATAAGAGCCTGTAATGCTAAGTTTTTTACCCCATTTTTTATCAGAAATTCCGGCGGACATGGTGACTATTGGTTGATTCATATGTCCCAACATCACAAAGCACGCGATGTAATGACGGAGGTTCACTGGAAGTATCGAAATAATTTTATCCACTATGGGGGTTCAGGATTGGATATGTTCAACCTGGTTGGATATGACCCCAATAGTGATGAAAACTTTCATGGTCAGTCGGCATTGGGTTTCGAGTTTGACGATACGGCCAAAAATTCCAGTATCCAACAACTTACCGAAGAATTTCCCAGGATAATTAGCGCACACGACCAGGGAATAAGTTTTGAAACCCTTTTTGCGACTACCTGCAACAAATCACCCGCCACAGCAGGAATTTACCGTGAAGCATTGGAAACATTATTGGTCGAAAGAGCAATACAGATAGTTGGTGCTGACGGTAGTATCAGACGAAACGGCAAAAATATAAAACAGTCGGACCGAATCATTCTTCCAATACAACGAAATCTTTTCATCGCATAGCGATAAATTGAAGACCGTCTGAAAACCAGACGGTCTTCACTGTATGCAACCGTTAAATTGTTGGGAAAAAATGTTGTGGCCACGAACGGAACAGGCGGCGGATTTCCTTTATGAATCCCCCATTTACTGACTGGCAGCGATAACACGCTTAAGTGAGGTAGCAGGTATAGGCCGGAGGCCGTTCCCTGCTCCCGAGCCGTCGGCGGCGAGACCGGAGGCTTGGGGGCAGAATCCCCAAAAAAAGAAGAGTATGAGGACAAAAAAACGGCCACATCAGTGGCCGTTGGTTTTGAAAAAGATTATTTGAGACACAAATGCTGCCTCAAACAGGCTTCGAGCTTGGATTCAGGATCACACTCTCCGAAAAAATTGTCCAGAAACGGTGATAAGTCCAGTTCATACAGAGTTCCTGTCCAATCATTGAAAAACTCCAAGAAAAAAGTCATAGACGACGTATAGGGTGTTAAAACCAATCTCTCATATCTCAACTTGCCTTCGAATCCTTCAGAACACACATCACAATGTATTGCAAGGTGATGAAGCTTATTAGGGTTTTCAGCAAGAATCTTTATCGCGTGATAGAGTAACTCGACATCTACGCTAACTTCTAAATCTGGAACTGAATAGTCGTATTCGTCGGACTGATGAATATTAAAAAGCTCTTCACTTTCTTCCGGGAAAACTATCTGCAATTTTTGCATCCCGTCTTCTTTGGAAAGTGTGAATTTTGGTTTTTCAGGAATTTCATTACTTTCGGTTTTGATATTGCACATACTAGTCTCCAAAATGGGAGACAACCCTTTCGGGTTGCTCCCGAAAGGGTAGGTTTATTCAAAAATTACAAGTTATGATAACTACTCGGAATCTTCATCCTCGTCGTATTCACAACCGAAATGCTCAATTGCGAAGGCACGTACTTCATCTTCTTCGCACGGATAATCGAACAATACTCCTTCGTGACCTTCATAGGATCCCGCAAACCACATACCTTCCTCCAAGTATTTGGCTTCAAAGACAAGGTCAGGAAAGCGTTTGGCGATTTCTTTATAAAGCCTATCCGGAGGACCCCAGGCAGTATCACAGCTGATCCAGATGTCGCTTTCCTCAACCGTCACAAAAGTGCAGTCGGGATCTACGTCCCATTTGCAGCCCCAGTTAGCCAACCGCCAGTCATACCAATCCTGATGACCGTATTGGCGGATGTTTTCCGCAATACGCTTGGCAAATTGTTGATCGTAACGAAAACGAGATGCGACTTCAGAGTTATCTTCAAAATGGGTAAATACTTCACCAACAGTCAGATTGTCCCAATCAAATTTTTCCGAAAAATATTGCTTTAATTCGGAGAAAAGTTCATCCGGCAATCTATATTGAACGGACCAAGAGGATTTATCGCTCTGTTCCAGCATTTCCTGTTCCAAATTGATCAACTTCTTTTCAGGTTGTTGAGCAATTTGAAGCCAGGTCAGCTGCATGTAACTATCAGGCACTTCAGGAAGAATCAGCTCCTCCGGCATGGGTACAATATGCTGAAAGCTAAATTGATACCCATCGTCGGTTTTGATCAAGATTTGTTCCGCAACTTCAGCGATACGTTGGGGATTGCCTTCAAAATGAAGGCTGTTACTACACCAATTAGGCATATAAAGCTCCTAAGCAGGAATCCCTATCCCTGCGGATAAGGAAACCCGCAGGTTAATGGGCATGCGCCCGGGTTGATAAAAGAGTCGCCACCGGGAATCCGGAGCACATTTCAGACGACAGGTACTTTGAAAAAAGGCAAAGAAACCGAAACGGTTACTTTGCCTTTGAGAAGCGGAACGACGGTTCCGCCGGCTTGATGAAAAATGTGCTTAAGCACGGTTATTTTTTGGGGGTTTTAAGATAGATTCTCGCAACAATAACAAGAACCAGGCCGACTGCGGCCATGACCCAAGTTCCGGTAACGAAGTCCATTATTTGTCCTCCAGTTTAGAGATGTGAATGCGGATAAGGAATGAAACATACAGCATTTCAAACGACAGGAACACCAATCCTGCCATGGCAATATTCTTCATCTCTTCACCATATCCGTTACTCCAGACCACCACACCGATACCGATAATCGACGCTTTGGCAATATCGTCCAGTATGGCGGCCCATGAAGCCAGTACCGCAGTGGGTACTTTTGTTTTCGATTTCATATTGTCAGGCATATACACCTCCATAAAAAAAGGAGATGTACGCCTGACGGGGAATACATCCCCTTCAGGGTTGATAAAAGAGCCGTGCATCCGAAACGGATGTGCATTTGGTTAACGGCGGTATGCGGGCAGTTTGACGGACTGCCGACCGTGTAACATAGTCTAATCTTCTACCAAATACCCGTCGCTTTCAAGTCTATCGGACAAGCCTTCGTACCAAATATCGAATTCAGCGATACCGAATTTACGAATGTCGGCCATCTCGCAAAGACAGTGGTAAAGCACGCTGTTACGGTATTCGTAGCGTCCGCCGAAACTTCCGTACTGGTCGATGTATTTCGCTGTAAAACATACATCCAAGTTGGCGAAGATTTCCGCGAGTTTGCGATAAATACCGAAAGGCGGTGCCAATCCGGTCAAAAAGCAGATTTCAATAAAACCCTCTCTTTGTGTGACAAAGGTTTCGGTGGGACATGGGGAAAAACTGCTGCCCCATGCCTTGATTCTCTCTTTGGTAAGGTCAGACGTGATATTTTCGGGTAAAGGTACAATTCGATCGAAATCAAAAGCCCAATGCTCGGGATAAGCGTGGGAGCGAAATAAAATCAGTTTCGCCGCTTCGGCAACCGACTCTTTGGAACCTTCAATCAGAAGGATGTTGTCAACTTTGGTGGACATAATCGTCTCCGGGCGGGTATTGCCCTGCGGGCAGAAACCCGCAGGTTAAGGGCTTACGCCTGGTTGGAAAAGAAGCACGGAAGTTATGCCGACTCTGCGTACAGTTCGGGCAGGATTTCACGGTGCAGCCAGCCGGTGACGACTTCGCGTAGCACATGGCGGCAGCCATCAGGCAGAACATCGGATAGACTGAAACCGAACTCGTACAGTCCTAGCCCTTCATTCGACTGCCACTCGATGATGGCATTGCTGTGGCGGCGGAAAATCCAGGCGATGTCTTCATCTGATAAATACTGCAATGCCACCTGAAAAATAACCATTTTGTCAGGACGGTTAAAATACTGCCGATAGGCAGACATCAGATAGCGCATGTCGGCAACGGCGGATACGCCTTCACCGGCGTATCCGTCCTCAAGGTAAGTGACGGCTGCAACAGCATCACCATTGCTACTGCTGATACAAACCATGTCGGCATTAGCCTGTTTGGCAAACTCTTCACAGGTTTGGGCAAAGATGGCCAAATCAGCCCCTAATCCCAATATTTTCAGTTCACGTCTAATAGCGGCCATGGCACCATCCGTGTGGGCAGTCAAAACAGCACCGTTTAATTTAGCTGCCGCAGCTGCCGATTCTTCCCTATCGGGATTCATCCATACAATAAAGTTTTGCATTATGTTGCTCCTTAAAAAGAAAACGGAGAACACAGTCCGTAGGGATTGTGTTCCCCACGGGGTTGATAAAAGAAAATGCCGTACATCCCGAAGGATGTGTGTTATGTTTAACGGCAGGACACAAGACAGATAAGGTCTGTCAGCCTGTAAAGATAGGTATTTTCAGACGGCCTTACTTGAAGGCCGTCTGAAAATACCTGCCCAAAGGCAGGTACAAGCTGCGATTTCAATCAGAAACCTCCGTATTCGTTGCACTTCCGGAAATCAGAATGTCAATCAGTGTCTGTGCGGCTGAGATGGGCATTTCGTTGCTGATCACAATACTCTGCAACGGAAAATACCTGCTTGAGCCGAACACAGACAGGCCAAACTGATTGGGTTTGAGGAAAAAGGAAAAGCCGGGCTCTGCCTCACGGTATAAATGAGCCTGAAGGATGTTTTCGGAAACATCCAAAACCGATTCGCCGTTTTCGCCAAAGACCAAACCGTATTTCAGGGCAATATAGTTTGCCACTTCAATCAACAGACGTTCGGCATCAGACGGCTTGGGATCAGACGACAGTCTGCCTGCGTACCACTGCCTGCGCTTTTCTGCAGGTGTGTTGAAGACTTTTTCAGCCCAAAGGCGCGCCGCTTCGCTGACCTGAATACAGCCTTCTCCTTCGAGAACGGCGACGGCATAAAGCCAATCGTCGAAATAATCGGCTACCTGGCCAAACGTCAGACCGCTGCCGATAAAGTCGGCAAAGCCGTTTTCGACACGATAGGCAAGGTCTTCGGCATATTCTTCAAATGCCTTATAACTTTCCTCAGTAATAAGCGTATCGCAGGGTACATTTCCCATATCCCCAAGACAGTAACTCATATCGTCTGACTTGAGGATAGCATCACTGTGATAGTAATCGGGATAATGCCTTTCCATAAAATTCCAGTCTAGAATAGCTGGCCGACACATTAAATATTTTGAAACAGACACGATATTTCCTTTAGAAAAAGGGGATATGCGCCTGTCGGGGAACATATCCCCGTGGGGTTGAAAATTAGGTTTATGCTGATACGGCTTCGTCAGCTTCCAGTTGTGAACTGCTTGGGTTATTACGGCCATATTTGTCGAAATACTTTCCCAATACGGCTTTGGCCCACAAAACGGTAACAACTTCAGCAAGATTCTCCTGTGTTTCGAGTAGGTCAAAGAGGTCAGTCCTGCTTTCAGCCAACCAAAGGTTGACTACATCACGATTGCGCCCATAAACCCACTGCAGGTCTTTACCGGTCAGGTCTTCAACATAATCTTCGAAAGACGCTTCCACATCGTCCTTGTTTCTCAACAGGTGAAGCAGATCGGCGCAGACTTGATCCTCAACGGAATGCTCTACCGATACAGCCGCCGCGAACAAGTTAAGGTCTTTGGACGGCCAATTTTCCGAATGGAAGTTTTGCGCGAAATACTCGACCGCTTCAAAGACATCTTGGGCAATACCGTGTGGAAAGCCTTTATCGGACAGATAATCCGATACCTGATCCCAAATTGCCTGATAATTTTGTGGACAGGTAAAAAACCGTCCGTTCAAAGCACTCACAGCTGCTTCAGACAGTTCGTTTTCCATATCCATGGTAATGATGTAGGTTTGCATAAGAAATACTCCAAAAAAAAAACGGGACTGCCGTCCAGAAGGGCGGTCAGCCCCTCGGGGTTGAAAAAAGGAACGGATATTCCGTTCTGCATATTTAGGTTACATGGTTTAAGAATTTTGCAGAGGATGGCTGTTCAAATACCGTCTAACGGTATCGATAGCCCAGCTTTTGATGGCTTTATGGATGACTTTGCCTTTTGATTCCGGTCGGGAGGTGTTCAAATCGGTGAAATTCCCCCAATTTAAGCCGTTCTCCTCCATCCATTGAAGCACGGTCTCTTCGTTGCGTTCGAACAGCCAGGCAGCCGTTTTTTCCGAAACAACTTGTTCCAAGAATTCGATATGATCGGACGGACCGTATTCCGCATTTTTAAGCAGGTAGGCGATGTCGTCGTAACCGCCAATCTGCGGAACGGGGACCAGCACGAAGCAGTCGTTGTCTGGCATGCCGCTGTCGAACAATGCCTCCATCAGCATGCCACTGACCCAGAGCACATAAAGGCCGGCGTTTTTCGGCTATAACGGCACTGGTGCCGAAATGTTGAGAAAATGATGGCCATAACGTGCGGGATTGCTGCTGTCCCAGTTCACGTTCCAATATATCCTGCTCCAATTTAAAGCTTCTTGGGCGAAAGACCTTATTGGGTGCAATAGGCACACAGTATGCAGGCGTACCGGCCGGTAAAGTCTCAGGGGCATTTTCAAAATCAAGCAGGAGCCTTTGTTGGGCATCTGCCTGTTTTTTGCTGATAGAGGCTTTGTTTTTCGGTCGTATGCCGAAGATGACCAGCTGTTTGTAGGTATCCACCGCAGCCCTTATCATACGGACATCCGTACAGTGAGAAGCGATTTCGCCGGTTAGGTGCTCCGTCAGAGCGGCTTCCGGAACAATCATCACCAATACTCCGCCAGGCTGCAAAGTACCGAAGGTACGCGCAAAGAAAAGTTCTTCAAGGCGTTTGGTTCTTTGATTAGATAGATTGTCTTTGGCGGTAAAGCCGTAAGGAGGATTCAGAAACAGGAGGCCGACTGCCGAACCCTGCATGGTGCAGTTTTCCACATCGGATTTGATGACACTGGTCAGACGACTCATTGCCTCTTCAGCGCGGTCTTTCTCCAGTTCAATCCCGTAAGTTTGACAACTTATTTTTTCCGATTGCAATGTAGAAGCTAGAGTAGCCAGGGCTTCTCCTGTTCCACAGCAAGGATCAAATATGCGTAACAAGCCTCCAGCGGATGCCGGAATATCAAGGCAAGCGGCTATGCGGGCCAATGTAGCTTGGTCAGTGGGGAAGTATCCGTTGTCACGGTGGTTATGCGCAACACGGGGGTGCATCAGATGGTTAATGGACATGGTAATCTCCAAAAGTAAGGTGGATACCGTGCCCAAAGGGGACAGTATCCCCAAGGGGTTAAAAAATTATGGTTTATTCTTGTCTGGCAATATTCCGTATGCCCGTCTTGAAATTTCGTAGGGCACGGTAATCACCGGGAGAACTCGGCACGGGCAATTTCTGCCCGTTGATGTGTAACAGCGAGGCATGTCTGCCACGTTTGTTTTTTTTATAAGTCCATTTTTTGCTTGCAACCAAACTGGCAATATAGACCTGGAAATCTTTATTGGAACTGTATTTCATAAACGTTTCCTTAGAAAAAAACCACTGCCGTATAGAACATACGGAACAGTGGAATATTTGGCCAAAGGCCGGGTTAATAAAAAAGCCGTGTCCGCAAATTTACGGTTGATGATGTTTAACGGCAGCATCCAGACAGTAAAACGACTGTCAGCGTATAAATAGTTGAATCAGATACCTTCCAAGGACATTTCCAGTTTCATGATCTGCAGACAGTTATGAGCCTGTTCGCGGGTGGCGAAATAATCGGATTCGCGTGAATAGGGCATTTTGATTTCAGGGTATGCTTTTTCCCAATAATCCCGGCCAACATAGTAACCGGCGTTGGATTGCATGACTTTTAAATCCGAAACATAACAGCCAATATCGTTTTTCATGATTTTCCTTCTCTTTTTCAGTTAAATAGGTTTTTTGAGACAACCTCTCCAGAATGTTGTCTGAAAAAACCCACTAAACGTGGGTTAGATGCAAAAATTGCATCAATCTTGTTGTTCAACCAAGCGTTTGGCCAACTGAACTTCAACTGAATCTTCAGCCTGGTTCAGAATGTCTAAACCCGAATCGGGCATATCACCGGAGGTTGACTGAGTAACAGCAACTTTTTGCCCCATCAATTCAAGGCAAATTTGCTGTGCTGTATTGCTGTAACCGGAGAAATACACCTCCACATCTTCCTTCTGCCCAATACGCCAAGAACGGCGGGCGGCCTGCATCAGGGTATAAACGTTATATCCTGTTTGCAGAAAGTAGATGGTTGGAAATGCCAACAAGTCCAAACCGGTTTTGACCAGCTCCGGATTACAGATAACCACCTGTACTCCTTCAGCCAGCCGATCCTCAACCCAGTCTTCACGTTGATCAGCCTTTACCGTTGCTTTCATTACCGCAGCCTTAATACCGTGCCGCTTGAAAATCTCTTTCAGACGGCCTGTCGTATCACGGGTATCGGTATAAACGGTATAGACTAGACATTTACGTCCTTTAGCTAGGCTGTCTTTGACGACCTCCAGCATATCGGCTTCTTTAGGCGAGATTTCTTCCTCATCAAACTGGGATTCGGTATGGAAAAGGATCTTGTTTTGTCTGCGCCAGTAAACATCTTGAGGTTTGTAACAACAATCCGGCCATGACAGCAAGGCACTCATAACAACGCCGGTAAGGGTATTGTCACGATTCCTTAATGCCACCTTCAAATGCTGCCTCAAAACACTCTCCATATTTTTATAGACTGCCTGTTGATCTTCAGTCATTTCAACTGGCCGGAAAACTTCTTTATAGCCAGGCAAAACGCCTTCACCCAAATCACGCAGCTTAAGAAATACGGTAATAGGCAAAACGTAACGCATGATGCCCAAAGGGGAAAATCCCGGTGCTTTGGCGGTACGAACGCTGTTACGCTCCGCTTTTGAGCTACTGAATGCGCCATTGCTGTATTCAGTTCCAAGATGGCGGACAATATCCTTCAACACGCCATGCTTACGCATAAACGCCATGCTTGCCGATCCCAAGGTATTCCCTTTGTTGTAGCTGAAACCGTCTTCAATCATCATTTGCGGCCAAAGTCGCCACAATAGAAAGAACAGGTCTTCAGCATAGCCACCCATCAGAGTACCGGTTAAACACAGAATCTTATTACAGCAACGTGCCAGAACACCCATCGCCTGACCTTGAGCCGTGCCATAATTCTTGTACTCATGGCCTTCATCTACTACCAACAATCCGAAAAAATTCTTCGGTAAATAGCGTTTGATGAACTCGGTCGGCTGATACCCGCCTCGTCCTAGGCTAAATTCTGCTTTGCCTAAGTCTCGGTCGATACGCGCCGCTTGACGGTCGTCGAATAGAAATTCTCCGTTTTCATCCATCAAATTGGAAAACGCCTGAATGTTGTTTTCCAAGATTTCGGCCAGATACTGCTCACCATACATCCCGATGATTTTAGCTGCGGTTTTAGGACCGATGCCGGGTAGGGTGGTCATGGTTTTAAGTACACGGTCGTACACTGTGCTCACAACCCCATCTTCACTCTGTTCCTTGCGGCACAAGGTCCAAAGCGGTTCCTTACACGGTTTGCCATGATGATTACCTTTGCAAAAACGGCGGTTTTTAGCTAGGGCATTTTTCAGGCCACCTTCAGTGTTATAAGGCTTGTTTTCCTCATCCAAGATTTCACAGCCACATTTAGGACAGTAATACTCGGAAACGGCAAACCCCTTAGAAGCACCTTCAGAAGGTATCCAGCGGCGACGAACGGCATACGAAGGTCTCCAATGGTAGTCCATGCGCATCCGAACACGCCCCATCACAAAAAACTCCGGAACTTCGGGTATTCGGTCAAGGGCACGGATTTGCAACAGTTTTGCCAGTGTATCGGCTCCGTTAAGGATCCATACACGGGCATTGGGTACTGTTTTGAGGATTTCACGTCGCCATTTGTACACTAAATGCGGTGGGCTTAATACCAAGGTACGGTTTAATCCGGCTTGATGCGTGGCAGCGGCCGCTGCGATCGACATCATGGTCTTACCTGTACCCATTTCGGCATTAATAATGGCTGCGGGTTTATCCTCTACCACCAATTGCTGTAATACGGCGCGTACAACTTCACGCTGTGCCGCAAACAAAGGACGTTCCAGGTTATCCAGCACTTCTTCAAGGTGAGGATAAGTTTGCCCCTGATAGACAGGTTGGTTTTGCTCAGTAACTGCGTTGAAGAGACTGTCCCCAAACTCGGCAAGAAACTGCGTCAGAGGCATATCGGAATCCGGCAGCTCAATTTCCGGAGATTCCTCCGGCAATACGGCAGCTTCCGTACTTTTTTTGGCAGTCTCAGCCACTTGACGGATGATAAGGTTGAAATCAGCGATTATTTGATTCTGACGCTCCTGCATCTCGGCCACAGTTTGATCCAGCTCTGCAAAATCCGGGAAGAGTTCGTCTATTTTTGATACGGGGTTATACATCATATGCTCCTAAAAAAGACGGAGCAAACCCCGAAGACGGGGATTGCCCCGTCAGGGGTTAAAATTGCCTATCTATTACAGATATTCGATAGGTAAGGTTTTCAAACCATACTCGGCAACTAATTTAGAGGCCAAAAAAACAGCCTCGTTATAGTCTTTATTACAAAGCCTAGGTAGTTCTATTACTTCTCCTGTGTCTGATAACAGCTCAGAAGTTTTTAAGTCTGTAATTCGCAGAGAGTCGAAAATAATATTACCTTCTTCATCCATCTCTGCCTCCGCAGTGATACGAACCGTACCAATTGAACAAGGTAGATTAATATCCACTTGTTTAAGAGGAGTTTCAGAAGAGTAAGTATAAACAGTCAGTGAAGCTGACATAAGAGGCAAAAGAAACATGGCATTTCTCCAAAGCATAGAGCCTCTCTACACACATAGGGTGTAGATGCCCCAAAGGATAATCAACAAGTAAATCCATTTTTTTCTAAAAGAGGTACAAGTTGATCTGTTTCGAGTAAGCTTTTCAAAATACCGAAAGCCTCTTCCTCAGCTTTAACTGATTTACGTTTTACCGTATTCAGTTGTAACTGTAAGCTAGGTGACTCGCATAGTGTAAAACTTACAAAAAATCCTTCCTTTTTTACTTCTCTGACAGACAAGTAATATCCTCTATCTTCGGTATTACTGCCCTTTTTATACAACATTTCAATGTCCAAAGTTTTTCCCTCCTTTAAAGAGGGTTTAATCTTGGTTTCACTATACTCACGGATTAATGGTAAAGCATTCACGGTATTGCTCCTAAAAATATGGGATACCGTGCCCCATGGGTACGGTCCCCACGGGGTTGATAAAAGAAAATGCCGTACATCCCGAAGGATGCGTGTCATGTTTAACGGCAGGACACAAGACAGATAAGGTCTGTCAGCCTGTAAAGACAGATATTTTTAGACGGCCTTTCTTGAAGGTCGTCTAAAAATACCTGCTCGCAAGCAGGTAAAACATATCCAAATAATCGGACTTAATGTTTAAGAACCTATCAGCTTAGACACTTTTTCAATAATGAAATCATTATCGACATAAATATCAAACTGATAGTGAATTTCTGGCTCGATACCGGTAGAACCTTGTACAGTCAGAAATTTGTCATTTGCTGTAAAAAAAAGAACAAATCCTTTTCTACCGTTTTTATTCAAACACGCGTGACTGTTGTCAAGCTTACGATAGAAACCGCCATGATTCTTGAAATTCAAACCATATTTCAAAGCCAGTGCATCTGTTACTGCAACTAACTTTTGTTTTGGCCGTTGTTTAGTATCTGTAAATAGTCCGACTTCGGGTATATCTAAAGCAGCGGCAACAGCCTCAACCTGACTTTTATATTCAGGCATCACGCCGGCCAGAGGCTTACCTTCTGTATCGAACACATCGCAGCCGTATAAGCCATCTGTTTCCAAGATTCTAATTTCTAGGGTTTTTTCGTTTAAATATTGCATTGGTGTACTCCTATAAAGGGCAGGGGTACACGTTCCCAAGGCAGGGTACGGTATCCCTGCATGGGTAGATTGAACTGTCTGCATCTGTACAAACAGCAGGATTAAAAATACAGTGCTACTCTTGTAAAGCTAACTACTTTTATCAGTGGCACCAAGAAGATTTGGATTAATGGTCAAAATGTCTGAATCCTGATCAATTACCCCTCTGTCCGGAGAGAGTAAATGGGCTAAGGCAATCATCAACCAATCCAAATCACAGTTGTTGAATTTCTCACACAAAGCATCTAAAACCTTTGCTTTGTCCTCGTCTTCCAAAAATCTCAATTCATCAAACTCATCTTTTTCAAGTGGATTGAGTTCATGTCGAGCAACTGCTGTCATCATACCTACAAACTCAAACGCTGCTTGCAAGTCTTCTTGCTCAGGTCTCATGATAGTCATAGTTATCTCCTTTTCAGTTAGCTTTCCGGTTCATCTCGATCACTATTTGTCGCAATTGCTCGCTTTCGCGATATTTGCGGTAATGAGCAAGTATTGCTTCAAAAATTGCATAATGTTTTTGATCAAGCTGAGTAACTTGGTATAACTCAACTGGAACTCCCTTATAGAGCGATCTAACTATATTTCGCAATAACTGGGAACCACCATAACTGTACTGGCCAAGCAAAATTTGGCGTACATCTTGCTGTTGAAATACAGTATCAGGACTATAAATACCATCAGCACAAGCATTGTGTTTATCAAACTTCATAACAATCTCCAAAAATAGGGGAATATCCCCTATTGGAGATGTATCCCCAAGGGGTTGATAAAAGAAAATGCCGTACATCCCGAAGGATGCGTGTCATGATTAACGGCAGGACACAAGACAGATAAGGTCTGTCAGCCTGTAAAGACAGGTATTTTCAGACGGCCTTACTAAAGACACCTGAAAATACCTGCCGAATGGCAGGTAAAATAAAAGGTACATCGTACCTCGAAGAGGTATAAGATATTAGATTCATTTTTTCAAACTCAAAAAGGCACATCATTATCAGATAATTTGGCAGCTTTATAAGCTGATGCCTTTTCAGCTTCGACTTGGTTCATTTCATCTACTATCTCGTGAAGTTTTCCACTTACACGGTGTTTGCGACAATGTGCAAGTATGGCTTGGAAAATCTGAAAATGCTTCCGATCCAGTTGTATTACCATGCACAGCTCAACAGGTTCACGTTTATAGAACGAACGGACTATATTTTGCAAAATCCAAGCGTCACCGTATTTGCACGATCCAAGCAGTATTTGGCGGACATCTTGCTGTTGAAACACTGTATCAGGATCGTAAATGACTTTTGTAAAATCATTTTCCAATTCACAAATACGTTGTTCCAGCCAGTCAGTTGCCATTTGACTTACAGCTTGCCTAAATTCGTCATAACCGAGGTCTTTCCAGGCAATGGGCAGTCTGAGTTCCATGGTCAACTTGGTTGACACACTGGCATCTTCTAAGAACCATTTACCTGAAAGATGAGCATAGCGTCCAAAACGAGCTTCGGGTAAAAAAACACGAGTTTCTCGACGAGTTTCCTCATCTTCAAAAAGAAATTCTGCACGAAAATCACATGTGCGAGAATAGGCAGTTTGTTCGTAAATGTTATTGCAAACTATCATGACAGTCTCCAAAAATAGGGGAATATCCCCTATTGGAGATGTATCCCCATAGGGTTAAAAAATGTCCGTCTCGGATGGATATAAAATCCCACCGGCAGTTCATACTGTGGTGGGATTATGGGTTGAAACTAAAACTTCTCTTGTATCCAAGCATTTGCTTGGATGCAAGTTTGGTGCAACTCGAGTAATTTTGCCCGAGTTATCATGATAGGGTCTTTAGGCTGATTGAACAGCCAAAGCCCCATATCATTCGCCTTTAGGGCTGGGGATTTGATCGTCCTTTCTTGGTCTAACCAGCCTTCAGGGCTGGAGAACCAAGGATGAGAACCCGCTATGGATTCCCATTCTTTTTCAACCAATTCCTTTAGCTGTTAGGCACTCTAAATTCACGTTCATAGTATTACTCTCCTTATAAAGATAGATATATCAGAACCATCTGGGATAACATATCTAAATGGGTTGAAAAATAGCCGTCCGTCCAACAGGACGTGTGCAATGGTTAACGGCAGTACACAAGACAGATAAGGTCTGTTAGCCTGTAAAGACAGGTATTTTCAGACGACCTCAAGTCAAGGTCGTCTGAATAAACCTGCTTGGAGCAGGTTTGGGTATGTAATAAGATAGACCGAATCATTCTTTGGGATCTGATTCACTCTCTAGGGCAACGATTTTGACGGAAACCACCATATTCCTGAAATTTTCATAGACAGGATAAATATCGGGTTCGTCATTCAGATTGACTTCTAGTGCCTCTCCATTTGAATTGGTAAGAACAATTATCAGAGGCTTGTTACCTCCCCATTCAACAGGTCCTTCCAATTCATCGACAATACCGTCAACGGCAGTTTCAAACAGATTGAAGCCTTCAAGATTACCGCCTTTATTGCCACAAATTTTCCTAATGAAGGTTTTGGAATATTCGTAACAGCGGACGGTGACTTCTACCGTGTGGGTGTAGTCAAAATTACTTGACTTCTTGGGGTCGTAGTTCTGGATGGTATCCATCACTCATCCTCCTTCGCTCTGCCGATCGAAAAGGTCGCAAGCACTTCGCCGGCTTGTGATACCGCTTCCATTTGTTCTTTCGAACGTCGGACACAGACCTTGGAGTTATCGGACATGGCAATTTCGAAATCATCATCCGTACCTGTCATCTTGCCATCCCAAGCGGGTCGCAAATCATCTTGCGACGGTATCCAGCCTCTGAGATCCTCCAGCCAAATTTGCAGGAAGACAAAAGACTTTGCCATACCGAAATATGGGTTGTCTTTATGCTCCGTCCCTTCCAACTCGTCCGGTCGGACGTAACCGGCTTTGGCATCCTGTTCAGCTTCCCATTCGTAATCAGGGTATTCATTATCACACATACGATTTTCCTTTTAAAAGAGGATGACTCGGCAAGCCGGTCATCCTTTGGGTTCAATATATAGCAACTTTCTAGCGGTATTCTTACCTGAAACGGTAATATCAATTAGACATAGTTGTAAGCATCAATCGTAAGCAGGCGATAAAGTGCCTTAGCGACACGATCGTATCCGTAAAAACCAAATGCTAGACTATGTCTATCATTAATGACCAAAGGTCCTTCCATCTCATTTTTCCGACTGTCAAAAACTATAAACTTATTTTTGTCAGTCATATAGATGGTAATGTATTCGCCTTCCGGCAAACCTTCGATAGGATTTACAGATGTACTGAAGAGCCTTACCAACTCAGTTCCTTTAAAGATCAGATCTTTGCCCTTTGGGTTAAATATTTCAATATTACTAAAGTGTTTCGAAGCATTTTCAATGATTTCGATCAGTTGAGACATTATGTTTCCTTTCAGTTAGGACAGGAAACAGTTTCCCCAAACGGGAAAACGTTCCCGTCAGGGTTAAAATAAATACGGCAATACCGCTTGTTTAAAACAATGCTGCAACCATACGAATATGGGAGGACAATCTCAGCAGCAATATCCATCAACGGATATACAGTCCGTCATCTGTGTAAAACTCATGTGTAACAGACTTTTTTAGAGAGCCTTTGAAAGGCCGTCTGAAAAAGCCCGCTAGGGGCTTCAGATTAAGTATGTAAGCGGCCACTTTGTAGCATAGCGGTCAAACGAACATCAAAATCTTCCGGTATCTCCACTCGTACAGCTTGAACCCCAACTGCCGCATACTCTTCATCTATACGAGGAGTAAACCGCATGATGGATTTATCAGCCTCAAGTTCTGATAAAACAGCATTCTGCCAATGTTCCAATAACGGTATATCGGAGAGTTGCTGCACCAGTTGCCAGGCTGCCTTATCCAAGTCTGCTGAGATATCATCCAACATAATCCAACCTGTTTTACTATCGAAGTTAGGTTGAATCAGAATATCTGAATGCAAAAACATGTGCGTGATCGGACCATAATTAAGAGTCTGATATTTCGTCATGTATTTGCTCAGATTCAAGCAATACTCGGCAGTTGTCAGGCGGGGACAGGTTAAAACTTCCCCCGGCTGTCTAAAACCAAGCCGTTCATTACTTACTTGCAGTTGTGCTTGGAAGGACAACATGTCTGCATCGCGGCCGTGCAGGGAAGCAAACATCAACTGTCGGTTCCAAATGAAAAAAGCATCGGCCATCAAATCATTTCGGGAAGTCAGATAAAGCATTTCGACCTCCTATTGCAGACACCAAGTCTGCGACTGGGGTCGGTAGGAATATCCTGCCTCCTTCATCATTGAACGGGCTATGTTCAGCTCGTCACGGTCTGAAAGAATATACTCACCCAAACTGATATGCTCCCAGTTTTGGGCGATCATTTCGCCGACCTGATCCGCAGTTTCTGCGTATTCAGGCAAACGGATGCCGTTTTCAGGAATCGGATCGAACTGATCGGGTGGATTATCTTGCGGATAATCTGACTCGGAGGAAAATTCCTGTGCAAATTCCGCCAGATGTTGCCAGTCAAGAGCTGCATCTAAGTAAGAGGTGGCACCACCACCCCACTCATAAGCCTTAACTTTGAGCTGTTCAATAATGAAGTTTCCCTGGTATTCACCAGGCTCGAACTGTTTTAAAACCGGATTTTTGACATCGAAAGTGCCGATAGAGGTGGCCAATTTGGCCGTTTTGAAAGGGCCTCGACGACCCTGTATGATTTGCACCGTTAAGGTACCTGAAAGATTGATAGACATGGTATCACTCCAAAAGAAAAGGGATACCGGCCACGGGCAGGTATCCCGTGGTTGGGAAAACTAATCAGTGTTTGATCGCACTGTGGAACTGTGGATATTATCCAAATATACTATTTGGGACATGCGAAGCCCCAATCTTGTAAAAATACGTTTATCGTTATCCAATGCACGAACAGCCATCTTCAACGCTCTGGAAGCGTTTTTATGGCAATGAACATCATTGACGTGCCTGCAATAACGATTGACTGCCTTCCTGGTTCGTATTTTCGAAATACGACCATCCGCATCAACAAGTAACAAATGATGTTCTTGTATGCATGCCACGACAACCTTTCGATGATTATGGCGGTTGGTGAGAATATCACCAATACGTATTCTTTCCGGTAGTAAATTTGGGGGGAGGATGACACCTGAACGGTGCAAAGATAGATTTAGATTCATGGTAATACTCCAAAATAAAGGGTACACCATGCCCATTCGGGGAAGTGTACCCCGATGGGTTAAAAGAAATCTGCTTCAGAAAAAAGCAGCTGTACCGTACCTGAAACAGGCTTGCAATCAACGGCTATGCAATGACAGAGGAAACAGTCTGTCGGCTGTATAAAACTCTTTAAATACAGATTCTCTAAGCTGTTCTGTAAATATCAAAACTTCTTAGAGAACCTGCAAAGCAGGTTCAAATGGGGATTACCCTGGCTATTGATTACTTAGTCCGCACCGACGCAGTAATCAGATAATGGTCTAGCTTGTAATAAAGCCGTAACAATTACGAATAATTGCGCGTACTGGTTATACGGCTATACGCAGACAGAAGAAACGGTCTGTCAACCGGGGAAGCTTACCTGAATGACCTTGGGTAGGGCGGGGCACTCAGGTAAGCTGCCCAAAGGGCAGCTTTTAAACAGTTGCTTCAAAAGCAACAAAAATAAAAAAATTCGGATTGTTAAAGAACTGTATTTTTTTACTGATGCTCACAATAAATATGAGCATCGATAAAAAAACAATATTGCTGAAAGCCAAGTCTTTTAGGGGACTTACCCTTTACTTCACTATAATTCAGGAGTTGCTTGGAAAATTAAACCGCCGTATCGACAGAGGCTTAATTTTCCAAGCAGTAAGCTAGAAAACTAAGAATGGGGAAGCTCGAAAGCTTCCTACCATTCTCAAACAATCAAAATATTCAAGCATCAGGATTATCTTGATTTTGATTATCTTGATTTTGATCACCTTGATAAGATGATTGATACCACATATTGCCATTAACTTTAATAAATTTGAATTTCAACAACCGACCATCGATACTTAAAGTTTCTAAAACTTCACCCGTCTCACGATTGTTAGTTTCAAATTTAACAGTTTGGATATCACCGGCACGGAAACCGACCATGACAGTCGGACGTTCACGGTGATTTTTAGACAACAATTGCGGAAATTCTTCCAAAAGGCGAGCAAACAGCTCCTTCGCCTTATCACCGACGATACGAAGATCGAAACGGGTTTTCTCCCCCGCGTCACCTCGAGAGGCTTGTATCGTACAAGCATAATAGTTGGAAGATTTTCTCTTTCCTTGAACTTCACGTGGCCGGTTTAAAAAACCGATTCCATCTACAGTCAGGTTAAAGTAGTTTTGATTAGATTGAGTCATGATATATCTCCAAAAAACAGGGGATATATCAATCCCAAAGGGGATAGTATATCCCCAAAGGGTTAAGTTGCGGCTTTCACGGTAGCCGAACTGACTTAGAAGCCTTAAAGGCTGGCTGAAAAGAAGTACCGTAAATTCGACGAATCGAATCTCATTCATGAACGGCTAAATGACGAGACTTTTAAGAAAAGTCACAAACTACAAAAACAATTACAATATATTCCCGATAATTTCGTATGTCAATATTTTTTCGTAAAATCTTTAACCTCGCCAATGCCGAACCCTACCGGTATCCAAATGGATAAAGCTATTATAGATACCAATACCGCCCACATTGTAGTATTTCGCCATTTGCTCAAGCTCGCTAATGCTTACCCCCTTCATAGTAAAGTCAACTGCTTTACCGTGCATATGAAGTGAGTTTCTGGCAGCACCCTCAATAGTCGCATTTCGTCTTGGCGTTCTATATGCACTATTGATCGTAATCACAGGGTTTGTTCGTCCTGATTGCCGTGCCCATTCCTGCATTGCATACATGAGATTTAAAAGACCTACATCGATTTGAACCATGGCATTTCCATCTTTGGCATCACGCATCAGCCAACAGGCATTACGGTAGGCTTCAAGATCATATCCATTTTGTTGTTGAAAAAAACGGATTTCATGTTTTTCGCCAGTATCGGCTCGTTTGCAATTGATTGTACGGTCTCGTGACCAAAAATCTGCCATACTGGTTGCCGCTACTACATCTTTAGGCAATAACAAACCGGCAGCACCGGTTGTATATAGGGCACTTACGCCGACAAGCTTTTTCAAAAATTCTCTTCTATCCATCTGAAATTCCAAAACAATGACTCCAATCAAATTTTAAGTAACACTCAGTATTGATATGCAAAATTTCCAGCATGCTGGAAGAGGGCAACATCTTTGAGCTTCCTCAATCCCTAACAGCTACAATATCCATCGAGGCCGAGCCGCGGATTTTCAGTTTTTTGTAACTCTGTATATTCTCAAAAAGTTCTTTATTAAATATTGAAAATATTGAATCTTGGTTAAAAACCAATTTAACTAAAGTTCCAAAGAGTGATATACAATAAAACAGATGAAAAAGTCCGGACATTGTTTTTGCAAAATGTACTGGATCCTGTAACATCATGAAAACTCGATTAAACGCTTCAGGATTGTCAGTGTTCAACCACAGTAAAAACAAGGCTCCCAGCGGAAGGGCAGTAAGCGCAATTATTGCGGGTTTCAAAAAAAATCCTATCAAATTCTTAAAGATACTCCACCATAGGCTACTAGAATAAAACACTCTATATTGCAATTCTTCCAATTCACTTGGTGAAATGCTCCCGACTTGTATACCATTGATGTAGATGAGGTAATCTTTATCCGTGTAGGCATGTTCTCCGAATATTAAATCGGACAAATATTTAACAAATCTATTCTTCTTAATATACAATTTCTCTCATACGCTATAGAGTTTAAGTGCAGCTTCCACAGATGGCCAAATTCTATTTCTCGCACTTTTATCACGATAAGCCTCAATATCAGTCGTATATGTTTCGATCTGTTGTTCACGACGAATAATGACTCCTTCATCATCGTAAAATTCATCGACGCTCTTATCATACACATCTTGAACATTTACACCTTCAAAATGATATGGATAGCAAAATTCCATAACAGAGATATCACAATAATTTTTCTCAGTCCGTATTTTTGAAAGATACGGTTTATCTTCGCTGAACATCAAATTATTATTGTCTAACAACTTATATTTGGTTATATGTTTCATCCTGAATGCTATCTTAACTATATCTTGTGGGTGAAAATGCACAGTCCATGTACAGATTTTAGTAAATTCCGATATGATATGATCTGTTTCAAGGATAAGTCCGACAAAATTCCTGCCTTTGAAACCGTGTCTCAGACAACCAATATTATACCTTTGGTTGGGATATGGCTTAATCGTCTTAAGTTCTTTGTCAGTCAGGTTCAGTCCTAATTCAGGTATTTCAAGAGAGGCCAGTTTTATTTCGCGATCTGAAGTGTCAGCAAAGTATTTTGGAATAATATGATAGTACATGGATAGATATCCTTTAGTTTATTGGAGGACAAGCTTTACCTGCAGCATCCTTTTTCGCCTGTTCGACCAGCTCTGTAATCACTTTCTGCTGATAAGCCATAAACTCACCCAAAGTCAATTTACCAGCCTCTATTCCGTTCAAAGCCAGTTCCCATTTGGCCGTCGTTATTGGATCGGCGATCATAGGTGGAACCCGGGCAATCAGGTTACGACCTTTTTCTGTCGCATAGATTTTGCCCCGTTTCTTTTCCATATAACCCATTTCAAACAAACGATCGATAATGGCGGCTCGAGTGGCTTCCGTTCCCAAGCCTTCCGTGCTTTTGAGAATTTTTCTGATCTGTTCGTCTTCAACATTCCTCAAGAAGTCCTTCAACGTTTGCATCTCATCTAGCAAAGAAGCCTCTGTAAAACGTGGTGGCGGCGTGGTCTTTTTAGTTTCGGGATTAGCAGAAACCGTGCCGACCTCATCGTTGACTTTCAGATGTGGTAGAGCAGGACCTTCATCGATTTGATCACCTTCGAACACATCCTTACCCAAAAGAACCTTCCAACCTGAAATAACCGGTGATTGGCTGGAGGCTTTAAATAAATGTGAACATGCTTCAACCTCCACCACAGTAGAGTCATATTCGAAATCAGGATAAAACTGCGCGATATAACGGTCTCGTATCATTCGATACACCGTTAATTCATTCTTATCAAGGACTGACAAATCAAAATTACTGACCTTGGTCGGAATAATTGCATGATGAGAATGCTTGTTTACCTGGTTATCATTCCAAACTCTTGATTGACGTTCAGGATCAGCTTTTTCAATCACTGAAAGCATGGATTTGTCGATAGTCTGTATTGCGGCAAATACATCTTTCACTTCACTCATCTGCGATTTTGGCAAGTATCTGCAAGGGGTACGAGGATATGACGTAATCTTGTGTTTTTCGTAGAGGGTTTGTGCAATTTTGAGCACTTTGGAAGCCGATAGGCCAAGTTTTTTACCGGCTTCTTTTTGCAAAGCTGAAAGGCTGTAAGGTAAAGGGGGCGGTGTACTTTTACGCTCTTTGTTAAAGGTAATAACCTTACCAGTAGATTTCTCAAGTTGTTTGACAAGGGCCTTTACAGCCTCAAGGTTGGTACAGTATCCATCAGTATTACGCCAGTTTTCAGGAACCTGCCACAGTGTAGAAAACACTGCCTTGTCTGCTGTCTCAAAATCTACTGAAAGGGTGTAGTAGTTGTAAGGAACGAAAGTATCGATCTCTTTGTCCCTTTGTACTACAAGCTTCAAAGTCGGTGTTTGAATCCGTCCGATCGACAGAGTACGATCTCGACCATAGCCGGCAGAATAAGCAGCTGTGTAGGCGCGGCTCAAGTTCATACCTACCAGCCAGTCGGCGCGACTACGCGCCAAACCGGCTTGGTAAAGGTTTTCTTTATCCTTACCCGGCATAATTGAAGATAAGGCTTTTTTTACCGATTGGGTATCTAGGCCACTCGTCCAAAATCGGGTGATCTTTTTACGGTAGCCACAGTAATCCAATATTTCACGGGCAATAACTTCCCCTTCGCGATCTGCATCAGTAGCAATCACTACTTCATCTGCTTTGGCCAACAAGCCTTTAATGACTTTAAACTGCTTCGATACCTTCGGCGGTACCTGCATCTGCCAAACTTCAGGGAGAATGGGTAATGCGGTGATATTTCCAAAATCAGCATATTGTTCACCATAAGCATCTGGCGCGGCCTGTGTCAGGATATGACCAAATGCCCAGGTAACAACAGTGTCCCCATTCTGAAAATAACCATCATGCCTCCCGCCAAGAACACCAAGCACTTTACCGATGTCCTTAGCTTGAGAAGGTTTTTCACATAAAAACAAACGCATTTTAAAATCCCAAACTTTGCTTCAGCTGCAAAACAAGCCAAGATGAGATAGTCAAAAAAGCCCAAATTACCAAAGCGAATAAGCTTCCATAAATAAGGGTAATAATGAACATATCTTTAAAATCAGCCCATAATGCAGCAAGCCAGCAGTTCATTTCACGAAAAAAGGAAGTATTTTTCGTGGCCATACTTACATTGGAATGTCATCATCAGCATCAGCTTCGGCGTGATTACTGTCCTGAGACTGCTCACGTTTAGGACGCAACTTGATAGCTTCTACACGTTCAGTTGGAACAATGAATACATCTTGAACACGCAATTTACGAACGCGAACCTCAATACCATCACGATTGGTATAAGTTTCGTAACGTTCTTCACCGGTAACGTAAACCGGCATACCGACCTGTAAGATTTTATGGAGATGAGCGGCATCACGATTCCAGTATTCGCAAGAAATCCACTCCGTTGAAACCACTTCAGATTTACCTTCGGCATTGCGTTTGAAATTAGGGGAGGCAATGGAAAAATTAAGAACGATCGAAGCCTCATCGTTTTTAGGGTTTGCGACAGGACGCAAATTAAATTCGGCACCGAGATTGCCACGAACATAAAGTTGAACTGACATATTTTTCTCCAGAAGAAGGATTTAAAAATATGACAGAAAAGACAGGGTAAAATAACCCAAAATGAGATTAAGGTGTTTGAATCATAACTAAATAATTTTCTCTTGTCAACTAGCAACTATTTCAAATCAAATCTTATGCCATATCTAGTTATACGGGGCGTTACAGAACTGGACCGCCACCGGAAACTGTAACGGGGCGTTACAGTCAACCAAAAAAAAGCCATCACATATGTGATGGCAAACGATTCAAAAAAGGTAGTTTAATATTTACTTAACCATGATGTTACTAGGAAGATTTCTTCGTTCCAAATTCTCAACTTTCAAAATTTCTTCAAAAACTTCTTTCATCGAAAACAATTCTGCCAAATCTCCGGCAATCTGCCTACCTCGAGAGAAATACTGTCTGCAATCAAAATAAATCTTCATATGAAGTAATCGTTCATCAAGGCTGGCATTAGTATTATCCAAAGCCGTACTAATATCTGCCCATTTAAAAAACTTTTTACGCGATTGACGCCCACTGGAAGAAACCACATTTTTAAAAAAGAGCATGTTGGGAATATAGTATTTTTTCAGATCTAAGCTAACCAGGCATTTATTACTCAATTTCAAATGTTCTCTCACGATTGGATATACAAGATCAAGTTCCTGACATGCCTCGTGGAAAGACTGTGCCTCATCGATCAACTTTTCAAGATCAGCTAATTTTAATTCAATCTCTGTTTCTATATCTTCAATTCCCCTTACCCTTAAAAGCCTTTTATATTCCCAAAATTTTAAGTATTTATCCTTACCTGATTTTTGAGTATTCATATTATTCATATCAGCCATACTTCTAAAAACAAACCCAAACAAAAAAGGGGCCAACCGTAATTCTCCTAACACTCGATTGTAACCCCCCGTTCCAACTAGCCAGACAACCCATTGTCACGAACAATATCAACCAACTTATTGAGACCCTCCTGATTCATTTTTTTCTGGATATAAACCAAAGAGGGTTGTGACTCATATACCCAAACAGATAGAGGAATTCTAGGAAGAATTTCTTGGTCAACTGCAGACTTCAACTTCGCTAACTGTTCTGGATCAAGCAGACTGTCACGTCGAATGTTCTTGATGGCTCTAGTCTCCATAACCGCTATATACAAATCATTCAGTAACTTCCTCATCATCCGACCGCCATTATACAATGTGTCATTACATTGTTTATTAGCCATCATGCCTTTGATATTGAGTGTCTTAACGGCACATACAAAACTATCGTAATCCCGTAACAATTTAACCAGTTTGAAACCATAAGCCCGTAAAGCATTCAATCTAATATGAACAGGGTTATTGTTCTGAATCAAGGTAATCTTCATGCCGGCAGCGGCCAAACTATCAATCTGAGCATGAACCTGTTTTTTTACAGTCTCAAAAAATTCTTCAATTTCGGCCATCTGTTTTTCAATCTGCAATAACCGACTTTGGGCATAAGGATTATCGGACATAGCCATACCGAACAACTCGTTACTGAGTGTCAGACCATATCTGATACCTGGCCAACGTGGGCCGTTTTTCTTGTTGTTATTGCCTTCCCACATACGAATACCTTGCTTGGTATGCATAAAAAAACCATCATCACCGGAAGAGGTCAAGCTGCCAATATTTTTAAACCGGTCGTTCTCAGAAGAAAGAATTTCATACTCCCCCCAAACCAAGTGATGCTTTCGACCTGTCTCCTTTTGAAGATGTTGCTTGAGCAGCAATTCATGTGCTTTAAACTCTTCCCACTGTTGGAACTGTTCGTCATCCTCAGTCAACTTTTGATTGACCTTACCCCCCAAAGCCAAAGCAGCACGAGCCATATCGTAACCGTCGCTGAAAGGTGACTGTTTTGTCGTGACTTTGAGATCAAATTGCTGAGCGACGTGAATCGCACCAGGTTTGACAATATATCTCTGTTTCGCAAATTCCATTTTCAAATCCTATCAAGTTATCAGAAAGTTCTTGTAAAGCCCCTTTCAGCGCAGCATATTCTCAGGCGGCAAACACCATCGTCTTCTCGCTTCGCCGATGACTGGATCGACACGTTACAGTGGCCATGTTCGGATCCAGTTCTGTAACGCCCCGTTACAGCTTTTCAAAGAAACATCATAAAATTGTCGTAAAACAAAAATAGATGAAATTTTATTTTATTGATTTATATATTATTAAACTTAAATATCACTTTTTAGCGTAAAACTTTCTCAAATTAGCGCGGGCAGCCTCAATATCCGAAGAATCCTGTTTTTGGATATTCTCTGAATTTTTTTGGTTTTCAAGCGATACCCGTAATTTCTGAGCTTGCTCACGATTGAATTTAACCTGCGGTGCAACAATGGCAGTAAAGTTACCTTGCGAAGCAAGTTGGCATAGTTTAGCTAAAAGGCCGAGTGGACTAGTAACTTCCTTTTTCTGCCCCTCTATCTCATCCAAGATTTCCTGCTTCAAAGCCCAGGAACTTTTTGAAAGATGTTTTGCAAAAATCAAATCTGCCTGATGACGCATTTGCACGTTGAAGAGCCTTGGGTAAATCAAATCAACATCAGCATCAACCACTACCACATGATCTTGTTTGGGAGAACCTAACTTGTTGGGTTCGACAGTCATGTAGTTGTAGTTATAAACCCCTTTGTAATTTATATAATAAATAATCTGCCGATTCGACACTTCTGTACTTTCCCAATCGACGCTTGTGAATTTCCCACTATGACCTTTCTTAAAATTCCTATTCGACACTTCCGAATATTCCCTTTCGACACTTCTGAATGTCATATTAGAAAATAGGGGATCATCACGTTCAAAATTGCCCTGAAACCCTTTATCCAATCCATTTGGCCCTTTCCGCCAATCACATTTGGCCCTTTCCGCCAAACTGAGAATTTCACGTTTTTTGGTGTTATATGGATTGAAGCCGTCGTCCTGTTTGCCAGCAAGAAGTTTTTTGATGGCTCTAACAATATCGTGACCATTTACCAGTGTAAAAATACGGCGACTGGCCAAGAAATTTTTCTCATAAATGAGATTCAAATTCTTCAACTTATTTCGAGCTGTTAATTGAGATTTATAAGAGAGAGAGGTTCGTTCTTCCCAATCAGCAGCAGTCAAAGTAGCAAAGGCGTGACGTTGTAAATGTGGGTGTTGAGAAACCAAACCAACAGCATCATTTAAAACACATGACAACAATACAGCCGAGTTAATACAGCCTGTAAGAGAAACCAGGTCACGGTGATAAGCAATTCTTTTAGAAAAGTGCTTTCTAAAATAGAGGGAACTTGTGTTTTGCAAATCAGCCAGCGTAAGTCCAAATTGATCGTCAGTACCACTAGATTTCGCGATCATCTCAGCCATGGTATCCAAGTTCACTTTGATGGCCAAAGCAGCACCCACACCTTTACGGCATGTTTGAATAAGGTTTGTATCAAGAAGCCTAATCTTACAAGTGCGTTGCTCTCTCACTGTCAGACCCGTTTCGGCTTCCATCTGAGCGATAGATTTAAAAATCCAACCATCCCGTTCGGCAACCTCTTTGCTCACTCTTGTCCAATAAATCAACTGCGAAAGCATGGCTGCAGCTTTCAAAGAGCCTGTGATGTCAATCAAACAGCGATAGATGGCGACTCTTCGACTACCTTGCAAAGCTTGCCAGCATTGTGTCAGCTCAGAATTGAACACTTTCGGTGGGGGTAATTTTATGGCGGTAACCATCACACACATCCGTTCAAATATTCAGAGGTAAGATCTGCAAGCATCTTTAAACTGTATCTACAACGACGCGCTGCCGGCATACCATCAACACAGCTCTCAATCAAACCAAAAGAGGTTAATTCGGCAATAGCTCGTTCCTGTTGTCGCCTAGACAACATAGTTGAATGAAAAACATGCTTTTCAGCTGCATGAGTCCAAGGCGACCAGTCACCACGATTACTCAAATCTTGATATTCAGCCTCACTTTGAAGAAACGACAAATACAAGACGGACACAAAAGAAATTCCTCTGTCGGCCAATGTCTTCAGATGAAGTTTATTAATCGAAATAGGGGGCGCAACCATATCAAGTACATCTGTTTCACCATGTTTGCGTACTAAATCCTCAAACAGGGCATCATTCAATGTAAATTGGGATTCGGTTGGTGCTACGGTTCTCCGATTAAGTAAAACACCTTTCTGCAGAAGACTACTCCGAATATTACGCCACTGCTTCGCGGTAATGCCTGCTTCATGAAACAACAAATCATTATTCAAGCTTACCCATTCGCCTGGCAGACATTTTTCAACAAACCAACTTAAAAAATATCCCTCGGAAACAGAACCGACCGCTTGAGCAAACTGACGTACATATGTGGCTGGTTCTTCCCACAAAGCAACCAAACCTCGCATGAAGTTATTGGTTGACATGCTTTGAGCGGGTACAAAACCAGTCTCATATTCGTAGGCAGTAGAGAAATCCATATACATACTCATGCTCCGAAAAACTTTTCATCGTTGATGATTGAATGTAACTGCGCAAGGCTATAACCGGGAAATTGATCGATTAATTGCTGATAACGAACAAAAATATCAGACTCCTTCTCCGACTGACTCCATGCCTTCAATACTTTGAGTCTAACCTCAATAGACGGCATAACAATTCGGCCTTTGACGACAGGAGTATTCAACTCCAAACGCACTTTTTTAATTTCTGCCGTAGAAATCAAGGAACATAAGTTCATGATCATTTGATTACTGGCCTTATGTTTCAGCATCCATCTGAGCCGCTGCATTTGCTCGGAAAATCTTTGTTCGTGATTTTCCATTTCTGCAATTTTGCTTTGCAAAATTTTCAGATCAATAGAATAGGTCACGACATCGGGGCACATTGATGCCAATTTCTCAATTCGCTTTGGGTTCATCCGTTTGAGAGTATTCAAAACACCTTCATGTTCACGCGCGACCAAAGCATTGTAAGAGGCTTCTCGCGGCGTATTAGGCGCGGATGCCAATCTTGTCAGTGCAAGATTCGTATAAACCGGATCGGTATTGAACAATCGATATACGGGATTACTTATAAACGGCTTACGCATCACTCCTCACTCCCTCTATTTTTTAAATTGTTGTACTGTGTGCTTAAAGATAAAATTTCTACTACATTGGCGTGAAATTCATGCTCAGTATTTGTCTGCCAATTCAACACAGAGGCAATGATGTTCTCTTTGTTGCCAATGCCGCAGTTTGTATATTCGTCGTATTTGTCGGGGTCTTCGTAGGCAATACGAAGTTTTGAATCATTTTTCAGCGAAAGCAGGGGATTTGAGCTATCGCCAACATCAAACATAAAGGTATCGATACCGCAAAGCTTCCACAGGAATGTGAAAACATTGCCTGCTTCCGCATGTAAAACATCAATAGCATAAATTGCATTTTCGGCACTGGAGCCTGAAATATGCTCAAATGCTGGATACTCGACATACCAACCGTATGCGAAGTCTTTATGAGTTTTAAAGCAATCCGACAGGTTCACTTTGGCCAACAACTTGCGAACCGCAGAAAACAGTTTTTTGCTTGTTTGATCCAAAGTAAGCTGATGATTCTGAACATCCAGGGCATCGAACCCTGTCTGTTCAGTTCCTTTCGGCTCACCCCCTGCATCAGTCTCTGGGCTATCTTCTTTAGCTGGCACAGATTTAATAGATGAATCCCCTGACTCAGTGTTTTTTTCAGATGCTTCTTTTTGATGCAAATTGACATCTTGTTTGACAGCTGTTTCAGATTTGTTCTTATCAGATGAATTTTCTGTTTCAGGAAAGGCTTCTGCACCATATTCAAATTTGAATTTGTTGAGTACAAACTGACAAAGCTCATGTACGTCTAACTCTGTTGCAGAATATTGGTTATGCCACTGATCCAGCACATCTGACCATAAATATTGGAAAGAATCGTCCAACTGAATTGATTTTGAAATTGCATAAAGGGAAGAGTGAAGTCTTTTTATTTCTTCTACCTTTGCATGGGAAAGCTTGAATGCGTAATCTTGAAGCTCCTGTAAATTATCAGAAGCAAAAAAGAACAGTCCGAGAGTTTTATGAGAAACCGTAAGGCCTTTATCAGAAAACATCACTTCCAGTTCGCGCAAAGAAAGTTTCCCTGAGTCAGATTCATCTTGGAAAATATCGCGAATTTCGGCGTATTTGCAGGCTTTATCCCAAAAACACATTTCAGCACGCAGTTCGTTTTCAACAAGGTGCGCAACCTGCAATGTAGTTTCGTCAGTGTAGGGGATGTAAATGCACGGCATCATACGGAAGCGGTTATCGCCAGTTTCTTCCAAGAGTTCGCGCAAGATTTTGAGACGGGTATTACCACCCTGTGCCAGTACATATTTACTTTCACCAGGTCGCTGGGTAACGTGTACCGGTTGTTGAATACCTGAAGAACGAATGGACTCTTTGATGGCCTCATAGCTGGAAACATCATGTAAACGGCGTGGGTTTTTGTCAAAGAAATCGATCTCGCTGATTGGCAACGACATTAACATGCCCTGAGAAGGAGTATCCTCGAGGCCAAAACTCATATTTGTCTGTGCAGGTGTACCGATGTGTAGGCTCAAAGCTGCTTTGGTTTGGTCCAGATTCATGACTGTACCTCCTCTTGCAGCAGGCTGGTCATGTCGTTGAAACAGCTTCCACGCAATTTTTTATTTTCGATACCAGGGAAAATCTCATAGACAATACGGTGCATGATTTCATAAGCGGGCAGCATCTTTCCAAGCTGTTTACGCTCATGGCAATGAACAGGAACTCTTAAAGTTGTGGCTTCCTTATATGCTTTGGCAGCAGGAACTGCTACGCTCAACAATTTACGTCTGTCGTCTAAGGTATTACTAAAGAAGTCTTTGATAGAAGATGCGATGAATTTCGCATCATTGGTACGATCTTGCGCGTAGATGATGGCTCGTAATTGAGGCATGGGGATGCGCATTGCTTCGCCTTTTTGCAGTCGCTTCAGAAGTTCTTGGGTACCAGTGAGAAACTCACGGGCACTCAAAACTTCAGGCATGATCGGGCAAAGCAAGCATGTAGCAGCGAAGGCAGCTGTATCCAAGAGAGGGCCGACTGCACCCTGAGTATCGATCAAAACCACATCGTAGTTATTCTGTATGTATTGTGAATGCAGTTTGCTTCTCAGCAAAAAGGCACGATCGGGACGAGAAGTTACTTCAGTCTCGACAAAAGCAGAAATGTTATTGGAAATAACGATGTCTAAAT